>Ga0180009_10001897_pt1 | contig 24893 bp, 26 predicted proteins | sample OS_PC_MetaG_FD_123537 | JGI IMG/M metagenome (GOLD analysis project Ga0180009, IMG submission 123537) | Groundwater microbial communities from the Aspo Hard Rock Laboratory (HRL) deep subsurface site, Sweden - OS_PC_MetaG | ecosystem: Environmental > Aquatic > Deep subsurface > Groundwater...
ATGCAAGGCCTCAGGCAATAATAACAATTGGCTATTCTGATGAAAAACCAAAAGAGCCTATAAGATATCCCCTGACAACTGTTGCTTTCCTTGAAAAATATGGCAACAGGATAAAGGACATGGCTGCTGTTTTGCATGATTACAGTGTTGTAATGGAGAGAAACCTCAAGAAAGGCAAGGCGATATTTGAAAAAACAGGCAAAAAAACAGGCAGTTTATTAACCCAAAAAGGAAAAGAGCTTGCAAAAAAGATCAAGGAAAAACTCGGAAAATAATCTATGTTTTAAGATAAAGATTTATATAACAAACATCTTCTTGTTTTTTTATGATATCAAAGAATAAGCTAGATAAACTATTGTTTCCCCATTCTGTTGTCAGGGAAATACAGGATGATATGATATTAGAGGCTGATAATGTTATTAAAAGCAAAAAAAGCCTGATCATGCATGCCCCAACAGGCATTGGAAAGACTGCTGGTGTGTTGGCTCCTGCACTGGCTTATGCAATAAAAAACAAGCTAACAGTATTTTTCCTTACAAATAGGCATACACAGCATGTTATTGCAATAAACACATTAAAAAAAATAAAACAGAAATACAACCTTGATATAAAAGCTGCTGATATAATTGGCAAGAAATGGATGTGCCCTGTTCCAGGTGTTGAAAGGCTTTATTCAAATGAGTTTGCAGATTACTGCAAAACTGTAAGAGAGGACAATAAATGCGAGTTTTATGCAAACACAAGAACAAAATCAAAATTAACAGTAAAGGCAAAGGCAGTTTTATCAGAACTAAAACAACTGTCTCCATGCCATACAGAAACTGTTAAGGATATATGCTCAAAATACAGGCTCTGCCCTTATGAAATCTCAGCCTTATTGGCAAGAGATGCAGATGTTATTATTACAGATTATTACTATATTTTCAGCCCTGCTATAAGGGACTCTTTTTTCAAGAGAATACAAAAAGATATCAAAGATACAATTATCATAGTTGATGAGGGCCATAATCTTGCTTCAAGGGTAAGGGATTTAATGACAGAGAGACTATCAAGCTTTATAGTAAAGAGAGCTGTCAGCGAAGCAAAGAAATTCAAATACAATGAAGCAAGGGAAAACTTAGTTGAGATTAAGAATATCCTGGAGAATCTTGCCAAAGAGTTAAAAGAATATGGTGAGGCTGTTGTAAAAAAAGAGGAATTTGCAAAAAAAATAAGCCAGGTTGCAGATTATGATAATCTAGTTTCAGACTTTGAGTTCATCGGCGATGCTATCAGGGAAACAAAAAAGCAGAGCAGCATTGGCTCAGTTGCAAGGTTTCTTAGTGCATGGCAAGGCCCTGATCAAGGATTTGTGAGGATAATTGAGAAAAAGCCAAAAGCAATAATCCTGTCATACAGATGTTTAGATCCATCATTGGTTACAAGGGATATAATAAATAATACACATTCAACAATCATAATGTCCGGAACACTGACTCCCACACCAATGTACAGAGACCTTTTAGGGTTTGAAGAAAACACAGTTGAGAAATCATACAAAAGCCCATTTCCAGGCAAAAACAGGCTTAACATAATAATTCCCGAGACAAGCACAAAATACTCCCTGAGAAATGAGAAGCAGTTCAGGAGGATAGCAAAAATATGCGCTGATATTGTAAATGAAGTCCCTGGAAATAGTGCATTATTTTTTCCAAGTTATGCTATTAGGGATTCAGTAAACCATTTCTTTTCAAGGCTTTGCAAGAAGACAATTTTTCTTGAGATCCCTAATCTAAAGAAAGAGGAGAAAAAAGAGCTTTTAGATAAGTTCAAATCTTACAAGGATTCAGGTGCTGTACTTTTATGTGTTGCATCAGGCTCTTTTGGAGAGGGAATTGATCTGCCAGGAGTTTTAAAGTGTGTTGTTGTTATTGGAATACCATTGCAAAAGCCTGATCTTGAGGCAAAGGCACTGATAGATTATTATGATATGAAATTTGGCAAAGGCTGGGATTATGGCTATAGGTTTCCTGGTTTCAATAAGTCATTGCAAAGCGCTGGACGCTGTATAAGATCATCAACTGACCAGGGAGTAATAGTGTTTTTAGATCAGAGGTATTGCTGGCCAACATATTTCAAATGCTTTCCTATTGACTTGGATATTAAGATTACTAAAAATTATCTCAAGGAGATTAAAGACTTTTTTTCTAAAAAATAAATCTTATAAAAGACTACTCCAGTATACAAAATAGTAACATTTATATACTGGTATGACTTATTATGTTAAAAATGGTTATTTTGTTTGATTTATTCAATATTCCAGATGATATATTTGAGGTAATCTTTGCAACAAAGCAGCAAAAGATAGTTGCAAAGCTGTTGATAAAGCACCTTAAAGAGAATGGTGGCGAAATAGGCAAGTCAGAGATGTCTTTGTTTGCCACAAGGCTTCATGAGGGCAACTTAGTTGCAGAGATTGAAGAGCCGTCATATAAAGGCAAGAAAGTAAAGCTTTCATACAACAAAAGGCAGTTTTATGACAGGATATTAACCCCAATGAAGAGCATGGGCATAATCAACTATAACCTTTACAAAAAAACATACAAACTATCAGACCATTTCAACAATGAGATGCTAAAGATAGGAATGATGTGGCTTGAAGAGTTAAAAAAGCCGGCATCAAAATCAAAAATCAAGTTTATATAGGCTCCCTGCCGAATTCTTACTACCCCCAAACCCAAGAATAGGGAGCCTTTATTTTTTTTAGAAAGTTTTTTATTAAACCATTATTTATATTCTTTCATGATAGGTATAACTGAAAAAGAGGCAGTTGAACTGTTGAGGAAATATTCTAATAACAAGGAAAGCTTTAGCAAGGTATTAAACCATTCAAGAGCTGTCCAAAAGCTTGCTTTAGAAATAGCAAATGATATCAGGAAAAATCATGATGTTGATATAGATTTTATTAAAACAGCCTCTTTACTGCATGACATTGGAAGATTTAAATGCTATAAGGAAAACTCAATAAGGCACGGCATTGTTGGTGGAGAAATACTAAGCAAGGAAGGCCTTAGAAAATATGCAAGAATTGCTGAAACACATATTGGCATTGGAATAACAAAACAGGATATAAAAAAATATAGGCTTGATCTGCCTTTAAAGGATTTTATTCCAGAAACAATAGAGGAAAAAATAATATCTTATGCAGATAATTTTATTTTTGACACTAAAAGGATTAAAATAAGCAAGGTCATTGAAAGGTTCAGCAAGGAATTAGGAGAAAAACACATAGAAAGAGTTAAAAAGCTGCATAATGAGATAGAAAAACTACGTGGCAAGAATAATTTTTTATGATTGGGCCCATGGTCTAGTGGCTATGACATCACCTTCACAGGGTGAGGATCCCCGGTTCGAAACAGCTGGTTGCTCAGCTGGCACGCATAGAGGGTTTGGATTAAAATCCAAACCCCCTTAGCTCGCTTCGCTCGCAACCAATACGAAAGTCCGGGTGGGCCCATAACAGCTTCTTGCTAAGCTGGCACGCAAGGCGGGCATTGAATCAAAAATTCAAGCCCACCGAGCTCGCTGCGCTCGCCAGTTATGAAAGTTTGAGTTAACATATAAAAATTCTCAAAAAAAGAAAGATTTATAAGCTTGGAAACCAATATCAATAAAGGGGAGTTTATGTACGATAGGTGTGAGTCATGCGGGAAGCTTATACTTTCTGCAGAAGATTGTAGGCTGCAGCTTGGCAATGATAATGTTATTCATACTTACTGCCTTGAGTGCAACTCAAAACACATAGGAAAGCCTTAGTTGATTGTTCACAATAATCTGCTTATATAGTTGATGCAATATGATAGATTCCTATTCTTTTGGTTCTTACATAATAAATGGAAAAGAGCATAAATGGGATATAAAACTCATCAATAAGAATGTTTTCAGCTGGGTTGGCAGAAATGGCCATAATATAACCATTGATGACATAAGAGATCTTATAGCTGAAAAGCCGGAAATCCTTATTATTGGAACAGGGGCATCAGGCCTTATTAATGTTAGTGATAAGATAAAGGAATTTATTAAGGTCAGGGGAATAAAATTGATTATAGAAAAGACAGGAGCTGCATGTAATGAATATAATAATGCCCTGAAAAGCAATAAAAAGGTCTGTGCTATTATGCACGGCACATGCTAATTCTGCTTCAATATAAAAAAGTTTAAATAATATCCCGGAAAACAGCTTAATATGCTAACAGACAAAGAAGCAAAAAAATGGTTTAGGGAAGAGGCAAGCAAGAACCCTGATAAGTATTATGCAACAGATGTTTTGAAAGAGGATGGGTTTGTCAGAAAGAAATGCATTAAGTGTGAGAAGTATTTCTGGACCACAAATAAAAAAAGGGATTTCTGCGGTGACACTGCCTGCTCAGGAGGCTTTAGGTTTTTTAAGGATAATCCCTGCAAGGAGAAATTAAGCTTTATTGAAGTATGGCGGAAATTCTCAAAGATGTTCAAAGAATTAGGTTACACGCCAATAAAACGCTATCCAGTTGTTGCAAGATGGCGCTCTGACATGGATTTTGTTATAGCAAGCATAGCTGATTTCCAGCCCTATGTTGTATCTGGAGAGGTAAGCCCGCCTGCAAATCCATTAGTAATTCCACAGTTTTGTCTAAGATTTGGTGATATTGATAATGTTGGAATAACAGGCAGCCACATGACCTGCTTTAACATGATTGGCCAGCATATGTTTGTTTCGCCTGATAAATGGGACCAAAACAAAGTTTTCAGGCACATAAAAAAATGGCTTAACCATGGTTTGGGAATTCCTGACTCAGAGATTACTTTTCATGAGGATGCATGGGCAGGAGGAGGCAATTTTGGGCCCTGCATGGAATTCTTTTCCCGCGGCGTGGAACTGGGAAACCAGGTTTACATGATGTATGAGCAGACAGAAACAGAGCCAAAAGAGCTTTCATTAAAAGTGCTTGACATGGGTATGGGCATGGAACGCTGCGCATGGTTCAGCCAGGGCACGCCTACAATTTATGATGCATCATTTCCGTCTGTTGTAAAAAAGCTCATAGAAAAAACAGGCATAAAATACAATAAAGAAATTATGGAAAAATATGTTCCTTATGCAGGATTCCTTAATGTTGATGAGGTTGATGATATTAACAAGGCATGGAAAGATGTTGCTGATAAAGTGGGAATCAGTGTAGATGAATTAAAAAAAGCCATATTGCCAATGGCAGCCCTTTACTCAATTGCAGAGCATGCACGCGGCTTGCTTATTGCATTAAGTGATGGAGCACTGCCATCTAATGTTGGGGGGTGCTACAATCTAAGGATGCTTGCAAGGCGCTCATTTTCATTTATTGATAAATACAAATGGGATATTAACCTTCCAGATGTCTGCAGGTGGCATGCAGAGGAACTAAAAAGTGAATTTCCAGAATTAAGCAAGAACCTTGATGCAGTTGAAAAAATACTTGATGTTGAAAAGGAGAAATATGAAAACACAAAGCAGAAGTCAGGGCAGATAATCCAGAAGCTAATTAGAAAAGAAATAACAGAAAAAAAACTTTTACAATTATATGACAGCCAGGGCATTGACCCTGAAATTGTCAGTGAGAAGGCCTTAAAGCTTGGAAAAATAGTTGAGGTTCCAAAGAATTTTTATGCAATGGTTTCAGAGCTTCATAGTGAAGAGAAAAAGGAAATTGCTGAGAAAAAAGAAAATCTTGATTTAAAGGATTTAAATGAAACAAAGGCGCTTTATTTTGACGATTACCACAAAGATAAGTTTAAAGCAAAGGTTCTGAAAATTATTGGCAATAACATTGTTTTAGATAAGACAATATTTTATCCTAGCTCTGGCGGCCAGGATCATGACACAGGCAGCATAAACAATCAAAAGGTTATTGAGGTTTTCAAGCAAGGGAATATTATAATTCATGTTCTTTCTGAAAAACCTAAATTCAAAGAAGGGGATGAGGTTGATGGAATAATAAACCTTAACAGAAGATTGCAGCTGGCAAAGCATCATACTGCTACCCACGTAATAAATGCATGTGCAAGAAATGTTTTAGGTTCTCATATAAATCAGGCAGGTGCAAAAAAGACTCTTGAAAAAGCACACCTTGACATAACACATTATCAGAGCATTACAAATCAGGAGCTTGAAAAGATTGAAAAGCTTGCCAATAAAACAATTAAGGATAAAATCCCAATTAATTCAAGTTTTATGCCAAGAAATGAGGCTGAAAAGAAATATGGAATGAATATTTATCAGGGTGGTGCTGTTCCTGGAAAAGATATAAGGATTGTTGAAATAAAAGGTTTAGATGTTGAGGCATGCGGTGGAACGCATTTAAAAAACACCTCAGAGGTTGGAAAAATAAAAATATTAAGAGCTGTAAAAATCCAGGATGGTGTTGTGAGGATAGAATTTGTTGCAGGCGAGAGAGCTAAAGAAGAAATTAGCAGAAAGCAAGGAACCTTAGATGAACTTTCAAAGATTTTAAATGTTAATGAAGCACAAATTCCTGCACGGGTAGAAGAATTATTCACTAAATGGAAAAAGGCAAAAAAGGCCTTAAAAAAAGCAAAGAAAATCTCCAAACAAGAGCTTGAACTGAAATCAACAGAAAAATTTCAAGGGGATATTCTGACAAAAACAGCTGAAATATTAAAAACCCAGCCAGAGCATCTTGTGAAAACAGTAAAGAGATTTATGGATGAGTTAGAGTCTTTTAAGAAGAAAGTTAACTAGTTCTTATTAATTGCCATAAAGTTTTTATTGTTCAAGCGTTTGTTGATAATCAACATTTAACAATTATTTAATCTTTTTTGTTGATAATCAACAATCTTACTTAAGAAATTTGTTAAGCTTTGTCTGGTGTTTTATGTTCCTGAGGAATATGCTGTTTTTGAGGAGATTATTAACATCATAGCTGAATTTCTTTTTTATTAATACTCCTACATATTTTAACATTAATTCCTTTGAGGCAAATTCAACTGGCCTGTTCTTCATTGTTTTTCTTACAGCTTCCCTTACAACCCAAACACCCAATGGAACAGCATATTCTCCAGTTATAAATCTTAATGCCAAAACAGATGACTGCCTTTTCATTTTTTCAAGTTTTTCAGCTATTGAAAGCCTTGCTGCATAATAGCCGCCTGCGCAGTTTTCAGCATATGTTTTTCTTCCATAATATGGCTCATAGTCAGTTGTATAGCTTATTTCATCACTAATGTTCCAGCTTGTTTTTGGCATATAAGTCTCAAAAAGCTCATAACACCATGGCTCTGGGAACAATAAGATTAAGTAATAATTCCCAAGATAAGAGCCAAAAAAAGCAAGATAATCTGCCTGCTTGTAATCCTTGATTTTTGCTATAAGCTCTTTTGCAATCATGTCATCTGTTGCAGTTATGCTCCATCTTGTTGGAACAAGCTTGCGGTTTTTCTTAAGCCCAATCGTGCCTACACTAAGAAGCTTTGTAAGAAAGTTTTCATCAAAATCCTTTTTATGCAGATAGAGAATTGCATTCTTTGCCTTTAAATCAATATCATCAACAACCTTTTCAACATAATTTGATATTTTTGGGTTTGAGGTTATTTGTGCATTTTTTAGTTTTGCATTCGGGCCCATTGGAGCATTATAAGAATCAACTTTTAGTTTGAATCTTGGCTTTTCATCTAAAGAAATTTCAACATCAACTGGTTTTGAGGCCATGCCAACCTCTTTGCTTATGTCTAAAAACCTGCTTTGCTTTTTTACCTCTATCTTAAATCTTGAGTTTATTAAAGAAGACCTTAAATCAACTATTTTAGGTATCTTAAAATTATGCTCTGCCCAATAACCAGGAGCATCATAGAGCTCTGCATCTTCCTCTAGTTTAGCAGGGCTTAGTATCCCTACATTTACATTTGGGTAGCCATAATGACCTACAAACGGGGCAGGGCTTGAACTAGAGAAATCACTCTTGTCAAGCATCTTCTTTACTTTGAACATTGCCTGGCTTTTTGCATAAATAGGACAAAAGCTTCTTCCGCAAAATCCTCGCCCTTTGCATTTAAGACATAATGGCTGCATAAAGTTTGGAAATAAACAAATGATTTAAAGCTTTCGAATAAAAAGTTTTATAAACAAAATAGAGTTCTTTTGCATTGCAGCCCTGTGGTGTAGTGGCCAATTGAAAATCGTAGATTTTCAAAGCGTCTAAAATCTGCGATTTTAGACCAATCATTCAGGCCTTTGGAATTAAAATGAAGAAAGCCTGAGACCGCGGTTCGAATCCGCGCAGGGCTATGATTTTTAACGGTTTTTAACAAATGATTGACAAATACATATCCATGGACTACTATGAACCATCAGATGAGATGGAATTTCAAGAAAAATATATTAGCTTGTTTTTAGATATTGAAACCTCACTTAAGAAAATTCTGGATTTTGAGAAATCACATAAAAATCCTAAAAACAAAACTGAAATTTTTGCTGAGGGCAACAACATTTACTTTAAGGCTTCTGCATTAGTAAATGTTGTTCTTAATCACAAGATTGCTGTAGAAAATGGTCTTGAACTACACAAGAAAAGATATGTGAAATTCTCAAAGCAAACTAATGTTGAATATGCCCCTCATATAATAAAAAATTCACAGGATTTGTATATTGAAGCTATATCACTAGTAAAAGACATTTATGCATTGAAAGAAGGATCAATTGAATGTTTGAAAGATTTCAAGAGCAAGATTCCAGAGGAGTTTCATGATTTTATCTATACATCTAAAAAAGATAAATACACGTGGATGGCTTCTCATCCAAAAAGAATTAGGGATTTAGCAGATGAAATTAACAAAAAATCAAAAATTGATCTGATAATTGGTGCTGCACATGGTTCAATAATTTCTGCAACATTATTATCAAATATTATTAATTCAAGCGTATATTTTATAAGATTTTCTCAGTTTAAAAGAAAAGATAATAATCCAATAATATCCAAATCAGATATGAGATACCTATCAAATTATAAGGAAAAAAATATATTGCTTTTTGATGAAGACCTTGCATCTGGAAAAACCTTGAAAAACCTTGAAAAAATATTATCACCTAATTTTATAAATTTTTATACTGGGGCAGTAATTAGGCATTATTCAGCTTATAAGCCTGATTTTGTTGCAGAAACCTGGTTTGATTAACAGCAATGGCAATATTAAATAATTTTGTGATAAACACTCTTTTTCAATCATCCCCGAAAGCTTTTTAAATGAGGCCTATTTCCTTTTCTGCATCAAGAGATAATCCGGTCAAGGCTGGGTTATGCTGGAGACAAGATGCTTTTTCTTGATCTCTTAGGAGGAAATTAAAATGGCAAGAATGTATTCAGGAAGAAAGGGAAAATCAGGCTCAACAAAGCCATCAAAAGCAACAAAGCTGAGCTGGATAAGATACAAACCAAAAGAGATAGAGCTATTGATAGCAAAGATGGCAAAAGAAGGAAAGACATCAAGCCAGATTGGCTTATTCTTAAGGGATGTCTATGGCATACCAGATATAAAACATGTTATCGGAAAGAATGTAACAACAATACTAAAAGAAAAGAATCTTTTATCAAAAATACCAGAAGATTTAATGGCTCTGATAAAAAGAAGCATTACATTAAGAAAACATCTGGAATCAAACAAGCATGATATGCCTGCAAAAAGAGGCTTAGAGCTAACTGAATCAAAAATCAGAAAATTAGTCAAATACTATAAAAAAACAAAGAAACTTGAAAAAGACTGGAAATATGATCCAGACAAGATAAGGCTTCTTATAGAGTAAGTGATTGTGATAAAATTGGATAACTATGAAAGATTTAAAGAGTCTGTAAAGCAGGCAGCTGAAAGATTCAGGAAACTAGACAAAAAAGAGAAGATAAGAATAGTATCACATCTTGACTCTGACGGCATTAGTGCCTGCTCTATATTGATTAATGCATTAAACATTGAGAACAGGAAGTATTCTGTTTCAATTGTCCAGCAGCTGAATAAAAATATTATATCAGAGATTTCAAAAGAAAATTATAACTGTTTTTTCTTTACTGATATTGGATCTGGAAAATTAAATGACATAAAGAGTTTGCTTGCTGGCAAGAAGGTTTTTGTTCTTGACCACCACAAGCCAGAGAAGGTTGATATTGATGACAGCATTGTTCATATTAATCCGCATCTTTTTGGAATTGATGGAACTCAGGAGATTTCAGGAGCAGGAGTTGTTTACTTCTTTGCAAAATATTTAAACAAGAGAAATGAGGATATGGCCCATATTGCAATTATTGGTGCAATAGGCGATGTGCAGGAAAATAACGGTTTTTCAAGGCTTAATAATGAGATTCTTGAAACTGCCAAAGCAAAAGGAAAGATAAAGACAATTAAAGGTTTAAAAGTTTTTGGAGCACAGACAAAACCATTATACAGGCTGTTGCAGTACAGCACAGATGTTTACATACCAGGTGTAACAGGCTCTGAAAGCAATGCAATACAGTTTTTGCAGCAGTTAGGCATAAACCCAAAACAGGGAAATCAGTGGAAAAAGCTTGTTAACCTTACAAAGAACGAAATCAAAAAACTATCTGCCGGCATTATAATGAGAAGGCTTGATGAGGAAAAGCCAGAGGATATTTTTGGTCAGGTCTATATTCTGCGTGATGAGGAAAAGGAATCTCCCCTAAGGGATGCAAAAGAGTTTTCCACACTGCTGAATGCCTGCGGAAGGCTTAACAAGGCATCTTTAGGGATAGGTGCCTGCTTAAATGATGAAAAAATAAAGAAAAAAGCAATAACTAATCTCTCGAAGTATAAAAGAGAGATTGTTAAGACAATGAAATGGTATGAAGAGAATAAAGATTCTGAAGATATAATCAAAAAACATGGCATGATTATAATAAATGCTAAAGACAATGTAAGGGCAACAATGATAGGAACCCTTGCTTCAATTATTTCATCTTCAAATGGTTTTGACAAAACTACTTTTGTCATGTCAATGGCTCGCTTGTTAAATGGAAAAACAAAAATAAGCCTGAGAATATCTGACAGGAATGCAGATGTTGACTTATTTAAAATAATCTCAAATATTGCTGAAAAGGTTGATGGAGAGGCAGGCGGTCATTTAAGAGCAGCTGGAGCAGTGATACCTACTGATATGGAGAAGGAGTTTATTAATGAAGCTGAAAATAGTTTTGCTAAATTCCAGCAGGAGATTGTTAATCTCACTCCCTGAATTCAACATCATCAATGATTCCATCAGAGTTAAGGTCAATGCCTTCAACAACCCTTGCTTTTATTTTGTTGTTGTGAATATTTCCCTTTGCTATTTCTTTGAAATATTTTAAGAATGCTATTATTGCAGCCCTTGTTCCTGAGTAGCGCTTCCCAGCAACAAGCAATATGCTTTTTTCTTTATTAAAAGGGTTCTTGAAGTTGGCTATAAGCCCTGTTTCGTCTGTTGGGTAAATATTCTTAGATATATTTGATTTTATAGCCCAATGATTATTTTTGTCAAAGAATATTGGCATTTTTTCATTAATTTCTTTGGTTATGTTGTTCACCACAGGACCGCCAAGCAGTATGAGGTTGTTTTTAAGGTCTTCCTGCCTTACTTCTGTGTCAAGCCTTACATTTAGGTCTGGAACATAGTTGAGGAAAGTTCCTATAAATAATGCAAGGTCAATGCCATAATAGCCATCCCTTGATCTGGCTTTTTCTGGTCCATGGGGGTCAGGAGAGCCAACTATTATCATTGCGTCAAGTTCTCCGTTTTTTATAAATGGTTGTAGAAATTCTGAGCTGCTTTTTGGCATTATTTTCTGTGTTTCCTCAAATTCCTTTAGCCTTATTACAAAAGCCGGCTTGTCTAAAGAGTAGTATTTTGCAACAGCACCCTGCTTTATTTCTTTTTTGTTAATCTTTATTATTCCTGATTTTTCAAGGTTTTTTATGTGATAGTATATTTTTTGCTCATGCACTTTAAGCTCTTTTGCAAGCTCTATTGGGTACATTGGCTTTTTTATTAATAACTTAAGAATCTTCAGTGCTAGGTCAGAGCTAAGGTTTTTTGCCTCTTTTACAGTTATTTCCTTTACAGGCAATGACAATATCTGGTTTTTTTCTTTTTTTACAACAAACATTTTATATTAAAAATAGTTTTTTAATAGTATTATAAAATATATTATAACTTATATTTAAGTTTTGCTAAAAACCAAGAATTATAAGAGGTTCTTTATTCTTTCTATATGATCTGCTATTTCAGTTCCCTTTTTTGTTAGTGTTAAGAGCTTTAATCTTCCCTGCTTGTCAAAGTTTATAAGTCCTGCTTTCTGCATTTCCTGCAGTATCTTGACAACATGGGAATATGTGCAGTCAATGTTTTTTGCCAGGGATGAAGCATAAATCTCGTTTTTTGCATTTTTAAGCTCAACAAGCATCATTGCAGGCTTTTCCCTGAAAAATACATTGAATATATTTTTGTTCTGCATTATTAAAACCCCCAAATACTACTATAAAGAATGTATCCATAACTATATTTAAACATTTATATGTTTAAACAGATATTTTAGAATATATATTTTATTTAAGGTGATTGATCAAATCCAAACCAGTACATCCCATTAATCTGGATAGGGTTTTCATTCTCATCAAGACCATCCTCATTAAGAGGGTTAAGGTATAACTGGAAGATTGTTGGCAGGTTATATTGTTTTTGTTTAATATAGTCCTTTACATTGATTGGCTCTGAAGCAAAAACAGGAGTAAAGCAATATGAAGTATGTTTTCTTTTCATTGACAGGCTCGCAGTGGATAGCTATTTTCATGATAGCTTTTGCAGGATTTATAATATACAAGAAAAGCAATAGATTCAGAGAACTTAACCTTTAATTCTTTCCCAGAGGGTTCTTTTCTCTCCAGAGTAAACCCCTAGCTTAGTCATCTGTTTAAACTGTTGTTCAGATAATATAAGAAAATCAATATTGAAGTTATGCTTTTGTTTTATATCTGAAGTTATGCCATCAACTTTTTTTGACACATCATCTTTTCCAATAATTAAGATATTTGCACTTTTGTTTGTTTTCTTGCCCTGCAATATTATTGAATCAATACCATCCAGTTCTTTTGCTTTCTCAACAAATATTTCCAATGGGTTTACCTCTTTTTTTAGCAACTTTGTCAATCCCTTGGTTTTTTCATTTACTATGATTTTATAAACCTTGAACTTTGAGATTTTTATTTCTTCAATTATTCCTGCTTTCACAAGCTTTCCAACTATCCTATAAGTTGTTGCAGGGCTTACATTAGCAGCTCTGCCTAGCTCCCTAAGGTAAAATTGCTTATCCCTATTCTGCAAAAATACATCAATTATCCTAAGAATCTTTTTGTCAAACAACTGCTTTAGAATATCAATATCAGCCATTTAAACTGAAAATAATAAGAAATATATAAATGTTTTCATTTTTGAAACAATGTTTCATTTATGAATTTTAAACAGTTCCAATGCTTCTTCCTCTGCAAAATGAAGCTTTCCAGGAACAATTAAGCAGTGCACTGGCTTTCCAAAATTCTCTTTTAAGAGTTCTTCAGCATTTCCAGCTTTAATGCAGGGCTTTAATGAGCCAAGTCTTGCGCAGCCAACACAAAACAATTCCTTAGAAAATACTTTCTCCTTTCTTTTGTCCTCTATACTTAGCAGATATTCAATGGCTTGGTTAACAGTCATAAATTTCTTTTCATCAGGTCTTAAATCAAGTAATATCAAGGTATGCAAACCACTATTCATATTCTCTTTTATTGCATCATAAGGTGTTTCTGGATGCCATTTCTCCTCTTGAAAAGGAATGCTTGTTGTTCTTCCAAATTTGTAGAGCTGCAGTCCAGTGACACCAACAGCAGAAAACACAGAAGCATTATGTACAACAATACACCCAATGCCTGCTTTTTCAGCCCTTAACCTTAGGTCAATATGTGTTGTTGCAGACATTGGATCCCCTATAACAAGGAAGGCAACATCTTTTGAAAGGGCATCTTTTAATATAGTATCTTCAGCTTTATTTTCAACCAGCTCCCGTGACGACAAAATTATATTTTTTCCATAAAGTTTCTCAAGCTTTTTTACATCACATGACAACATGCTTGTGTAGTTTTCCAAATAAACAACATCACATCTTTTAATGGCTTCTAATCCCCTCAATGAGATATCTTTCTCGTCATAAAGTCCTAACCCAATAAAGTATAATGCCATAAAAAACAGTAACCCTAATCAGTATAAATATCTTTTTAATTTCCAAATGAAATATAGCATACTATCTGGAAAATATATTTTTTAAAGTAGAAGTATTTATATATAAGTTAGTTTATTAATATAAATATAACTAAACTTGTTGGCGCAAGTTAATAACTGACTATTCTTAATCTGTACTTAACTTACTGAGTTTTAAAACCTAAATTTTATTTAATCAGTTTTTGGCGCAACTAACTAAACTTTTTCTAAGAAAAACAAAAGCAGAGCTATGATATAAATATTATTGTATTGAAATATTTATATTGCAGTATATGTTTTTAGGGGTATGTAAAAAAATAAAAAAGGGGGTTTTGGAAAAATGGACTTTATCGTAGAAAATGCATTAAAAAACAAAGTAAAAAACGAATTTCAAGGAATAGAAGTAAAACAGGCAAACATAAAAGTGTTTGGTTCTGGCGGAGCAGGAAATAATATGGTTTCATGGCTCTATAGAAAGGGTATCAAAGGAGCTGAGATAATAGCTGCTAACACTGATCAGCAGCATCTTAATATTTCAGAAGCTGACAGAAAAATTCTCTTGGGTAAGGATCTTACAAAAGGGCTTGGATGCGGAGGTTATCCTGATAAAGGAGCAGAAGCAGCCAGGGAATCAATCCAGGAAATAAAGGATTCTCTTAAAGGTGTTGATATGGCTTTTGTATGTGCAGGAATGGGTGGAGGAACAGGAACAGGATCTGCACCTATTATCGCAAAGGTTGCCAAGGAATTAGGTTCAATTGTAATAGGTACAGTTACAATGCCTTTCAAGATTGAAAGAGCAAGAGTTGACAAGGCAGAATTTGGCTTGCAGCAGTTGAGAGAAGTGACTGACACTGTAATAGTTATTGATAACAACCGCTTGGTTGAGATTGCAGGAAATCTTCCAGTTAAGCAGGCTTTTGCAGTTGCAAATGAGTTAATTGCAACAATGATAAAGGGAATTGTTGAGACAATAGCTGTTCCTTCACTTGTTAACCTTGATTATGCAGATGTAAAGGCAATCATGACTAATGGAGATGTTGCAGCAATAGGTGTTGGCTCTTCCAACACAAAAAACAGGGTTGAGGAAGCTGTTCATGGCGCACTAAGCAATCCTTTGTTGGACATAAGCTACAAAGGAGCAACAGGTGCATTAATCCACATAGCAGGAGGTCCTGATATGACCCTTGATGAGGTTACAAGGGTTGGAGAGCTTGTAACAGAATCAATGGACCAGGATGCAAATGTAATCTGGGGAGCAAGAATAAGCGAGGAAATGAAAGGGCAGCTTACAGTGATGACAATCATGACCGGAGTTAAGTCACCCTGGATACTTGGAAAGGCACGTGAAAGAGAAACAACTTTCGAGATGCAGGAAATCAATGATGAGCTTGGCATTGAGATAGTGCAATGATGATCACCGTTTAGGTGTTGTTTTCTTTGCCTTCATTTTTTAATCACCCCCAATCTTTAAGAATTGAAGGCAAGATTTTTTCTTCATTGCAGCAATGCAATGAAGTTTTTTATTTTTTAAAATTAAGAAATAATTTCTTTTAACTCTTTTTTATAATCAAGCTTTAATCCGTGCTTATTGAAAAACCTGCATATGTTCTTCACATCCCTTTCAATTAGTTCAGATGCACCTGGGCTTTTAATTGGTATTGAATGGGACAAATCAATAAAAACAGGATTGTCATTAAAATTAAGGATATTAAACTCAGAAAGATCACCGTGAACAAAACCAGATTTATAGAAATCTCTTGTATATCTTTTGATCTTATTATAATATTTTTTTAGGTTAGATGGAACAGCATCTTTAAGCTTTGGAGCAGCCTCCTTATTGCCTATAAACTCCATGATGAGGATATTCTTCAGAAATGCGATGGGCTTTGGAACTTTTACATCAGCTTCCCTTGCCCTGAAAAGATTTCTGTATTCCCTCTGCGCCCATGCAAATATAATCTTTCTCCTCTGCTTTTTCAGGCCCAAAAACCGGGGATCATTCCTTATGTACTTATACATGCGGTTAAAGTCGCATGTTTCCAGCCTGTAAATCTTCAGTATGACTTTGCCATTTTTGCCTTTGGCAGAAAAAACATTTGATTCCTTGCCAATTGATATAGGGCTGAGAGAACCTTCCTCAAAAAAGCCTCTTGAGGAAAGCTCAAAAATATTCCTTATAGTAAATCTGTCAAATACATTTCCAAATGTTTTAAATTTCTCTTTTGCTGTTTTTGCCATACAACTACAAATCATTAATGGCTTTATATAGTTGTTGTTATGTTAGTCTCCCATTAGCTGATATTCGAAATTTTAGAAGATCTGAGATACTCATATTATTATTCTTTGCATAAATTGATGTGTGTGAATCCCAGACTGCCTTATCATAAGCTTTTTTAGCACTTGGAAAATCTCTTAGAAAATCATTATTAAAATTTTTATCATGTTCATACGAAAATATTTTCCATGCCTTGTTTTTTATAGCTTCTATATTGATTATAATGTCTGTATACCCCCATCTGTTATCAAATACAGAAAGGTGATTTTCACTACTTATACTTGCAGGCATTATATTGAATGATTTTTCATCAAGGTAGTATTTTCCATTCTTCATTATCCAATTAAAAGCCTGCAAATGAGCACCACGACCAACACTACCAAAACTTCCTTTTTCTCTAGACCAGTCAAACCTATTAATTGGATGGAACTGTGGCCATTTTTTCCATAATTCTTCTCTTGAATTGGATTTTTCCACCTCATATATCCTTATAATTGGTTTAATTTCCATGTCATAGGTATATACTGGCTGTCCATTAAATAGATTATCTTGTGTATAACATTCTTCTGAATATATTTTAGTAACAATACCTTCATCTCCAATAGGGTAATGAAACACTTCTTTAAAAATATCATTAATTTTTAGAGGTTCAAGAGAATTTCCTTCAATTCTCTTAGGCTCCTTAATAATATTTTTCTCATGGACAATGACTTTTGCCTCAAGAGTATCATAATCAATTATATACTCAGGTGATTCTATTTCTAATCCATTCTCATCTTTTTTAGATTTTCTAAATCTTCTAAACTCTTTAGACCAATTTAAATGCAATAAAGATGTCAATCCTTCTAATCCCATGTGTAAATCAGAATCTCCTCCCCCATAAATCTCCCAAGGATCAGAATTTTTAAAGATATGATTAGGCGAAGCTTTAACCTTGTCCATTAATTTACTTATTTCTTCTCTTGTTACACCAGGATTCATATAAAGAATTGCTGGCAAGATAAGATCTCCATTTGCATAACCCATTTTTCCCCCAAAACAAATGGTTACTTTGATTATAAAAATCTTTTGTATAAATAAATCTTAATTATTTAATCAAAAAACTTAAAAACAAAGACCAAGTTGTATTTATTATGATTAATTGGCAGGATTTTGAAAAAGTGGATATGCGTGTTGGGACTATTATTAAGGTAGAGGATTTTTCCAAGGCAAGAAATCCTTCTTACAAGCTAACAATTGACTTCGGCGAGCTTGGAATTAAAAAATCAAGTGCCCAGATAACAAAACTTTACAAAAAAGAAGATTTAATTAACAGGCAGGTTATTGCAGTTGTTAATTTTCCGCCAAAGCAGATAGCTGATTTTATCTCTGAGGTTTTGGTTTTGGGTGTTGTTTTGGACAATAAAGAAGATGTAGTTTTAATAAAACCAGGCAATAAAGTTGAGAATGGCTTGAGAATTGCCTAAAATCCTTAGAAAACCAAAGCTTTTTATAGCCCAAATCCATATATTTCTTTGTGCAAATAAAGTCCTTTTACAAGCCATAACATCTTGTTATGCGATGAATTTAAGGTACTCTTGCATAAAACAGCCCGTCACGAGAGTACTCAATGGAGCTAACGATAAATTCAAGCAATGAGCTTGGGAGTTAGTGTTTCGGGCAACAAAACATTTAATGTTCATAAAAAACCGTATAGGACAAGCTAAGAGCTTTATTCACTATTATCATTCATTTAAGGGGTTATTTTTTGAGAAAATAGGAAAAAGACATAGTTTAAAGTCAAATTAAAAACCATTAAAGCTTGTTCTGTACTAAAGCAAAGAAGGAGTCATCATGTTCATAGATTCATTAGCTTTAGTAAAACAAAGCATTAGTTAGTGATATAATCTATTACTCCTTCTTCAACATTGAATAGAATACACGGAGGAAATTAAAATGGCAAAAATAAGTCAAGTATCATCAAAATACATTATTCACACAATAATTGAAATTGATGGAATTGTTGACAAACCAGATGTAATTGGAGCAATATTTGGCCAGACAGAAGGGCTCTTAGGAGCAGACCTGGAACTAAGGGAATTGCAGAGAAGCGGAAGAATAGGAAGAATTGAGGTTAACCTAGAGATAAAATCAGGCAAGACAACTGGTTCAATAATTATTCCAAGCTCTTTAGACAAAGCAGAGACATCAATAATTGGAGCTGCACTCGAGGTAATCCAGAAAATTGGTCCTTGTACTGCAAAAATCAAGGTGCAAAACATAGAAGATGTAAGGGTTTCAAAAAGAAAATTTGTTATAGAAAGAGCAAAGGATCTCTTGAAAGCAATGATGGACAATGTCATCCCAGACAGTCAGGAGTTAGCAGATGAGGTTGCATATTCTGTCAGGGTAATGGAAATACAGGAATATGGAACAGACAGGCTGCCAGCAGGACCATCAATAGATGAGTCAGATGAAATAATTATTGTAGAGGGAAGAGCAGATGTCCTGAATATGCTGAAGCATGGCTTTAAGAATGTGATAGCAGTAAATGGAACATCTGCACCAAATTCAATAATTGATTTATGCAAAAAGAAAACATCCACTCTTTTTGTAGATGGTGACCGTGGCGGTGATCTTATAATCAAGGAAATTACAGGAGTGGCAGAAGTAGACTATGTTACAAAAGCTCCAGATGGCAAGGAAGTAGAGGAGATTACAAAGAAAGAGATGCATAAGGCCTTAAGAGGCAGGATTGCAGTTGAGCAGGCAAAACTTGAGATAAAAGAAAGTAATGGAGGCTTAAAACAAGAAAAACCAAGAACACAATCAGGACAGAAGCCAAGGTTTAGCCCAAGAAGACCTGAGCAAAGCAGAAGGCCTGAAAGGCACGAACAGCCTTCAAGGCCAGTAAAGATATCTGCAGAGGAGAAAAAGACCTTTAAGGATATGCTTGAAGACCTTATTGGAACAAGGGGAGCTTATGTTCTTGACACAAAACTTAATATTCTTGGAAAAGTGCCAATAACAGAATTGCAGACAACTATTAAGAGCCTTAAATCTGGTGTCCATGCAATTGTTTTTGATGGGTCAATAGACCGTGATTTGGTTAGGGCAGCAGAAAGAACAACTGTTAAGTACCTAGTAGCAATGGATTCCAAGATAAAGCCAAGCGATACAAGAATAACTATCCTTACAAGCGATGACTTGTAATTCTTTTTATTTAAATTATTTTAAATTTTTTATTTAATTTTTAATTAATAATTCTAAAAAAATAAAAAAATGGTTTATCAGCAAGTACCGCCTGGTGTTGATGAACTGCCAAGCGTATTGTCACATCCTTCTAAGCCCTCATTGTATTTGCAGAAGCTGTTTTTTACTGCCTCAGCATCTATCCCACCAAACTCATATCTATTGTTTGCAAGCCATGTTGGGCTTCCTGTAACTCCCAAATCCTGAGCAATCTTTATATCCTCCATTAAAAGCCCTTTTCCTTGATCGCCGTCAAAACATGTCTGTATTTTATCAATGTCTACACTAACTTCATTTCCGCAGTCTTTCCAGTCCTTGTCTCTTACGCCTTTTGTGCTTCTGCAGTAAAGGTAATCAATGAACTTTGTAGGATTATGTTCATTTACACATAGCTGTATTATATTCTCATCAACTTCATACTGGCCATGCAGGCTCCTGAATCCATCTCCCTGCTCGCTTGCTATATAGTGCACTTCATAGTCAATTAAATCTTTAAAGTTATCAACAATCTCCTTTAATGCCTCTCCTGCCTTTCTTCCATAAGGGCAGTCGCTCATTATGAATACCTGAAGATGATTCTTTTTCTCTTCCCTGCATTTCAATGATCCCTTGCAATCATTATCATTGCAATCTACAAGATTATTTCCAGTATCATCAATTTCATTGTCACATATTTCTTTTGTTGGGTCAAAGTTTGCGCCAATCTTTAATGAGAGAAAATCCCCTTTCTGATCAAGGTATCTTTCCACATCTGAATAACCTTCCTCTTCTTTTACATTATCTTTGAATAATATTGCAGGAAGAACAGCCAAACCAGTTTCCATATATACTTTTTTGCCCTCTTCATCCATATAATCTATCTCGCCCACAACAAAATCAGGGAATGAACTTTTTAATTGTGAGGTAACCCTTGTAACATCACATTCCTTACACCTCTGGTCATTAAGTACAATTATGTCTGATGAATCAACTACTGAAATTCTATTTTTTTTCAAATAAGGCTTAACAGCAAAAACAACAGCTATTATAACTATCACAGCCAATATTGCCCACAGATGTTTCTTTTTTACTTTAATCACAAAATCCTTTTCTTTCATCTTAAACCTCCTTTACTATGCCCTGCATTTGTCTGCAAACTCTTTAAGATCCTCAATTGGCATCCCACCAGTATGCTCTATTCCGTTTGGGCAGATAAATTGTGGAACATAACCACTCATTACATCAGCAAAACACTCATTTAACATCTCATAAGAATTTGAATCAGTGCCTGTTGCCCAATAAAAATTATAACCCTTTTCCTCCAGTTCCCTAATCAAGGGCTTCATATTCTGGCAATGTGGGCATGAATCAGAATAAACAAAAATAACAGTATCCTTTGTTATGTCATATTTTGTGATGCATTCATCATTAACTGCACTTGCTGTTATTGGTGTTATTTCTGATTCAGCTAAAGTTTCTTTTTCTTCAAAAATCTTAATATCTGCTTTCTCTCTTAGCATAACTAAATAATCAGCAAATGCAATATTCTGCTTTTCTAGTTTCAGTTTTTCCTCTATATCTTGCATTGCATCTTCCAGCTTAATTACTGTTTCTGGCTTTTTGTCCAAGAGTTTAATAATATGATATCCAAACTGTGTCTCAACAACAGGAGATAGCTCTCCAACCTTGAGTGCAAAGGCAGAATCCTCAAATTCAGCTATCATCTGGCCCCTGCTAAAATACCCCAAATCACCGCCTTGTGATGCAGATGGGCATGTTGATTTTTCCTTTGCTAGCTCAATGAAGTCAGCACCATCTTTCAATTCTTTTAAGATGCTTTCTGCTTCATTGCTTGAATTAACCAGAATATGCCTTGCCCTTACCTGTTCCGGTGTAATGAATTCATTCTCGTTATTGTTATAGTATTCCTTAACTTCAGAGATGCTGATAACTATCTTAGAAAGAACTGTTTTGTTCAAAAGCCTGTTTATTATCAGCTGTTTTTCATAATAATTCTCTATAAACTCCATTGTTAAGTTTTGTTCATCAAGGGTTTTTTCAAATTCTTCTTTTGAAAGTCCTGATTGTGTTATTGAATCATCAATCATATTTGATAATTCTCCTGCAGTTACAGAAATCCCCTGTTTTTTGGCTTCCTGCAAAAGCAATAATTCATCAATGGACTGGTTCAGAATCATTTCTTTTGTGATGAACTGCCTATATTCTTCTGGAACACCCTCATACTGCTCATTAATATACTCTATTGTAATAACTTCATTATTCACAGTTGCTGCAATATCCTTAAAAGGAGCCTTATTAAAGTATAAAACAAATGCGCATATAATAATTATGCCAATAATTGCTCCTATAATCAGGTTAATCTTTGACTTTTTCTTTTTAGAAAAATTAATATTAGCTTTAGCACTTTTCTTCTTTATAGTATGCTTTGCTTTAACCATTTTCTTAACCAAAAATATCACCCCTTAAATATTTTGATAAAAAAGCCCTCAAATATAAATCTTTCGAAAATTCTTTAAACAAAAAGATATAAATATCAAGATTAATTCTCTGATGTAAAATGAGGAAAAAGCACGAGAAAAAGAATAAAATAGGGATTTGGGTAATTATTCTTATTGTAGTTCTTATGTTAACAAGCACTATTGGCTATGTTTTTAAGGGCGGCTCAAAGGAAAAATATAATGATTTCTCATTTTCCAGAACTGATGATGGAAGATGGTATACAAAAATCAATGGAAGGCAAATGAGTTTCAGCTATTTCCCAGCAGAGCTTGAAAGCATTAACCTAAGTAGTGAAATTATTGATAAGATAAGAAGCACAAGAATGATTTATTTTACTCATGACCCTGAAAACCGTTATAGTGGGGATATTGCCTTGTTAAAGGAAATATTCTGGCCATATTTTCAAATCTATGCTGATAATGGGCTTACGCTAAATAATACTTTTAATTTGCCAGTAATTGACTGTGATAATGCAACAACTACATTACCTGTAATATATTTTAAAGAGTCAAATCAAACAGGATTTTATCTTGATAACAACTGTATTATTTGTGAACTAAGGTCAGGAGAGGATTTTACTGCTCTTAAAGAAAGATTATTGTATTCATTATTTGGGGTAATGGAGTAATTTCAATGATAGAAGAAGAATCTAAAGGAAATGTTAATAAAACCTTGAAATCAGAAGAGGTAAAAGAGGAATCTGATAAAAATAGTAGTAGAAATATCATAATTGCTGTTATTGTAATTCTTGGACTTATTATCTTATTCTTCAGCATAAAATACCTTTATCATCCAAAGACTAATGAAGATAACTATGTGTATAATGGATTCAAATTTACAAAGGTTTCAAATCTCTGGTTTACAGAAGTGCAGATTAATAATAAACTTTTCAGAATTTCCATGAGATATTCACCTAGAGAGCTGGAGCATATTGGTGTTGAACCAGGCATATATGAAAAAATTGTAAGTTCAAAAAAGATTTATTTTACAGTTCCAGGCAATCTGAGTTCTGTGGCTGTTCTTGCTATTACTGAATTAGGAAGGATAGTTGGTACGCGTTATGGAATATTAAACATACCTTCCCAGAGTGCCCTTACAGAAGGCAATGGGACTCTTGTTAAGACATGCAAGGATGCTGTTAATGACACAGGGGTAATATTGTTTAAGACAGGAAATACAACAGCAGTTTATTCTGATAAAAACTGTGTTATTGTGCAGGGAGTAGAGGAATGGGAAATTGTAAAGGCAGCAGACAGGGTTACATTTGGTCTTCTTGGAATAATGCCATGATAGAAACTTTTAAAAGTATCTCTAACAATATTCTTTTTATGCCTCACTATTATTCAGAAAAACAAACAAGCCCTTTAAGGCTTGAGAAAATAAAAGCTGTTTTAAGGGGAAGATTATTTGAGTTTTACTCTGGCTCAGGTGTTTTTTCAAAGAAAAAGATAGACAATGGAACAAGGGTTCTTGTTGAAAACTGTGCTGTTAAAGATGGTTGGAATATTTTAGACCTTGGATGCGGATATGGTGTGCTTGGTGTTGTGATAGCAAAAATATTCCCAAGAACAACTGTTTTAATGGTTGATGTAAATAAAAGGGCGTTAAAGCTGGCCAAAATGAGCCTTGAACTTAACAATGTTGATAATGCTGATGTCAAATACAGTAATCTTTATTCAGGTGTAAAAGAAAAATTTAACACAATAATTGTTAATCCGCCAATAACAGCAGGTAGAAAACTCTGCTTCAGGATTATTGAAGAGGCAAAAGAGCACTTGGAAAAAGAGGGATTATTGCAATTGATTGCAAAACATCGCAAGGGGGGAAAAATGCTTGGCGAGAAAATGCTTGAGGTCTTTGGAAATATGGAAGAAAAAGCAAAAAGCGGCGGCTATAGGCTATATATATCTAAAAATTAAAGTTAGGAGGTAAAAATGGAAAATATAGATGAAAAAAAGCTTTATGAAATCCAGTTTGTGCAGCTGATTTTTAGCCTGAAAACCAGCGCAATAATGCAGCTCGGAAAGATAGCAAATCCCTTGACAGGCAAGATTGAACGAAATTTAAATGAGGCAAAATATACTATTGACATGCTGAACATGCTTAAGGAAAAGACAAAAAATAACCTGGCACCTGATGAGGAAAAAATAATCAATGATGCTATTTTTGAGCTGCAGATGAATTACATTGATGAGGTTAAAAAAGGCGAAGAAGAGAAGAAAGAGACAAAACCAGAAGAAGAAAAATCTAAGGAAGAGAGTGCAGAAAAGCAGGAGCCAAAAGAGGAATCTAAGGAGAGCAAAGAACATGTGAAAAAAGAAGAAAAAGAGAAAGAGAAGAAGTCTAAGGGAAAAATTAAAGAAAATTTAGATAAAAAAAGAAAAAAACCAAAAGCCAAAAAGAAAAATGAAAACAAAGCTTGAAAAAGCCCTTGATGAAATCCAGGAAGAAGAGCTTAGAAAAAGGAACAAGAAAAAGTTTAATATAAAGAAAGAAAAGAAACTGCAGTATTACAGCAACTGGAATAAAGATAAAAAAGAAGTTAATGAAACAAAGCAGGACAAACAATCAAAATTAAAGAAATTTTCTTCATAAATTTTTGTTAAATGA
>Ga0180009_10001898_pt1 | contig 24891 bp, 21 predicted proteins | sample OS_PC_MetaG_FD_123537 | JGI IMG/M metagenome (GOLD analysis project Ga0180009, IMG submission 123537) | Groundwater microbial communities from the Aspo Hard Rock Laboratory (HRL) deep subsurface site, Sweden - OS_PC_MetaG | ecosystem: Environmental > Aquatic > Deep subsurface > Groundwater...
TCGTTGTTGCGGTAATGCACACCTCTTACAAAAAGATGGGGCTCTCCAAAATCGCCGGCCTGTGCACCGGTGACATGCCGGTGGTAATCGATCTGAAAAGTATGTTCAGCCCGGCGGAGGCACGTGAGGGGAACATTATCTATTGGCGGTTGTAGTTTCAGGATCACCTCAAAAGAGCTGGTGGTCCTGAAAGGGTTCATGGGTCCAAGGGTTCCAGGGTTCGAGTGAATGTTGAAAGCTTTGATAAAATCACTGGAAAATAAACACTTGACCCTTTGAATCCTTGAATCCTGGAATCCTTGAATCCTTAATTCTTCGGATTATAGATCTTAATCTCCAATCGAATTGGATGTAGAACCACATTAAAAACTTCTACCCGGAGATGTGACCAAATGAAAAAGAGCATTGTTTCCATCGTCCGGTATGAAAAACCGCGGGCGTCGGTCCGCCGGGCGGTAGTGCTTTCAGGTGGTCTTGAAAATATGCCCGCAGGCGCCACGGTTTTTATCAAGCCCAATATCGTCTTCTGGACCCGGGCAACCGCCTTCCCCAAGTGGGGGGTGATCACCACCTCGCGGGTGGTGGCGGACATGGTTGAAATCCTCAAGGAACGCGGCGCCGGGCAGATCACCATCGGTGAAGGCACGGTGGTCATGGACCCCAAGGATACACGGACGGCGGCGCATGCCTTTAAAACCCTGGGGTACGATGCCTTGAAAAAACGCTACGGGGTTCGGATCGTCAATGTCTTTGAGCGGCCGTTCAGAAAAGTGGATCTGGGTGACGGGGTTACTCTCAAATTCAATACCGATATTCTGGACAGCGACTACGTCGTGAGCCTCCCGGTCATGAAAACCCACGCCCAGACCGTGGTCAGCCTCGGCATCAAAAATTTGAAAGGCGCCATCGACATCCCTTCCCGCAAAAAATGCCACAACCAAGACCCGGGCCGGGATCTGCATTTTATGGTTTCCAAACTGGCCGACCGCATGCCCCCGCTGTTTACCTTGGCCGACGGCATCTACTCCGCCGAACGCGGCCCCGGCTTTGACGGCCGCATGCATCGCAGCAATATCCTGATTGCATCCAATGACATATTTGCCGCCGACTGCGTGGGAGCCAAGGTGCTGGGATACGAACCGGCCGAGGTTCCCTACTTGGTCCATGCCGCCGGCAACCGGCAGCGCCCGCTTGATCTTTCCGATATCGAAATTGCCGGCGATCCGATTGCCGCCGTCACCAAACCCCATCAACACCATTTCCCCTACACCGAAGACGGCAGCCTGCCGGTCCCCATGCATAAAATGGGCATCCAGGGCCTTTCCTACAAAAAATATGACCTCACCATGTGCACCTACTGTTCCATTGTAAACGGCGCCATCCTTGGGTCCATTGCCTTTGCTTGGAAAGGGACCCCCTGGGACGATGTTGAAGTTCTCACCGGAAAAGTCATGGCGCCGACCCCCGGCCGCAAAAAAACCGTCCTCATCGGCAAATGCATCTACGCAGCCAATAAAGACAACCCCGACATCAACGAAATGATCGCCGTCAAGGGCTGTCCGCCCCAGCCCAAAGCCATTGTCAAAGCCCTGCACCAGGCCGGCATCCCGGTGGACGCCGGTATCTTTGAAAAACTCGATGAGATGCCGGGGATGTATATGCGTCGCTATGAAAACAAACCGGAATTTGACGAGTCTTTTTTCAGGGTTGATTCCCCTTCAGTTGAATAAAAAAAACATGACAAGGTTTTTTTACACAGAGGGGCCGAGGACGGCTCATCACAACTCAGCCCATGAGTAGCTATTCTCAATGGCTCCTTTACCGGTATTATGTTCTTATGTTGCCAATTTAATTATGTTTCGTGATTTAATTCCCATCTGATTCAATTTCATTCCTAAAGGTTTAAAAAATCCATTTAATTCCTTTTATTTCCCCTCTGGAAAGCGCCATCTTCATTGATATATCCTGCAAATATTTGATTCGAGAAGGGGTGAAAAAACCTCGCCCCTAAATTAAATGCCATAAAAGGAAAAGCCCGAAGAGCCACCTTCGGGCTTTAAAGAAGAGCAACAGCAAGCAGCCGGAAGCTCCTCACACACACTTTCCTTCTACTGCATCCTCCGACTGATTGCAAGAACGGAGGCATGCCCATTTGCTGTTGATCCAAATTCGCTGTCGATGGTGCGGGTTGTTTTTCTGTATCTGCCGGGCTTGCTTCAGAGGCCAAGCTTACTGCGGCGATCCATGCCGGTTAGCCGGCAGCCGAAAAAATCACTGTGAAGCGCAAAGGCGCTACCGCCGAACCGAGAATGGAAAAAAGGCGCACCGCCAAGCCGAAAATCGCCGCCGGCATGGCCTGAGCAAAAACAATCAAAAAAACATGGATGATCCATCTTCCCTAGTGCTGCCCGAATGGGTTAAGGGACTCTTGTGCAGGCTCTTTAGCCGCATATTTCATGTGGAAAATAGCCCGTATTGCCTTTTTTGCGGATGTAGCGGTCAGATTGTGGATCAATTTCCCCGCCGGGGATACGGCTAAAGATGAAAGGCGTGGGCATGATACGTAAAAAAATACTCGCCCCCGATCGTATCAGACAAATTGAGGGCAGCTTCGGCTTTATTCCTCATCGTTTTCTTACCGATGGATTTTTAGCCGCGCTGAGTCAGCACGAACTGCTGTTGTATCTGTTTCTGGTTATGGCTGCGGACCGTTACGGCCTGTCCTTTTATAGTTGCAATTCGATTTGTTCTCTGCTTGGCCTCACCGTCGATCAGTACCTGAAAGCCAGAGGCGGCCTGATCGCAAAAGACTTGATCGCTTTTGACGGAACCATTTTTCAAGTGCTTTCTTTGCCGGAGCCGTCAGACACCTGTCGGCGCCAACAGCTTCGACCACTGCGGGAAAAAGGCCCTGTGCCGGTTGCTCAAGTTTTTCAACGGTCGCTCAAAGGATTTAACCCGTGATCGATAGCCCTGTTCGAACACTAAAGCAAGACATCGAAGAGTACCTGCAATGGATGCCTTCCGCCGGCTATTCTTTTCACACATGTGATATGTATCGAAATGAACTGAACAACTTTTTCCTCTTTATAATCCGGAAGAAAATTGGCCGGAATAATATCTTTACCCTTAATACACTCAAGGACTTCCAGAAAAACACACAAACATATACTGGGCCTGCGGTAAGAGGACTTTGGCAATATCTATTTGATCAAAAAAGAATTCAAGCGCCGATAGATCCGCCACATCGCAGACTGCCGGATCCTTACGAGGACTATCTGCGCTATTATAATCAAACCCAGAAAGTATCACCGTTTAAGCTTGTCCGCATCAGAAGGGTTCTTTGCGCCTTTTATGATTATCTTGAAAGACACAACGTCAAACTCTCTTTGATCCGGATTGAACAGATCGATGCCTTCCTGGCGGAGTTTTTTACCGGTTTTTCTGCCAACACCCGCCATACATACCGATCCTACCTTCGGGGGTTCTTAAAATTTTTGTATTACCCCCGAAAGATCATCCGCAAAGACCTCGCCCCCCTGGTGGTCGGCGCCCGCCAGTTTTCTCAAAGTAAGCCGCCTAAATTTTTGCGCACCCATGAAATTCAACGACTCTTTGACAGCTTTGAATTTTCTTCATTCAAAGATCTTCGCAACTATGCGCTGATACACCTGGCGTATGGTTTGGGTCTGCGCCCGGATGAGATTAGCCTCATCACGTTAGATGACATCTCATTTGCACAATCGGAGCTGACCCTGACGACCCGGAAAAACGATCGCCCGGCTAAGCTTCCCCTTCCTGAAAACACCATTAAAGCCATTGCCGCCTATATCATCGGCGCAAGGCCTAAAAACAGCCACCGGAGACTTTTTTTAAATTTGGTGGCGCCTTACCGGCCCATCTCCGCCGGCTCGGTCGGTCAGCATATCACCGAATGTATCCGCAAAGCGGGACTGCCCGGCACGGCTTACTGGTTGCGCCACACCTCTGCCCAGAATCTGCTGGAGGCAGGCTCCTCTGTCTATGAAATTAAAGAAATGATGGGCCACACTACCATCAATTCTTCTGAGAAGTATCTCCATGTTCATATTAAGCTCATGCGAAGGGTAATATTCGATGAAGAACTTTGAAAGCTTTCTGGCTCCTCAACTCAATGAATTCATCGCCTATCGTCAAAACCTTGGGTATGCTATCAAGCCGATCCGGCCCCGTCTTTTATGTTTTGATCGCTATCTGAAGGATAAAAAAATCGAGCCGGCCGTGTTGCCGCCTTCCTTTTTCCTCGAGCTCAGGAATAACCTTAAAATGGAGCCGATGACGATAAATGGTATTCTTAGCGCTGTTCGCACCTTTTTCAATTTTATGGTACGAACCGATTGCTATACGGCCAATCCATTAAGGGACATCCCGCCTGTCCCGGAGCATTCATTTGCCCCCTTTATCTTCTCTCCGGAACAAACCGATCAATTAATTGAAGCAGCCTGTAAACGAATCCGTAAGGAACAAAAATATTACTTGAAGGATTTGTCTGAATATATGGCTGTTCTCCTTTTGGCCCGATGTGGACTCAGAATCAAGGAGCCCTTGCGGCTGCAACTCCATCATTATCGATGCCGTGAAAAAAGCATTTATATCGAAAAAACCAAGTTTAACAAAGACCGCCTCATCCCTGTTCCAAGATCCGTGGCCGCAGAACTTGACAACTACCTTACCGTTCGAAGTGCCTTGATGGGTGAAAATCAGAATCCATATCTGTTCGTCAGAAATAAACAAGAAGGATTAAGTGATCCCATGCTGCGTTTTATCTTCCACCGGGCAGTCCATGATATCGGCCTTGATCGCCCCCGGCAAGTTATCGGCCATATGATCTTTGCCTCCCCGACTCCCCATAGTCTTCGCCACAGCTTTGCCGTAAACACGTTAAAGCGCGTAAAAGAACGCGGCGATTGCCCTCAACACGCACTGCCCGTTTTAGCGGTATATATGGGCCATCGGATCTTTCAATATACAGCTAAATACCTGAAGTTCGTCGATGCCGAGCAGCGTCAGGGACTCTTTGACTTTGCCCTTTCACGAAAAGTGGATATATGAAGCTTGAAACGTGCATTTACCGGTTCTTTGAACAATATCTACCCCGTATCAAGGGCAGCAGCGATCAAACCATCAAAGCGTATCGGGATGTCTTTTCCTTGTTCCTGCCCTTTGCGGCAAGTAGGCTTTCCATAAAAATCGCCTCCCTCAGAGTCGAACATCTGACCCCCGAGCTGCTTCTTTCTTTTCTCGATCACCTTGAATCGGATCGCAGCAATGTTGTCCGAACCCGAAACCACCGGCTGGCTGCCATAAAATCGCTGGCAAAGATGATCCGGCTAATGTATCCGGAAAAACGGGAGGAGGCTCAACGGATACTGGACATTCCGCAGAAACATGCTCAAAGGCAACTGATCGGTTTTCTCTATCCGGATGAAATCCTGCAGGTTTTTCATTGCGTCGATCTCATCAAAAAAAACGGTTTTCGTGGCTATACCATTCTTCATCTGCTCGAGGACTCCGGCGCCAGGGCCAGTGAAATCGCAACGCTTAACCTTGGCTACTTCGACCCCCAAAATAGTACACTGGTCATCCTGGGGAAAGGCAACCGCTATCGACAAATTGAACTGGAACAAAGAACCGTTCAGCTCATCAGACGCTATGTTGCCAAATATCGCGTTAAGCCCAGGCCGCTTTATCAGCAGCGCATGTTCATCAATCAACGCGGGCAAGAGATAAGCCGCCACGGTATTTACCGCATCTGTAAAAAATATCTGCAGAAAGCCTTGAGTCCGAAACGCCTTAAAAATATCAACCCGGTTCATAGCTTCCGTCACAGTTGCGCCGTCAATATGCTTTTATCCGGAAAGAGTCTTACGGATATACAAAACCGCCTGGGTCATGAAAATATTCAATCCACAATGGTTTATACTCACATGGATTTGACTCGCAAACAGGCGGTGCAAAATAAATTTATCCAATACATGAAATCCAATCTCTCTGAAGATCCCAAAATCACTGAGTGGATCGATTGGGAAAATAAGAAGGACCTTTTGGAATGGCTCGATAGCCTTTAAGGGGGTGGTGCGACCATATGGTCGATTAAAAGGAGCATATGAATCGGCAAATCGTTATGTTGACAGTTTTATTTAAATAACTTGAATTTTTTCCATAACCTTTTGTTTTTACAATTAGATTCTTTTTTCCGTGAACCGTCACAAATATCCCAATACTTTTAAATGGTTAGGCGTGCTCGCAACATAAACTCTCTTATCATAGGGCCTACTGAATAAATAATAACCTATTGTAATTTAAAACAAAACATGCTATTAAAGACGTCGAAAATGCAAACAAAACCGCGTATTTTGGCCAAAACCCTTGCACGAGTCGACGAGTAACCATGTACAGACACACCGAAAAGCAGCTGACATTTGTAGAGTTTCAATTGCCCTTTGGCGGCAAACTACTGGCAAGTAATCGCTGGGTGCGCTTATCCCAGATGATACCCTGGCATGAATTTGAAGATCAATACTGCCGGAATCTGTCCAACAGCGGTCAAGGACCACCGGCTCTTTCGGTACGAATGGCGCTGGCGGCACTCATTATCAAAGAACGTCTCGGAGTCACTGATGAAGAATGCGTTGAGCAGGTCCGGGAGAACCCCTATCTGCAATACTTCTGTGGCCTGAAGGGGTTTACTACCGAACCACCCTTTCATCCGACGATGTTTGTACACTTTCGAAAGCGCTTTCCAGTCGAGGTTCTCACCACTATCAATGAGGTCATGGTTGCCAAAGCCATAGGGAACAACAAAAAAGATGATGATAGCGATGGTGACGATGCCAGAACCTCGGGAGAATCAAACAAGGGCAAGTTGGTTATCGATGCGACCTGCATCCCGGCAGACATCACTTACCCGACCGATTTGAAACTGTTGAATACGGCCAGGGAAAAGAGTGAAAAAATCATTGATGTTCTTCACGCCACTCGCGGCAGCGGTAACAAGAAGCCGAGAACCTATCGCCGCAAAGCCAGAAGAGCCTATCTTTCAGTAGCCAAGAGCAGGCATGTCAGCGTCAGAAAACTGCGTAAAGCTCTCAGGAAGCAGCTGGGCTACCTTCGCCGCAACTTAGCCAGCATTGACAAGCTGTCTCATTCGACATCGCTGAACCTTCTTAAGCGCAGGCAGTACCGTGATCTTCTGGTGATCAGCGAGTTATACCGGCAGCAGCAATGGATGTACGATCATCGAAGTCATCAAATCAATGACCGCATCGTCAGTATCAGTCAGCCGCATGTACGCCCTATCAAGCGAGGCAAGGCCGGAAGCGATACCGAGTTCGGTGCCAAACTGTCGGTAAGCCTGGTGGACGGATACGCGTTTGTTGACCGAACCAGCTGGAACAACTTTAACGAGTGTCAGGACCTGCAGGGCCAGGCAGATGCTTATAGAAAGCGTTTTGGTGTATACCCGGAGTCGGTCCATGCTGACCGTATTTATCGAACGCGAGACAATCTGCGTTACTGCAATAAACATCACATCCGGCTGTCCGGGCCGAGATTAGGCAGACCACCTAAAATAACACCGGAAAACGCATTGCGACTTCAGGCGGAAGCACTTCAGGCCCGACAGGATGAGCTTGACAGGATCCCGATAGAAGGAAAGTTTGGCCAGGGGAAACGACGTTTTGGTATCGGTCGATTGCTGACCAAACTTGCATCTACCAGTGAAACCGCCATCGCTCTGTGCTTCCTGGTAATGAATCTGGAGAAATGGCTGGTCGCCATTTTTTTGTACCTGTTTTTCAAAGAGCGAAAATTGTCTTTTCAACAATATTCAAGTAATTTTTTACCGACCATGTCGGGGCTAAAATTATCCCTGATCAAAATCTGACGATTTGTTCAGGAAGCCCTATCATAGGCTTGGGCATACATGTGATCTTTAATGAATATTCTAGGAATTGTAATGATGATTTGAAACCCTAATCCTAATCTCGCAAAAGACATCTACAACGCTTTATCCAAGGCAGAAATCGTGAATTTTATTAATTTGAAAATTTGGTTTCCACATCAAAAATAGGCTTAGCTGATTTATATATTTAAGTACCAGCTATATAGACCATATATACGTTGGTTCGTTTCACTCATAACACCTTATTTATATTTATATTTTTGAACGATACTGACAGTAAATATTCTTGACCCCACGATGACTTTTAATTATATCTAATTCAGTAAAAAAAATTATTAATAGCTTCCCGAAGGAGTTCGCCATGCTGAAAGATCGGATCGTATATCTTAACGGAAACTTTATACCATGGAACCAAGCGACGGTACATATAATGTGCCACAGTTTTAGCCGTGGTTCGGCTATCTTCGAGGTCCTTGGGCTACATAGGATCAATTCCGGAACTGCAATCTTCCGGCTTGATGAGCATATAAACCGCCTATTTAGAACAGCTAAAATCCTTGGAATGGAATTACTACTCCCCCGTGATAAACTGTATGCTGCTGTGCTTAATACGGTTAAAAACAATAGTCTTCAGCAAGGCTTTATTAAGATCGTATGTTTTTACCCCCAGGTCGCTTTTGAAATATCGCCTCCCAAAAAGCCTTTGGATGTATCAATCTTTATATTCGATCCGCATCAAGATTTAGATAACGATAATATCCTCAATAAAGAGGGTACAACCATTTGTATATCAAAATGGCGCAAGCTCGACCCTCAAACTGTTCCAATTGAGGCTAAAGTGGCAGCGAATTATCTAAACGGAATGATAGCCCGGGCAGAAGCCGAAAAGCGTGGTTTTGAAAATGTTGTCATGCTTGATACTCAAGGCTTCATCGCTGAGGGCAGTACCAATTCAATTTTTTTAATTAAAGACAACCGACTTTTCACACCATCGTTGGGCACAGTCCTTGAGAGCATCACCCGAAAGACCCTTTTAGAGGTAGCCAAACATATCAAAATCGAGACGGTCGAAGGACGAATCCGTACCCAGCTCCTTTATGAAGCAGATGAAATATTTATGTCTGGTACACCGGTCAAGGTTTTGCCTGTGCACCGGATCGAAGACCGACTGTTCGATAGGGCACCTGGACCGCTAACACGGAAACTTTCAGATATGGTTAACAAAATAGTGGAAGGTAAGGTCGAAGGATTCAAACACTGGCTCTTCCCCGTGGGGGAGTAAGTCAGGCTTTGGTATAGACTCGGTTTTCTGTGCATGTCCTTGCTATAACAACACCGTTAACCACATTCTCAGGGGCTTTGCCGGCTTCAACGCGCAACATATTCGCTATGGCGCTGTTTAATAAACGGGTAAAGGCTCCGGTAGCAATACCCGCGATATGAGGAGTGAGCAAGAGCTTTTTTCGGGCTCCCTCCGAAAGGTTAAGCAAGGAGTGTTCCGGCGGCGGCGGTTCCGGTGATAAAGTATCGATTGCGGCGCCACCTATATGGCCACTTTCCAGCATTTCTGCCAGGGCGTTCTGATCGACGACTTCTCCTCGAGAGGTGTTGATTAAAAACGCTCCTGCACGCATACGACAAAGTTCCTTCCGGCCGATAAATCTTTTGGTTTCAGCGGTTAAAGGAAGATGTAGACTGATAACATCACTGGAAGCGAGAAGTTCATCTATTATTTTATATTTTGCCTGGAATTCCATCTCCAACTGCTCCGGGGCTCTGTATATATCATAGTAACTCACGGTTGCACCCAGAAGCCCAGCTATCTTTGCTACTTGACGTCCGATCGCTCCAAATCCAACAAGGCCTAATTGCGTATCTCGAACTTCCTTCAATCCAGATTCAAAAAATTGTTCCCTTATACGGCTGTAATGACCCGCTTTGATTTCTGTGTCGGAAAGGACTACTTGGCGCTGAAGAGCAATGAGCAGGGCAATTGTAAACTCGGCAACTGTCGTTGTGTTCTGATTCGGAACATTGGCCACGGGGATACTTAGTCGGGCGGCTGCCTCCACATCGATCTGATCATATCCAGACCCGGAACTCTGAATCATGCGGATGGAAGGAATCTTTTCTAAGACCCGAGCGGTAATCGGCGGGTAGGCAGGCGGCACGAATAAAATGTCTGCACCCTTACAGGCTGATATTATTTCGTCCTCGGTCTGTACACTCTCAAAAACAAATTTTAACTCATTTGGAACGTGGATCCCCAATACTTGAAAGCGTTTACGAGGTAAAATACTAACAATTGTTAACATAATATAACTCTTTATAGGACCGTTTTGTTCGTTTCAACCGAGTGTTTTCAATGACAGTTCAAGTCGAGAGTTCCGTCATAATTCGAACGACGCGCTCCATACCCTCTGTGCAGTCTTGTAGTGAAGTGGAGTAAGAAAATCGCAAAAATCCTTCGCCTTTACTACCGAAATCCGACCCCGGTACTACTGCTACGCCCCCTCGATCCAGCAGATAATCAGCCAGCGCGGTGGAATTCATGCCAGGAACGCTGTGTTTGACAAATACGTAGAATGAACCCATGGGTACAGCCGGACAGGAAAGACCCGGTGATTGTTCGATTGCGCTCAAAATTATCAGGCGTCTGCGATTGAACTCGTCGACCATCGCATCCACACAAGCCTGTGGACCTCTCAAGGCAGCAATAGCGCCTGCCTGAGCAAAAGAACATACCGATAGCATAAGGTTCTGTTGGACTTTAATCGCAGCAGCAATCAGTTCAGGCGGAGCAGCCAGATAACCGATTCGCCAGCCTGTCATGGAATAGGTTTTGGACAGTGATCCCCAAATGACTGACTGCTGTTTCATGTCCGGTATGGCAGAAGGACTGAACAGATCACAATTATCGTAAAGGATGCGGTCATACGCTTCGTCCGTGAGAACAAGTAATCCTTGATCAACTGCAAGGCTGCAGACAGCTTCCATCTGGTCTTCTGTTAAAACCGTGCCCGTGGGATTATGAGGTGAATTGACTATTATAGCCCTTGAACGATCCGTGATCAGTTTTCGGGTTGTATCAATGTCATACGAAAAATTTTTTTCCTCCTGAAGGGGTACAGCTACGGGAACACCTCCAGCCAGCTTTACACAGGAGAAAAAGAGGCTGTATCCGGGATCAGGCACCAGAACTTCATCCCCGGGATTAAGAAGGGCTTGCAAAGTCAGGTACATGGACTCTTGCCCACCGGCTGTAACCATTATTTCAGAATCGGGGTTATACCGGACGTTCTTAAATTTAAAGATATTTTCAGCGATAGCCTTACGGAGTTCCAGCAGTCCGGCGTTGGATGTATAATGAACCATCCCCCTCTCCAAGGCACGAAAGGCGGCTTCTTTGATATGTGGAGGGGTATCGAAATCCGGGCGTCCAATTTCAAAGTGAATTACTTTAACACCGCTGGCCTCCAAACGAGCCGCCTTTTCAAATACCCGTCGTATCCCGGCGAAAGGAATTTCGGTTATCCGCTTGGAAATTGATAGAGAAGACATAATCTTGTTTCCTTTTACACCGGCAAACGTAACAACTTACGGGCGTTATCCTCAAAAATTTTCTTTTTTTCTGTGTCCGATATGGCCATTTCTTCTATTGCCGAAATTGTTTCACGATAGACTCTTTCTCCCAGCTGGTTATCATAAGGCATATCGGTAGCGAACAGCATGTGTTCTGCACCAAAAAAATTATATGCGCACATTAATGCTGGTGTATTCCCTTGTATGGCCGTGTCGCAGAAAAACATCCGGTAATAATCAAGAGGGGCTTTGCGAAGCGGTTTTTCGACCCGATAGCCCATACGCATTTCGTTGAAATCCCATGATAATTCAATTCTCTTACTAAAAAAAGGGATCATTCCGCCGGCATGGTGAGTAATGACTTTAAGATTTGGATATTGATCAAAGACCCCGCCAAAAGCTAGTCGAGCCATTGCTATTGAAGTTTCATATGGCCAGCCAAAGTTTGTATATATTAGATATTTTGATGCAACTTCACCAGAATAATCCGGTACGGTATTCGCGCGTCGGGGATGAAGGAATACAGGAAGGTTATATCCTTCCATCTTTTCATAGAGTGGCATAAATTCAGGTGAATCCACCGGCTTGCCGTTTATGTTGGTAAAAATTTCCACAGCCCTGAACCGCAATTCGCTGATTGCCCGGTCCGCTTCTTTTAAAGCGGCATCTATGTCGTTCATCGGCAAACACGCGATTGCGCCAACAAAACGATCTGGATACCGATTAATCAATTCTGCCATCTCGTCATTGGCTATCCTGGCAAGTTCGACCGTGTCTTTAGGTTCCGTAATACTCTCAGCATTCGGCCCTGCAATGGACAACACTTGGACCAACCCTTCAAATTTATCCATAACTCTGAACCTAATGTCCAGATCGGTTAATCCGGGATTAGCACTCGGATATTTTGCATACTGAGTTTTAAAGGATTTACCGGCGCGCTTATTTCGTTCCTTTAAATATTGTTGCGGTAATATATGTGCTGCAAAGTCTATTTTCAAAAGTTTACCTCCTTTTTTAATGATTATGTTTAATTTACCCTCACATTCTTATTTCTTCACTTCCTTTCCTGCGACCCGCATATATAAAGGAATGTAAAAGCAAATGGCATCCTGGGGGCACTCGATGGCACATGCTCCGCAGTGCCAGCATTCAGCCGGGTAAGTGACTACAGGCGTCTTTTTAGTTTGAGATTTATAGAATACATCTTCTGAGCACAAATCAACACAGTGCCCACAAGCATTGCATTTTTCCAGCTTAATTTTCGGCGGCAATCTTTTTTCCCCTTTAAAAAGATGTTCAAAAATCAACTGTCGTTGTTTCTAAATTGACGCCATTGCGCCTGACAGCGATAAACTTTCGCCAGTTCTCATCGTCCGTTTGGGGGTAATCAGCCCGGAAGTGATAGCCGGGGTTAAATCGACTTTCTCTCCGAACAAGGGCTGCCGTCATGATCACTTCGCCAATATCAAGCAGGTTAAAAACTTCGCAAGTACGATAGACTTCATGAGGCGTCGGGGCGTAGACTTCGTTTTGCATTCTTGCACGAAGCTGAAAAAGTTGTCCGAGTCCTGCTTTAAGCATGGTTTCCGATCGTACCAACCCTCCATAGTCATCCATGATATTTTGAAGTGCAATTTGAGCATCCTGCCAAGTGGCATCCGACATACGATTTGAAATTTCTGTAACCAGTTCCTTCCGCTGCCGAACTGTTTGAGTTTTAGACAAATCTAATTTGGCATGGACATTGGACCGACTTCGGCCGGCTGCCTGCTCGCCGGCCAGCCAGCCGAGTGAAAGCGCGCCTGGACAGACCGCGCGCTTCACACCACCAATGGCATCACCGGCAGCATATAGACCGGGCAGGTTCGTCTCGCAACGCAGGTTAATTTGTAGCCCTGAGTTTCCATTACTCAGCTTGGGTTCATATACAGTAAATTCGATGAGGTCTTTTGAAAGACTGAGTCCCTCTTTGTCCAGATATTCAAGAAATGTTGTATTGCCTTCGTTACGAAGCCCCCATTTGATGTATTCTATCTGTTCCCGGGTGTTTTCCGTACAGTCCATGTAAATGGGCCCGCGCCCGGATTGAAGGATGCGCATAAATCCGACAGGGCTCTCCACTGCCGCAGGCATGATTCCCATTGCTTTGGCGCCTCGTAAACCTTTCGTCCCGGTTGTGTTGTCTTTAAGCCCGGATAAATCAGATTGATTATTGACCTTTTCCCCCAAAGGAAGGCCAGAACCATCGCGGAGTACGCCGGGTACATAGGTCCCGCGCCCGCAACGTTCAAAATTTTTGGGACCGGTTTGCATGGTAACAAATTCCATGTTGATCAATGCGGCTCCGGCCCTGAGCGCCATAGCGCTGCCATCGCCCGTTTCACTCGGCGGGTGACTTAAATTAAATGCGATGCCGGTAGGGCTGCGATAGAGTCGGAAAACATTACCGGTCGTAATGATAACGGCCTTGGCTTTAATTATAAATATCTTTGAGGATCTTGTGTTCAAACCGACACAGCCAACGACTTCACCATCCTCTACTATCAGATCGGTGGCCATCGCCCTGTTTAAAATTTTGGCGCCGCGTCGGGCGGCTTCCTGGGTCAATTTAACTTTTATATCCCGACCGGCAAAATGAAGAAAATTAGGTACACGGTGAATCTTTTTAACCAGACGAAATTCACCGCTTTCATCTCGCATCGTGACACCGAATTTTTCCAGATCCAAAATCCTTTGATAACTGTTGCTGGCTATGAAATAAACCAAGTCCTTAAATATAAACCCGTCGGCACTTCGGCAATGATCTTCCACAATATCTTCAATAGAACAATGGGGGCCGTGGATGTGTGGTATGTATGTCCAGCAGTGATCTATGCCTGTGGCGGCACAGCCGCTGCGCCGGGTATTACCTTTTTCCAATAGAATGACTTCAGCACCTATTTCTCTGGCACGGATGGCAGCCATGCAACCTGCAATACCACCGCCAACCACTAGAACATCAGTTTCTATTATTACTTCTTCCCAAGTATTGATCATTCCCGTCACCATTTCAAGTCAGTTCACATTCTCAACTGGAAGATTTTATGACGCCAAATCAGATGGGCAACCGCAACAAATTTTTGGCATTATCCCGGAAGATTTTTTTCTTATCCTCTTTTGAAATGCTCATCCTTTCAACAGAATCTATGGTGTCGCGTATCAGCCTGCGCCCGAACTGGTTATCAAAGGGCATATCCGTGGCAAATAGCATTTGGTCTATGCCGGCGAAGTTGAGACCACAATGAAGCGCTGCGGTATTACCGTTTACTGCGGTGTCATAGTAAAATCGACGATAGTATGTTAAAGCTTTCTCCTTAAGATAAATGTCCCGATGTCCCATGCACATTTCATTGAAATCATCATTCCAATCGATTCGTCCAGCCAGGAAAGGAATCAAACCACCGCAGTGATGGGTAACGATCTTCAGGTCAGGCAACTTCTCCATAACACCGCCGTAAACCAAACGTGTCATGGCCAAGGCGGTGGCATACGGCCAGCCCAGTTTTGTCCAAACCCGATATTTGGAGACCTTTTCACTCTCATAATCAGGTATATTAGATTCCCGGCGCGGATGGATAAATATGGGGCGATCCAACTCGACCATCTTTTCATAGAGAGGCAAAAACTCCGATGCGTCCAATGGCTTGCCGCCGATATCCGTATAGAATTCTACTGCCCGAAGCCTGAGATCCTTGATGGCCCGTTCAACTTCTTCTAAAGCGGCGTCCGGGTCCGTGAGCGGCAGACAGGCAATGCCGCCTGCAAAGCGGTCGGGATATTTCATTACCAGTTCAGCCAGTCCATCATTGGCAATCCGGCAAAGTTCCACCGCAACCTTGGGCGGTGCAATTGAATAGATGGGGGGCGACGCAATGGATATAACTTGGATATAATCCTCATAATCATCCATAATGCGAAAACGAGCTTCCAAATCGACAAGTGTAGGAACTGCCGTCGCGTAACGGACTGAATTAAGCGTTATATCTCTACTGATAATTTTTTTTTCCAAGCCGTTTTGATATTTTTTAGGTAAAATGTGTGTATATGTGTCGATAATCATTGCAGATCTCCAGGTTCAATTTGTCAGTATGGGGTTACACCCGCACAAACCATCATTCGCAGAGGAAACTTGATCTGGATGGCACCCTCCGGACAATCCTGTCGACAGGAGCCACAGTGCCAGCATTCTTTAGGATATTTGATCCACGATACACTTTCCTCTTCGTTCATGTAGATAACATCCAGAGGACACGAATCCTCACAGGTCCCACAACCGGTACAGAGGGTTTTATCAACAATTGGAGGCATGGACTTGCTCCTTTCAATCATACTTTAGCGGCCTGAATTCAGGGTGGCCCTCGCCGTTTTTACCTTGACAGATAGTTACCTGGCCGAGCCATTTGATGTCGTCTGTTTCTGGAAAATCGAGGCGGTTATGGCACTGACCGAACCGGCTTTCTTTTCTATAGAGGGCAGCTGCGACCATGCAGCGTGCTACAGTCAACATATTGAAAACCTCTTGGGTTCGGCACAAATCATGATAGGTTTCGGCGTAGACTTGGTTCTGCCATTTTTCCAGTGTGTTTAGGTTTTCCCAAGTTTTCTTCATCCCCCAGTCTGTTCGGGCAGGTCCCATTCCTTCGGCGAGCGTGCGTTGAAGAACATCTTCAAACTCCTGCCATGAAACAGTTCTATTTTCTTGCAACGGAGCATATAAGCGTTCGCGAATTTGATGCAGTAGGTTTTTCGGAACAGGTAAGGTTTTATCCGCCATGTTGGCGGTGTGCGCTGCCATCGTCCGTCCGGCGTGAATACCACTGGTTGTTGCCATGTGCAAACTTCGGCACTGATCCGCAGAATTACCTGCAGCGAAAAGACCTGGGACACTGGTCGCACAGTTTGGGTCTATCTTGATGCCGCTGCCGCAAACTTCGTTCGGACCGCCCTGCATGCCCTCTGATACGGCAATCTCTAATAGGTCACGGCTAAGGTCCAACCCCTTCTGTTCAAAGAAATCCGGCAAGGTGTCTTTATCATAACTGAGAGTGGTGATCAGATGGCTCATCGTTTCAGGATCAAGATGCCGGCAATCGATATAAACTGGACCGCGATGAGCCTTCAGTTCACCCAGTACTCCCTGCGCCAATTTATAGCGGGGGCCTTTAATGCCCATGGGATCATAACGTTTCATAAAGTCTTCTCCCAGGCCATTGACAAGTTTACAGCCAACACCCACCAAAGCATTTAATCCCGCCGCACTGAAACCTCTGGGTATAACCGTCATCCGGAGGTATTCCACATTTGCCAGTTTGGCTCCGGCGCGAAATGCCAGGGCTTCACCGTCCCCCGTGTTGGCCGGACACATCCAGCTGTTAAAACTCAAGCCGGTTGGATTCTGGAAGAGTCTGTTGGTCCCACCAGTGGCCATGAGAACAGCTTTCGCCTGAACCACATAAAATGTTCCGTTGCGCATATTGAACCCCGTCGCACCACAAACCTGGCCGTCATTGACCAGAAGGTCTGAAGTTGCGACACGATCCAGTATGCGACAACCTGATTGGCGGACGGCCTTTCCCAAGAGGGGTTTTAGCCGTTTTCCATTAAAGTTAATCCACCAGGGCCCTGGTTGACCGTAGGATTGGGTGCGAAAGAATGTGCCGTCCGATCGGCGAAGACTACAACCGATTTTATCGAAGCGTGATATCGCTGTCGCGAGCTCATCACAGTAAACCTTATCAACCACCGGCAGTTCTGTTGCACCCCGGGCGCTCCGAGCGGTAAAATCCAAATAGGCTTTACGGGTATCCCAATCAGGTCCCGTTTCCAAATAGGCAGCAAAATGGTCAACTCCTCCTGCAATATGACCGCTTCGCTCTATTACCGACTTGTCCATGATAATAACATCACGACCCGCTTCACGCGCGGTCAGTGCAGCATTCAACCCGGCCACCCCACCGCCAAGAATTAGAATGTCCGTATTCAATCGTTCTTCAGAGTTCACAACCATTTCCTTTTATTAAATTGATCTGGTTAAATCCTCCATATAATTTTTATAGCCTTCAGATAAATGTTTTATGTTTATATCTTTCAATTCATTTGCATCACCTTTTTTAATGCATTCAACAATCAATCTGTGTTCATCAATGGTTCTTGCCAGTCGCTCGGGACGCCCGGTAATATAATGTTGCCAAATGTGTGATCTTTTTCTAAGCTGATTGATCATTTTCGAAATAATACCATTTCCGCATTTATCAAATATTCTCTGATGGAATAATCTGTTTAAAGCAACTATTTGCCGGAGATTTTTTTTCTCAACTTCTCTCTCAAAATCTTTCGCAAGAGAAATTATCTGATCCAAAGTATCCTCATCAATGTTAGGGATGCAATTTTCGATGGCGTAGCCTTCCAGCAATATTCTTGCGTTGTATATATCCTCCATTTCCTTTGTGGAATATTCTGTAACGGTTGCGCCGCGATTGGGATAAAGTTCTATTAGATGATTAAAGTTAAGTTCTTTAAGAACATTTCGGATTGTACCCCGGCTGACATTGTATTTTTGAATTAATTCGGACTCGATCAGCCGTTCTCGCGGCCGAAAAAAACCGGATAAAATATCTACTTCAAGCCGTTCCAGTATAACGTCGAACTCGTTGTTATTATTAGAGGACATTTAAGGATCGTGTATGCTAAAAAGTTAACTTTTAAAAAAGCTTAAGTGATTATTAATATTATTGTTGACAATAATATTAACATAATTTAGGTAATAATCGTTGTCAATATTTTTTTATGCTTTAACTTGGAATCGACTTCCTCCATAAAGTGACGTCATGAACCATAAACCCACCGTCTGTCAAATTTGTGCCTGCAGTTGTGGTCTCCTTGCAACCCTGAATAAGGAGGGTCGAGTAATAAATGTTATGGGGGATCCGCACACGCCACAGAACAAAGGCCATCTATGTATAAAAGGGAAGCTATCACCACGAGTTCTTTATGCCCCCGATCGCCTTAAGACACCATTGCTTCGACGTAAAAATGGTTCAGGTTTCATACCGGTTAGTTGGAAAGACGCACTTAATATCATCGCAGACAAGCTTCAAAAAATAAAGGAAAACAATGGCCCCGAATCCCTTGCAGTATACATGGGCCGATCCTCTCGTTTTATCGATCGTGCTTTTGTAAATGCTTTTGCGAAGCTGTTTGGAACGCCAAATGTAACCGGTGTTTGGTCTCTTTGTGTCGGCCCCAAAATTCTTGGCTATCAGGCAGTGTTTGGCACAAAACTATTTGCAAGATGCGATTTTTCAAACGCAAAGCTCATTCTACTATGGGGAACAAATCCTGCCATTTCGAAAATGCATCGTTATTTTGAACTTCCCAATGATATTCGGGCTGCCATGAAAAGAGGAGCTGAACTGGTAGTTATTGACCCGAGACGTCATAGATTCGCCAAAGAAGCGAACCTTCACCTTCCGATCACTCCAGGAACGGACACGCTGCTTGTTTTTGCTTTAATTAAAACTCTTATCGATCGCGGCTGGATAGATGAATCATACATACAATCACATACCTTCGGGTACGAACAGCTGTGTGAAACCATAGAAAAGGTCGACCTGAAAATGGTTTCCGAAAAAACCGGAATTGGTCTGGAAGACATCATCGGCCTTGCCGAAAAACTGCGGACAATTAAACCCGTTTCAATTGACCGAAGAGAAGGCGTTATTCATCAGGTTAATGGAACACAATTTAATCAAGCATTGGCAATTTTGACCGCAATTACAGGTAACACAGATATATTCGGAGGGCTTCGATTTACCCCTTATGATAGCTGGGATACTAATCTGGGTATCAAAATCAAAGTGGAAACCCCATCTATCTGGAGTGAGCGTTATCCATTAGCAGTCGATGGAGCACAAACAATACCGGAGGCCATACTTGAGGAAAAACCATATCCGATAAAAGCCTTGATAAGTATCTCCGGAAATCCATTATCTGCCCTGCCAAGCACACGAAGGACACTAGCCGCACTTAAAAAGCTCGAATTTTTAGTTGTAAACGATCTGTTTATGACAGAAACGGCCCAATTAGCCGATATCGTTCTCCCTGGAGTAACCTTCTATGAAAAAGGTGAGTTTCATAATGAACCCCTTAAGCCTGTGCCTTGGATGCAAACCACAGAACCTTTAGTCAAACCGATAGCAGAAGCTAAGCCTGAATGGCGGTTTATAGCTGAACTGGCCTCTTACATGGGATGGAAAAGTCTGTCTGAATTTTCTAATGAGGACGAAATCTTGAACCGCGTTTTTAGAGATTCTAACAGGATCGATCTTGATCCGGTTTCCATGCGACATGGAATCCGTCAAGAACCACCGATTTTAGGTAGATTACTAAAAAATGGTTTTAATACCCCTTCAGGGAAAATTGAGATTTATTCAAGCTGGTTTAAACAGATGGGTTATCCACCGCTACCTGCATATAACGATGTATGTATCAGCAATGATCACTACCCTTATCGGCTTGTTACAGGATCACGGGTAGGACCTTTTAATCATTCCCAACACAGGAACATACCTGAGCTCCTCAAGCGTTGTCCCTATCCTATGGCAGAAATTTCTCCGAAAATCGCAACCGATGCAGGTTTGGCCGAAGGAGATTTAGCTATTGTAGAGACTGAATGGGGTCGCCTGCAAATACAGTCAAATATAGTAGAAGGAATGAATCATGTTACAATTTCAATTCCTCATGGCTGGAATGGAAAAATAAATGCAAATTATTTAACAGGAGACGTGGATCGGGATTCAATCTGCGGCACCCCTGCATATAAGGCGATACCTTGCCGAATTCTAAAAGCAAAACCAGAAATTGATAAAAAAATAAACGTGTTATCAAACTCAGACAAAAAAATAACACCGCCGGGAGAAATGCAAGGCGAATCATATTTTTGTATTGACGATCGGACTAATTCTTGTGATTACGGGCACCCGTTCATGGCATAGGAAGAGGGGAAGTGCATTTCTCTAGAGAGTTTTTTCCATCCCTGATGCTTGGGGTAACATTTCAAAAAAGGAGGGACGTCGTGAAAAGAAAAAGCATGAAGCGTATGGATAGCCATTTAAAATCAGTGGTTCTTTTTATGGTGTGTTTCATTGTTTTGGCCTGGCTATCGGCAGCCGGCTTTACTCAAAAAGCCTGTGCTGCAGAAACCCTCAATATCATGATGAATGGAGGGGCTTATGAAAAACTGGCCAGAAAGCTGGTCGTGGAGCCCTTTGAAAAGAAGTACAATGTCCAGGTGAGCATCACACCCGGTTCCGGCGCACAGATGCTCACCAGGCTCAGGGCCGAGAAAATGAACTCCTCCCAGGACTGTGTCATTATTGATATGGGCCCTGCAGTGACCGGTTTCGGGGAAGACCTCTTTGAAAAAATAGATCCCGCCAATATTCCTAACCTGAAGGATATGGATGATCTGGTCCTTGATAAGCGAGGCTATGGCCCCATTGTCCATAGCCACTCCATCGGCCTTGCCTACAATGCAAAGATGATGAACAAACCCATCCCTGAATCATGGATGGATCTATGGAAGCCGGCCTATAAGGATACCCTTCTCCTGGTGAACATTACCCTAACTCCAGGGTATCTATTCCTGCTCCAGGTGGCCATGCAAAATGGAGGAAGCTATGAGAATATTGATCCCGGTATCGAGAAAATAAAGCAATTGAGACCGAACGTCAGGCGGTTTGCCCAGGGGATGGCTGAGATCCGATCTTCTTTACAATCTGAAGATATACTTACAGTTTGCGGACCGAACATTCCCTTTGAAGAGGCCCAAAAGGGAGGGATGCCCATCAAAGCCATTTTCCCGAAAGAGGGGAATGTCCTTTCTCCTGCCACAGCTCAGGTAGTGAGAGGGACGAAGAAAAAAGACCTGGCAGAGAAGTTCATCAATGAGTATCTGAGCCCCGAATCCCAATTGGGATGGGCGGTGGAATACAATATTGCTACCTTTAATAAAAAAGTACAGCTCCCTGCGGAAGTGAAGGAGCGTCTACCTGCTAAAAATATTTTATACGATTTCGAAAAGATCTCCAGAAACCTGGAAAAATGGATTGAGAAGTTCACCAAAGAAGTGAAGATGTAACGAGGATTTTCATTCCATACAGTTGAGGGGCGACATCCTTTCTTTATACCATGTGGAGGAGAAGATGCAGGCATGGCATTTGTAGAGATCAAGAATCTGAAAAAGACTTTTAAAAGTCTGGTCGCTGCGGATATCGATCATTTGGAGATTCAGGAGGGGGAGTTCGTTTCATTTCTCGGCCCCAGCGGATGCGGAAAGACGACTACCTTGCGCTGTATCGCCGGTATCATCGAACCCGATTCAGGATCTATTTTCGTCAAGGGGAGAGATATCACCCACATGCCCGTTTACAAGAGGGAACTCGGGTTCGTTTTTCAGGATTACGCCCTCTTTCCCCATATGACGATCTTTGACAACGTGGCTTATGGATTACGATATCGTAATATGCAAAAGAATGACCTGCAGAAGAAGGTATCCGATGCCCTGTCTCTGGTGGGGTTGGCAGGTTTTGAAAAGCGGTACCCCCACCAGTTGTCAGGTGGGCAGCAGCAACGTATCGCCTTTGCCCGTTCCGTGGTGTATGAGCCGGATGTCCTCCTTCTGGATGAACCCCTTTCCAATCTGGATTTCAAACTGAGAAAGGCCATGCGCTTTGAGTTGAAGCGGATGCAACGCCAGTTGAAGGTCACCACGATTTTTGTGACCCATGATCAGCAGGAGGCCCTCTCTCTTTCAGATCGTGTGGTGGTAATGAATCATGGAAGGATAGAGCAGGTGGGAACTCCGCTGGAAGTGTATGAGAACCCTTCCTCGGTCTTTGTGGCAGACTTTATAGGATCATCCAATGTGCTTAAAGGAACGGTTGGAGAATTGGATGAGCAAAAAGGCCTTTGTCTGGTCCATATTCCGCATGCCGCCACCGTGCCTATTCCTTTTCGAAAAAACCTGACGAAGGGGGAAGAAATCAGTTTCATCATCAAACCTGAAAAAATCGAACTCCGCGGCACTAGAGTAAGTGCCTATGATGTGAAAGGGAAGGTATCCGGAGTCTCCTATATGGGGTCGGCCTTCAACTATGAGATCAGTATCGGTGAGCTCCGATTGGAGGCCTTGGATAGCCGGGTAGACTACGAAAAACATTATGAGATAGGTGATCCCGTTTTTGTGGATTTTTCCCCTGAAGGGGTAAGGATCTTACGCAGATGAGTGCAAGGATTAAAAGTCTTCTTTTGAGGCGAACATACATACTGTTCCTTGCACCACCACTTCTGGTGGTCACTATCTTTCTCCTTGTTCCGCTTCTCATTCTTCTCCAGTACAGTTTCAGGCTGAGTGTTCCGGGGGAAGGAATGAAGATGGTTTTCACCCTTTCCAACTACATACGCTTTTTCACGGACGCCTATTATCTTAATGGCCTTTGGATCACCCTGGGGACAGGATTGGTTGTCGTTGTAGTAACGCTCCTCTTCGCGTATCCTGTGGCTTATTTTTATGCCAAGACGCGCTTTAGGCACCGAGGGATTCTCCTGATCATGCTGCTGTCTCCCTTTTATACCAATATTATCATCAAGATTTTCGGGTGGATGGTCCTTCTGGGACGTCAGGGAATCGTGAACAAACTCCTTGTTTCTTACCAGTTGCTGGACCGCCCCTTTGAGTTCCTTTACAGCTATATCGGCGTCATCATCATCATGGTTTATATCCATATCCCCATGATGACCCTGCTATTGATCGGATCGATCCAGAATATACGCGACAGCCTGATTGAATCAGCCAGGATTTGTGGATCCAGAAACCTTGGGGTCTTTCGCCATATCATCCTGCCTCTCAGCATCCCCGGCATCCTTTCAGGATCCATCATTGTTTATACCTCTGTCATAGCCGCCTTTATCATCCCCCTCATGGTCGGAGGAGACTGGGGGAAGCGGTTTATTTCGGTGATGATGTACACCCATATGAATGTCACGCAGAACTGGTCCTTTGCCTCTGCCATTGCGGTTATCCTAATCATCACCTCCCTCACCATGATCGTTACTTCTTCAAAGATATTAAAATCCATGAAACTGGGGGTCTTGATCAGTGAAAAATTCGTTAAGTAGATCATTACTGGTCGCAAGCAATGTGATCGTCTATGCTTTCCTTTTTATCCCCCTTATCATTGTCATCGGGATTTCCTTCAGCCCTACGTATCAGATGGGGTTCCCCCCGGCGGGGCTTTCTCTGCGATGGTTCAAATATATCTTTGACCGCACTGAGTTCACCGATGCCTTTTATGTCAGTGTAATCGTAGCCTTCTTTGCAGCCATTTTTGCCTTGATTATGGGCGTTTTCTGTTCCCTGGCGCTGGTGCGTTACAAGTTCAGGGGAAAGACTCTGGTAGAAAATATCTTTATGATGCCCATTATCCTGCCTACCGTGGTGACCGGTGTTGCCATGCTCCAGTTCTTCAGCATCATGGGTTTTTATAACTTCTGGATAAGACTCATTTTGGGCCACATTATTATCACCATTCCTTATACCATACGGAGCATATCGGCCAGTCTTTACGGTCTCAGCATGAGCTACGAAGAGGCTTCCCTTGTCATGGGAGCCAATTATATGCAAACCTTCAAGAATATCCTGATGCCTTTAATCAAACCGGGCATCATTGCCGGGTCCCTGCTCTCCTTTATCATTTCTTTTGACAACGTGACGGTATCCCTTTTTCTGATTGGTGCGAAGACCGTTACCCTGCCCGTTCGTATCATGCTCTATCTGGATTGGCAGTTCGATCCTTCGGTTGCAGCCATCTCAACCATTCTGATTTCCATTACCGTCATCGGGATCATCATAGCAGAGAGAATCGTAGGGCTGGCCAATATCATAAAGGTTGAGTAGGAGTGGAAAGTCGGAGACGGCCCCGAAGGTATTCGATGGGTGGCTATTAGTTGCCCAGCTCTTCCGCCCAGGGCTTAAGCGCCGTCAAATGATCAATCATAAAATCCGATGAGAAAGACACCTATAAGGGGATGTTGATTCCAAAACAATTTATGCAAATTCAATCGACACTTTAAATTTGATAATGCATAATTTGTAATATCTCCAACGTACCACAGAATCAAATATGAGAACTTCGGTTAGTCCTCGGTGGAAACAGCGATTTAATTCCATGCCAAGATCACCAGTCAAGAAGCTTACCAACCCCACCGGTCAAGATATACCACATTCAATATAATTCCTTTTAATTCCCCATAGAAAAAAACACATTTAA
>Ga0180009_10001899_pt1 | contig 24890 bp, 23 predicted proteins | sample OS_PC_MetaG_FD_123537 | JGI IMG/M metagenome (GOLD analysis project Ga0180009, IMG submission 123537) | Groundwater microbial communities from the Aspo Hard Rock Laboratory (HRL) deep subsurface site, Sweden - OS_PC_MetaG | ecosystem: Environmental > Aquatic > Deep subsurface > Groundwater...
GAACCAGGAGATCCTTTTATTTTCTCAAAAATCGCTGCGCTTTTTCTTCAGCCAGGCCGATACCACATCTTCATGCTGTCGCGCGTATTTCTGGTTCATGAGAAGATCTATATCGAACCATTCAAGCGAGGCATACCACGGGGGAAGGTCGGTATTAAAATTTTCATCGAGAAGAACATCGTATAAAAACAGAACATCAAAATGCATTTCGCCGGGGACAAATGGCAGTTCATAGAAAAATGTCTGTACAAGAGGTTCCGAATACGAAAGACCTTCCGGGAGCATCAGAATTTCTTCTCCGATCCTCCGGGCGGCATCCCTCGGATCTTCACCAAATTTCAAGTGGCTGGCAGGCAGGGTCAATCCATGCTGGTTATTCTTTACGCGTTTTTCATCCATTCCTGCAATCTTTTCCCAGGCCGGATGCTCTCTGTATTTTCCGAGAAGAAGTTGACGTCCTTTTATGACAAAAAGGAAGACGCAGAGGCACATTCCTCCCGCCGGTACACTGGTATGTCCTTTGGGCGGAGCAAACGGGGCCAACCATAAAAAGGTGTCATTCCGGTCTGTTATCTTTGAGCACATATCCTTTGCTCCTTTTTTCAGTTTTGAAAGCAATCTCTAATTTTTATCCGCATCATACAATATTTTACAGCAATTTATAGATAAAATCTCATATAATCAAGAAGTTAGTCAATTATGAAAGTTTCGCAAAGAGGATAATTCAAAGGGGTCAAGGAACCAGGATTCAAGGGTTCAAGTGTTTGTTTTCTAATGAATTTATCTTCTGCTTTCAGCATATTATCAATACCCACGATATTTCTCTGAAGCTCTAACAGGCTTTCCTTGTTGAGGTAGCCCAGATCCCATGATAATAATATTTGCATATCTAATTGAAGCTCCCCACAGCAAGCTACTAAGAATGCGCTCGCTTTTCCGGTCACTTGAACCCTGGGCCCCTGGAACCCTTGAATCCTGGATCACCAACTCTTTTGGAGGTGATCCACAATTATTATCTTGAAAAATTACTCGAAATTCTATATTTATTTTCCATCTCTCTTTATAATAGTTCCATCCCTGAACAGCATCAAACACAAAAAACACTTCTCCTTTTTATAATAAATCCAAGGAGATCCGGACATGTTTTCTCTGTCGCAAAAGATAATTTTCCGAGCCCCGGGGTCGGGCCATGATAAGTTCTTGATTATTCAGATTTAACGTCCCAAAAACAGGTGTTTTCAGGGCCTATATCGTCTTTTTCGGCCCCGAAAAGAGCCTTATAGTGAGCAGATTCCTCTCGGAGCTGATACCCTTCATTGCCTCCTATGAATGTGATTGCACGTGACCATGTGTTCAGGATCGTCAAACCATACTCTTTCCGGCTCGGTACAGCCCCTGCAAATAGCGGTGGCGAATTTGAGGAGAAATTCTCGTTTATGGCATCTATGGGTGATATGCCATATGTACCCCGGAATAAAATATCGCTTTGCTCTTGCCATAGACTCTTAGTACATAAATTCATAAATACGATGACGTATTAAGATTGACATTCCAGCTTTTTTTTGATATTGTCCCTTCAACAAAGGGGGTGCGATATTCCAAAAGAAAGCCCGTTTAAAATCGACCTTAATTCATATGAGAAAAAAACATTGCAACAAATGGCTCAAAGATACACGTCACCGTATTATACGGTTGTCAGAGCCAAAGCCATTTTGCTTGCTTCAGACGGTCTCCAAAATAAAGAGATTGGCGAACGTCTCGGTTTGCCACGGCAAATTATCAGCAAATGGCGAAAACGGTTCTTTGATGAACGCTTGGCCGGTCTCCAAGATCGCCCAAGGCGCGGCAGACCGCGTCTTTTTCCCCCCTAAGGTCGTGATGGAAGTCAAAGCTCTTGCGTGCCAACTGCCAGGCGAAAGAGATCTCCCTTTTTCTCGATTGAGCCATGCTGATATTGCCCGTGAAGCTGTTCTTAATGGTATTGTTGCTTCCATAAGTGGCGCCACGGTTTGGCGCTGGCTGAGTAATGATGCTATCAAACCGTGGCAATATCGCAGCTGGATATTTCCACGTGATCCTGATTTTGCGAAAAAGGCGTCTTATGTGTTAGACCTTTATCAAGGCATATGGGACGGAAAACGGCTTGGACCAAATGATTTTGTAATCAGTGCTGATGAGAAAACCAGCATCCAAGCACGAAGCCGGGAAGGCCTTACCACAGCTCCTGCCCCTAATCATATCCGACGTGTTGAGTTTGAGTACCAACGCGGTGGCGCTTTGGCATACCTTGCCGCTTGGGATGTTCGAAGGGCGAAGGTTTTTGGCCTTTGTGATACAAAAACCGGCATTGATGCTTTCCATCGGTTGGTTGATCTTGTCATGAAGCAAGAACCCTATAGGTCGGCTAATCGAGTGTTCTGGATAACAGACAATGGTTCTTCTCATAGAGGACAACCTTCAATTGACAGATTGTCTGAATGGCACCCAAACGCTGTTTTGGTTCATACACCTGTGCATGCCAGTTGGCTGAATCAAATTGAAATATATTTTTCAATTGTTCAGCGGAAGGTCTTGACGCCAAATGATTTCAAAGATCTGGAAACGCTTGAACAAAAACTACTTGGTTTTCAATCACGATACGAGGAAATTGCAAAACCATTCAAATGGAAATTTACAAAAGAAGATTTGAATCGAATTCTTTCAAATCTTTCTGAATATAACAATTTTTATACTCTAAAGGCGGCTGCATAAAATACGTCACCGAATTTACGAATTAGAGTACTTAGGAAAAACAGTCTTTTTACCCTCGAAAAACTCATTAAAGGCCTATTTCAGAGGACAGAATTAGCAATAACTCCTGCCATATCAGATCGTTCGCTTGGCCCGACCCCCATTACTTTAGAGCTTCTTCCCCTTCAGGGGTTATATAACAGATTCCTTTTTTTATCCCCCATTCAAAGTGCGATTCCTAACATCACTTAACACCGAATTTCTTTCCTGCTTCCGCCAGGGCTTTAAGGTTGTCTGTAGAGGTATATGGGGGGATTCCGCACTCGGTGCAGATAATGTCAGTACCTTTCCCAATACAGGTCTTGACGTTTTCTTCTATTGCGGAACTGTCACCAAAAAGCAGAACTTCATTGGAAATATTGCCGCACAAGGCTGTTCCGAGACCGACCTTCTCCCGGGCCTCGGCAATGTCCACCTGGGCTGAGAGAGAGAGCCCTGACGCCACTTCGGCCATCTTCGTCAGAATTGGGTTCGTATTGCCGCAGATATGGAGAATTGAACGGACCGGAATATTTCGGGCAAGGGATTGTGCATACATTTTTGCAAACTTATCATAATGTCTTGGACTTATCATGTCAGGACTGGCAGTAGGATCGTTAATTGATAAACAGTCTGCACCAGCCCTGGCGAGGGCATGGGCATAGGAAAGGGAGACGCGATAAGCGATATCCAGAATCCGAACCACGCTATCAGGGTTACGGATCAATTCTACCATGAAGGCCTCCACACCCCGAACCTGCCCAGCCAGCATGAAAGGTCCCACAATACCGACAATCACCGGAACGGTATAAGGAACTCTCTTTTTGAGGATTTCAACAGCTTTTAAGACAACCGCCATTCTTCCATCTTTGCATGGGTCAGGAATTTTCAACCCTCTGAAGTCATCGACGGCGTCCATAGCAGGCTTTTCGACGCTGGGCTGGATATCCAGGCCTTTGTTTGGACCTTTACCGTAGTCCAGTTCGCAACCCATGGCTTCAGCTTCAACATTTAAGTCAAAGGGGACACGTACGCTTTCAAACCCTACGATACGGTAGGCTTCATAAGCCAACGCTGCCATAAGCTCAGGATCTGAATGGGCATCAGGCCAGTAAGCTCCAGAGGAATGCATGAGCTCAACTGTCCCTGATTGCATGGGCTGTGCAACGGAAATACGATCTACAAGTTTGCGATCCAGGATAGCAAAAAGTCTCTCTTTTGGCGAAAGAGCATCCCTCATACTCCGGTACCCTCCTTTAGCTTCTTATCATAATAAACACTTCTTGAAAAATGTGCCGCCGATCCAAAGGGCCTGGCTGATTTTTTGGGATAAAGAGCCAGTCCAAATAGTCCGGACGGAAAAAGAAATTCCATCCTATATAATGCGGAATTCTTTAAAGATTATTTATTTCCAGGAAAAAAGTCATCTCTACTGAAGACCAGTGGAATCAGCCCAGGATTAATGATCCCCCCCTCGACCACTTTTCCAATAAAAATCATATGATCTCCCGCCGTTATAGAATCAACGCATTCGCATATCAAAAAACTGAAAGCCTGTTTTAAAATTGGAATTCCTCGTTTTCCTTCAAAGCTGGGAATATCCTTTAGCTTATCCACAGTTATTCCACTCACAAATCCAAAATGTTTACCCAGCTCCTGCTGTCCGTGGGCCAAGGTATTGATAGCAAAACAGCCTGCCTCCTTAATAAGGTATCCAGTGTATTTGGCCAGTCCTATAGAAACCATAACCATAGGTGGTTCCTGAGAAACTTTCGAAATCCAAGAGGCGGTCATGCCGTTTTTTTTATCTTTTGCCTTTACGGTAATTATGTAAACCCCCGAGGTAATTCCCTTTTGAAAGGCCCCCATTAACGCTCTTTGATCGTTATTATCCAAAATCTCCCCCAAAAATCACCTAAAGGATAGAGCCAGTCCAAGTAGTCCGGACAAAAAAAGAAAAGATAAGACATAATGGCGAAAACGTTCTTCGGGTAATTTATCTCTAATCCAGGTACCAATTTTAAATCCCAAAAAAATTGCTGGAATTAAATATAAAGAAAGAACGATAGTGGAATCTTTATAAAGACCGTTAAAAGCAAGAGTAAATAACGAAAAGAGTGCAATTGAGAAGAAGAATCTCGCCCAGGTAGCGTGCATATCCATTTTATTCCATCCTTGGAGCATTCCCCAAATCACAATCGGTGGACCGGATAAGGTGCTTGATCCTCCAAGAATTCCACTAATGAATCCGATCAATGGCGCCGACAATTTCCTCTTAGATGGATTTATGAATCTTATCGTGAAAGGGTTCTTTAAATTATAGTACAAGAGTAAAACGCTTGCCAAGAGCACTAAATTTAGATACCTCTTCATTAAAAGGGGGGCGAGATACTTTAAAAGAGCCACTCCAAGAGGAACTCCAAAGAGACCTGGAATAATAAAATATAAGGACCTTTTCCAAAGTCCTATTTTTCTAGTTTCTATGACACGTAAAAATGACCCCACACAGCCGAGAATTGTGATTACTCCCACAAGTTCAACCGGCTCCATAAAAAATTGCAATATGGCTACTAATAAAATTCCAAATCCAAATCCAGCAGAAGAAGAAACCGAGGAACTGACTACAACCGAAAACAGCATTATCCAAAAAAGGGGCGAGCCCAACATTGTCATATCTAAAAAGATGGATTCCAAAGAATTAACCAGGAACATTGATTTGTTTTTTATTTAACAGAATTCTCCGATACTCAACTTCTAAAGGGATTTACCTCACCACCACTTAACCAAATCGGTAACCTTGTTTCTAATTTTTACGAATTCGGGATCGGCGATGTCTCGTATGTGGGGAAGATTAACCCGGACTTCTTCCTTAATACGGGTTTATTGGTACATACCAATATTCGTTCAGACAGATATACGGCTTCTTCCAGATTGTGAGTTACAAAGATAATAGTTCTTTTGGTCTTTTGCCAGATTTCGATTAATCTATTCTCAATGTTAAAACGAGTGCTGGTATCCAATTGGCCAAAGGGTTCATCCAATAATAACAAGTCCGGTTCGGTCACGAATGCCCGGGCAATGGCTACCCGCTGCTTCATGCCGGCGGAAATCTGATTAGGATAATAATCTTTAAATTTAGTCAATCCCGCAAGCTCCATGATAGCTTCAACCCTCTCACTAATTTCACTTTTCGGAAACTTCTTAATCTCCAACCCTATTTTGACATCATCCCAGAGAGTCCTCCATGGAATACAAGATGGCTCCTGAAAAACAAAAGAAATATTGTGCTTCTTTAAATCGACTTCCTCTCCTTCCATAGATATAGAGCCTTCCGTCAGGGGAAGAAGCCTGGTGACAACATTGCAAAAAGTGGTTTTGCCACAACCCGTTGGACCAACGACACACAAAAATTCACCTTCGTATATATCAAAATTCATCTTTTGCAAGACCACCAAGTCGCCAAAATGTTTACAAAGGTTGCGGATCTCTATTTTTATTTTTCTTTCTGCCATAATAATCCCATCCTTTTATCTGGTTATTCGACGACCTCGCATTGCTTGGTGATCTCTAACCGCATGTTTAAGAATTCCGGGCTGGTAAGATCCCTTGGACGATTGATATTTATATGATATTCTCCCTTTATCCTGGCCGGCAATTTCGAAAGCACGATGATCCGTGTAGCCAGATAAACCGCCTCTTCAATATTGTTGGTGATAAACACTACTGTTTTTTTCTCTTTTTCCCATACCCTCATGATTTCAATCTGCATCAGATAACGGGTCTGAGCATCGAGATGACCGAAGGGTTCATCCATCAGTAAAAAGTCCGGGTCGGTGGCATAAGCCCGGGCAATGGCCACCCGTTGCTTCATACCACCTGAAATCTGCCAGGGGAAATAATCTTCATAGCCCTCCAAACCAACAAGTTGAATAACCTTCTTTCCTCTCTGATCAACGGTTTGGGGGTCTGCCTTCTTGATCTCAAGACCGATGACAATATCATCCCAGAGTGTACGCCAAGGAATACAAGAAGGTTCTTGAAAGACAAAAGAAATATTATGAATCTTAGGGCTTATCACCTCACCGTTCATGGTTACGCCACCGTCTGTGGGTTTAACCAGACCTGCTAAAAGATTGGCCATGGTTGTTTTCCCGCATCCGGTGGGTCCTACGATGACCAGAAATTCATTTTCATTGACCTTAAAATTTATATCTTCCAGAATGGACATCCCATTAAATTTATGGGAGATATTGACATCAACGAGTTCTTTTCCCATTGCATTCCTCCCTTAATCTATGGAAACCTGAGATCTCCACCTGAAAATCCTTCTTTCCACTATAATAAAAATCTCATTCATAATAAACCCTATGATTCCAATAACCAGCATACCAACAATAATTTCAGCCATCCTGATTAACTCGGCGTATTTCAATATCAATCGACCAATGCCTACCATTTCACCGCCGATCATTTCCGCCGCCACAATACACATCCAAGCAATTCCCAGACCAACTCTCATCCCGGTGGCGATATCCGGAAGAACCGAGGGGAACACAATCTTACGGACAATATAGAGACGTGAAGCCCCGAATACCTTGGCCACGTTTATATGCACGGGGTTGACCCGGGTAACACTGAGAAGGGTGGTAATAAAAATGGGGAAAAAGGCACCCAGCCAGATGAGAAAGGCATAGCGCGAAAACCCGACCAGAAGAACAATGGCCACGGGAATCCAGGCAATAGGAGGTATAAAACGTACCGGTTCTATAACAGACCTGGTTCGATTATATAATTTGGGGTAGAGTCCCATTAACAACCCCAGAGGAATACCCAAAACGCAAGCCGCTGAAAACCCGGCAAAAATTCTTACCAGGCTCTTCCATATATGTAGTCCCAAACCAATACCTTCTACATCCCCCTTGCTTACCAGACCGACAAAGGCAACCCAAATCGCCCGGGGAGAAGGGAAGAAAGGTGAGTTCTGCCACCAGGAAAAAAGGGACCATAAAACAGCTACCCCGATAAGGCTAACTATGTTATAAAAAATCGTTTTCATTTGCTCCTGATATCTGAAAGCCATAAGATCTCCTTAAGAAATTTGATAAATTTCCCTTACCCCTCTTTTGCAGGTTGATCCTCCTCTGCTGATAATAGTTTCGTATGACGGTTACCAGCCGAGGAGGCTAACAATTATTTTAAATAAGCCTTTAAGAATTCAGGACGATAGAGATCAGCAACAAACTTGTCCATATCACTAATGACCCCTTCTTTTATTTTCCCGCTCTTTACCAGTCCGTCAGCCATCAATTTTAGGCTCGGAACATTTACTAAGGGGGGATAAGGGTGTGTGACTCTTGTCAAACCCATTTCTACTACGTTTTTTGATAACCCAGTTGCCTTAACCATCAAGGCTACACTTTCATCTCGGTTATTCTTGAGATAATCAAAGGCCTTCATATAGGCCCTTATTATCTTTTTCACTGTCTCAGGATCATCTTTTAGCAGACCGCCCTTAGCCACAAGAACACAGCATTGATGTTCGGGAAGGATGTCGTGAGAGGTTAGAAGAACCCTTCCATAACCCATATCGACTGCATTTGAAGGGATTGCCTCCCAGGCAATAAACCCATCTATCTCTCCTTTTTTAAGAAAGATGGCCATGTCCGATACCTTCATATGTTTATGGTTTATCGATATATTATGTTTCTGGGCAACCATATCAACCATGGCATCCTGAATGGAACCAATCCCTGGGGTGCCTATGCTCTTCCCATTTAAGTCCTTTATCTCTTTGATGTGATTGGCGACCACCATGGCTGACCCTTCCTGGTTGGAGCCGGCTAAAATAACCGCGTCCACTCCTGCACCCCGAGTAATCATAACAGGCACCGCTCCACAGGTACCAAAATCCACTTCTCCTGAGGCGAGATGTTGCATGAGATAGGATCCGGCCAGGAACTCACCCCAATTGACTTTGAGGCCTTCAGCTTCAAGAAATTTCTTTTCTTTCATGATCATGGGAGCGGGATTATGAAGCTGATCGGCTACCAGATAGCCAAACCTGATTTCTTTCTCAGCTCCAATAACCAAGGTTTGAAACCCGAAAATAAAAACTAAACCGATAATGGCGATCCATAGCATTTGTGGCTTTTTCATTTTTCCCTCCTTGTTTTATGATTTTTCTATAAAAAACATGTAGTTAATATAAATCCCTTCTTTTTTCAATCACCCCCTTTTATTCCCCGTATTTTATTAGATAGGAACCCCACAACTGTTCTTCAGTAGGAATTTCATCCGGGATAACCCGGGATAACCTGGAAATATTGATAAAGTGTTTATAAGAGAGATTTTCGGTTATGCTGTTACCCCCCCATGTGCCGCACCCCATGGTCAACGTGAAGTTTAAACCGTTATCGAAATTACCCCCATTACCAAAACACTGGGCTTGATTGACCAGGATTCTGGAAACCTTCATTCTGTTAGCCAGCTTAAGGATATGATCTTCGTCGATTGAATGAATACCGCAGGAATGTCCCATCCCTTCATATTTGATTATCCGTTCAACTTTATCAAGGGCTTCTTCAAAGGCGCCGTATTTATATAAAGTTAAAATGACGGATAATTTTTCTCCCGAAAATGGATGCTCCTTGCCTATCCCTTCTTCTTCCACCATCAAAAATTTGACTTCTTTTGTTTGTTCTATTGGTATTCCTGCCAGAGAGGCTATTATTTGCGGGGATTGTCCAACGATACCGGGGAATAAATGGCCATCACTGAAGGCCACCGTCTGCAAGGACTCCTTCTCTTTTGGTGAAACCAAATAACCCCCTTTTTGCTTCAGGAGATCTAAAACCTGATCATAAATGGCTTCCTGGATAACCAAGGAATTTTCAGAGGAACAACTGGTGGCATAATCAAAAATCTTACTCGAAACTATCTTATCCGTGGCCGATTCAATATCAGCGGTAGTGTCAATAATCACGACCGCATTCCCCGCTCCTACTCCCAAAGCGGGTGTTCCACTGCTATAAGCTGCTCGTACCATGGGCTGACCGCCTGTGGCCACCACCAAATCCACCTGACTCATAAGTTCCTGGGTAAGTTCTTTGGTAGGTTCATTTAGATATTGGATCAAATCCAGAGGAGCCTTGATCTTGGCCAGTTCATTATGCATAAGACGGACAACTTCGCCGCAGGTCTTTTTACCCCTTGGGTGAGGCGCCAGGATAACGGCATTCCGTCCTTTTAATATCATCATGGTTTTATTAACAGGAGTGGCCGAAGGATTGGTGACGGGTGTTAATGCCCCCACCACCCCTAACGGTTTGGCAATTTGGGTTATCCCTGTCTTTTCATCCACATCTATTATTCCGACCGACTTTGCTTTTGGATTCAAAAGGTCCCTCAGGGTCCCCAAGGTTTTTCTTCGGTTTTTGATGACTTTGTCCTCATATTTCCCCATACCCGTTTCTTCCACACCAAATCGGGCCAGGTACTCGGCGTTTTCCTGCTTGTATAAGGCCCAGGACACAGCGGTCACCAATTCATTGGTCTGTTCCTGGTTATAGTTTTCAATCTGCTGCTGGGCAAGCTTCGCCTTAGCAACCAATTTATTTATTATTTGTCCTTCTTCAGTTAATTTCACAGTTGTCTCCCTGTTGGTGATCATTAAACCCAATGTTTCAGTTCCATATCCGACTCCGTTAGTAAACACCTTTCCTTTAAAATCAATTCCTTTAAATAACAGGCCATCTCTTTTTCAGGATCGGTCATGCTTTCATTTATTTTTTTATAATTTTTTTCGTCTATATAGGTCGCAAGGTTGTCCAAAATCGATTTATTGGTAACAGGAACACCTAAAGCCAGCGTATTGGTTATTGATATTCCCGTTCTGTGCCCAAGACCGCTCATCAACCTTGGATCCATTTCAAACATATCGGCGGCCAGCGATAAAGCCTTTCTTTCTGGTGTGCTATGGGTCCCGCAACCTATCACTATTCCTGGGGCCTTGTTCAGTATTATTTTGCTTCCAACCCTGACCATTCTTAAAAATTGTCCGGGGTAATGGGATGGTTTTTCAGCCCCAAAGGGATCAAGAAAAAAATTGTAACTATAGATCCTTGCAAATTCAAGATCGTCAAGGGTAAAGCTGTTTCGATAGGTATCCCCCTCAACCGAGAGGCATTCAACCTGAATTTTTTTCCTATTGATAATGTCTAAAAGGAGTCGGGCTCCGTCGTAATAGACCTGAACATCACTTCCGGGCTGGTCGGCAAAAATTAGCGTATCTACCAGTCCCAAACGCTCGTTGGGGGCTGGACCGGGAAAACCGAGAATACCGTTCAACCATATCTTCTTGGCACGGGTAAACACACCCCTCTCCGCGACAGGAACACACAGCATAGCCGCTGTTCCCGAAATGGCGGCCTGGCAGGCGATGGTGATCACATCGATATCCGGGGAGTTGATGGTTCGACCTTTTCGAACTTCGTCTATGAATTCTTCTTCAGTCAAAACGACGACTTCCCCGTTTAAAATCTTATTATTGATATAAGTAAGTGATTTTTCGGCGATAGGCATAAGTTAATACCCCATTCTTTCCGACACGGGTTCAATGGCCTCCACGATATGTACCACTCGCTGAGCAAGGCGATTGCGATTTAAATTATCGATAAGCTGAATCATACAACCCGGGCAGGTGTTGATAACAATATCTGCCCGGGTTCTGACAATAGAGTCGATTTTCTTCCGGGCAATTTTTTTTGACAAGGCATAATGAGCAAGATTAAACGTCCCCCCCATACCACAGCAGCCCAAATTATCCATTTCCACGAAATCATCCCTGAATACTTGTTTTAAAAGTTTACGAGGCTGATCAACCACACCTTGATAACGGGCTAAATGGCAGGGATCATGGTAGGTGATCCGGGTATGCTCAGGCAATAGGGAACGGTATTGAAGGGGTTTAAAATCGGCCAACTCCACCAATAACTCGGAAATGTCTCTTACCTTGGCTCCAAAATTTTCGAATCGAACCTTCTCTTCTTCATTATTGGACAGGTAACTTGCCCAACCCTCCTTTAAGGCCGAGCCGCAAGTAGCACATCCTGTTACGATAAGGTCAACCTTTAAACGGGAAAAGACTTCAATATTGTGGAGGGCCATCTCTCTGGCTGTTTCAATATCACCACTTGTAAAAACGGCAATCCCGCAGCATCCCTGCTCTTTGGGAAAAACAATCTCTACCCCTAATTGGTTAAGGATTTTAACCAGGGCTTTACCTACTTCAGGAAAGCTGAATTCTGTAGCACATCCTGAAAAATAGGCCAACCTTATGTTCCGATTGTTAACCTTGCTCCGAGGAGGATTGAACTCTGAAATCTCTTCGCTTAAAAATTTTGCAGCTATGGAAGGCAGTTGCCTTCCCCCTCCTAACCCAGCAAAAAAAAGAGGAATATGCCTAATTTTTCCCTCTGTTGTTGAAGGAATGAGATGTATTTTCCCTTCCGGTTCTTTGGTGACCGGGAGGAGCCACTGAAATCTTGAAGCCGCTCTGAGCGCCTTCTTCATGCGTTTTCTATCCTTCAGCAGCTCCCGAAAAGCGATTGATCTGGTCAGCGGGAAAACCTCTCCATTTTTCAATCCTGCCCTTGCGGCCACAGTCAAGAGATCGGTTCTTACCCCCTGGGGGCACACCATGGTACATCTCCGGCATAAAAGACATTTGCTGAACCGGTCTTTTGACCCGATGGTGAGATCTTTCGGATTGTCAATAATCTCTTTTATCAAACGATTCCGCCCTCTGGCCACGTAGTTTTCGTCTTGCTCCTCTGCATAAACCGGACAGGAATAAAGGCACAGCCCACAGCGGATACATTTTTCAGCCTCATCACGCACCAAATTTATTTTTTCTAATCTTTTCATTTGATAATTTTAATCCAGGTTAAACAAAACCGGGATCCTTTAGATTTTAATCATTTATGCCAGTGTTTCATCTCCAAATCGGAATCATTTAGAAGAAATTCTCCTTTCATCATGATCTCTTTCAGGTATTCGGCCATAAGCTGCGAGCGAAAACGATTGGATTGCCGGAATATCACCGGGATATCCGTATCGAAGGCATGGACCTGTCCGATGTGCCCCTTAGGCGTGTCCCCCTTGCCCATAAATGCCCCGCCAAGACAGTTTGAGGTGCAAGCGCCACAGCCAAAACAGAGGGTTTCATCGATCTTTTTGTCTTTCCACGAGATAGCCCCCATGGGACAATAATATTCGGCTGGGCATTGAAAGGAACAATAAATACAGCGTTCCGGATCAAATTCCACCTCAAGCTTTGCCCCTGACCAAATATCGGCATAAGTAAGATTGACTATGGGAATGCGATCTCCGATATCAGCAAGTTGTAAAGTTATGTTTTCATCCAGGCATCCGGAGAGGTTATCCAAGACGTCTTGATTTAAAATGGGGAAAGGAACGGCAATACTGTTAATAACCTCTACTCCACTACTTGTTTTGAATCCTCCCATAAATTCGGGGTCCATCACGAACATATCCGCCGCAATGGAAAGGGCCCTTTTGGTGGGACAGCTTCGTGAACCGTAACCAATTACAACTCCGGGGGATTTATTAATTAATATTTTCATTCCGGTTCGGAAAATTTTTGAATCGGGATCGTTTTCGAGAGGATTCAGTTCACCGCTTCCACTCATACATAAACCACCAAGCACCGGTAGTGGCCGGCAAGAAAAAATAGAAAATGGGTTTTCCCGATACAACTTTTGATCCTTAATATTCGCGAAAGCGGAATAATTCTGAAATCCATTTCGGAAACTGTAAATTCTGGCAAAGGTTAGTTGGTTCAATCTAAAGGAGGTATCAAAGGTCTTCCCTTCATTGGTCAGACATTCGACCCGAATGTCTTTCCCTTCCACGATATCTTTTAATAAATGACCTCCACCATATGCTCCTTTAAAATCATCACTTTCTTCAGTACCATAAATCACCGTGTCTACCAATCCTGACGCTTCTGCCGGGTTAGACGCGATTATGCAGGGTACCCCGTTCAACCATATTTTTTCGGCGCGTTTAAAGGATCCTTTCGGAGCTACGGGTATTACCAGCATGGCAGAGGTGCCGGACATCACTGCCCTGGTCGCTGTGGTCACTACATCAACATCCGAAACCTTTAATTTATATCCTTCTCTGACCTCCTTTTTGAATTCCATGGCGGTCATAACCACGGCATCCCCTTTTCTAAGTTTTTCATTAATTTCCGTAATGGTCTTATTCTGTACCGTCATTCGATTTCACCATTAATTTAACAGTTCCATTTGACCCCAGAGCCCTACATGACCCTCCACCAGAATAATAACTCCATGAACACCTAATTCTTGAGATTTCCGAATCCCTTTTTGTATGTCCGATGGATTTTCAATCAGGTTGGCGATGGCTGTTGCCGCAGCATCGGCCAACGAGGGGGAAGGTCCAATTACCGTTACCGCATCGGCTTTTCCGAAACTGAAGGAATGCCCGGATTTGCCGGAGGAAGTACATACCCCAATAGATTTGGAAGAGGGCGGTACGGCGATTCGAAGCGCTCTCATGTCCGAGGATTCAGCCAACAATAAGAGTTCTCTCTTTACACTTGTTTTGATAAAAATGTCTCCTCCATTTTCAACGATAACATCGCGGCTATACGACAACAGCCCTAAACCGACATATTCCGCAATAGCGCCGGCCACGGAAGCCATCGGTCCAACAAATGCCCTTGCGGCCGCTTCGATCATAGTATTGACAATTTCGGGCGCAAAGGGATCCCGTCTAAGTGGCGCAAAGGTCTTTTCAAAAATCGGATGACTATTGATGTATTCTTCAATCTGACGACGATATTTTAGGACAAGCTCCTTAGTCTTTTCCTCTAGATTACAAAATCCGGAAACCATTATGTCGGTCTGTTTGACCATCACTCTGGAGGTAATCAGATCGACTGAATTGACCAGCCCCCGATATACGTCAGAGGTAATTCGGGGGGGCAAAATCAAAGAATCTTTTCCATTAATCAGGGATGCCAACATCTCCCACCTCCCGTAATCTCTTTTCTCTCAAGGCAAAAGCAACGTCTTGAGCTCGTCCGAAATATATCGTTTTCATGGTACATCTGGTAGCGCAGGCCGGCCAGAGTTCTTTTTGGGTCCGATCATTACATAAGTCGCAAGTTAATACTTTTTGTTCCTCCGTTTTACCCTTGGGACAGATGATCCAGAAATTATAAGGGCTATAGTATTCACAAGGAGATTTACAATGCCGACAAGCTGAAGGAAGGGTTAATGTGCGTCCGTCAGCCAGCCCTTCTTTACGTTCAACCTTGATAGGCATAACAGATCCCGGATTTCCCGGACCCGATCCATGTTCCAGTTGACAGGCTAATTTGCAAGAGCCGCATGAAATACAGCGGTCCCCATCGATCATCAGGGTCAATTCTTCCGGATCACCATTTTCTAAGTCGACCCGATTTTCTTTAAAATTTTTACTTACAAATACTATTTTCATCTCATTAACGAACTTTATTAAATGGTTTTCCGGTTAATTCATTGACCCAGTTGTTTTAAAAATTCTACAATCCGCTCCTGATACTCTGCCTTATTCTCCCCCGGCTTATAAAGCCTGATCATTGTATAAGGTCTGTCCATTTCGTCAGGTAAACCAGGGGCTTCAAAAAGAGAGCGCGGGCTTTCTCCCTTCCAATGAGGTTGATATGGATCCACACCGTCCGGGCACCATACCACTCTGGGATCCAAGTCTTCGTTTAATAAAGCCGGAGCAGTGAAACTCCCTCGTTCATTTTCCACTAAAACATCTTCACCACTCTTAATATTAAGAATTTTAGCAATTTGTGGGTGTATTTGTAATATTCCGGGTTTTGTCCATTCATCTCGATCTGAGACAAAACAGCCGAACTCTTCAATACTATCAATCAATATTCCGGTAGTTAAAAAAAAGGGGAAATTAATATCCCTATTCTCACCCTTTTCCTCTTTGATCCGGTTTAAATATGCCAAAGAGATTTTTCCATCAGGTGTTGGAAAACGTTTGTCCGTATAAGGATAATTTTGACCTCTTTGAAATAGTATATTCCTACCCCTGATGTTGCCTTTAATGAATCTATTATTTTCAAATTCAAGATCCGCATCCTCTGTACATGGCCAGAGTAATCCTCCCGGTGGGTGTTTCTCGGAATCCATTTTTTCTACGGTGGCGACCAAGGTTAAAGGGTTCTGCTTTAGAAAAATGTTTATGGCCTTAGAATCGTTTACAAAACTATTATTTTCTTTCCAGGGGAAAGAATTGCTTGAATTGTACAACTTCGCCAGATCAGACCAGAACTCAAAAGAAGATTTACATTCCCCCGGCGGATCAGCCACCTTATTATGCCACTGAATGGCCCTTCCATTATTTCTTGCCACTAAACCCTCATATTCCAACCATGAACTCATAGGGATAGAGACATGTGAATATTGATAAGTTTCATTAGGATAAGATGAAAGATGAATAATAAGAGGGATCTCTCTTAAGGCCTCTTTGGTTCTCTTGCCCTCCGCTAATCTTGGGCATGGGTTCCCATACCAAAAAAGAGCGCCGATTTTTTCTGTTGTATGATGTAGGATGTTTTCCTGGTTTATTGAACTAAATAGAGACTCATTGCCAGGTAGTAGTATATCCTTATTAACAGAAAACCGGGGCTTTGAGAAAAAAGGGGAAACATTCAAAAGATTTAACCCTCCCCCCGGAATGCCGACAGAACCTCGCAAACAAACCAAGGAACCGCATAAAAGAAGATCTTCATCCGAAAGAAATCGTCGGCCGAAATGGTCTCCGGCAATTATCTGGATGGGTTTACTCCTGCCGATTAAATCAGAAATTTTTTCTACATCTTCTTTTTTTATCCAACATGATCTTGCCACTCTTTGGGGGGTAAAGGGCTCGATTATTGATTTCAAGGAATCAAAGTCAATGGTGAATTCTTTTAAAAAATCTTCTTCAATTTGTCCCTTTTGAATTAAAAGATGCAGGATTCCTTTCAAGAGTATCTTCTGACTCCCAGGTTTTACCCTCAAACCCAAAGTAGCCTTGGAAGTTGTTGCGGTCTTTTTTGAATCGATAACCAGAAGATGCGTGCCCCGATCGCGAGCATCAATAATCGGTCCAAGGGTTATCGGGTCTGAGGCTGCCAAGTCAGAACAGTATATTAAAATGGCTCTGCTGTTGCACCAGTCTCGTGGAGAATTCATTAATAATTGGGACCCTGGAACTCCAAACATTCCTTTAATAAGACCCTCAGGGCCAAAGGGATAAGGGAAAAAACGAGCGGGGGTATTAGAAGTCCCCAAATAGTCAGCAAACCAAGTCCCCCCGGCTAAATAGTCAAAAGGAAAATTTTCCTCTCCATAAATATAGATGGAATCCTTTCCTCTTTCTTGCACCAAACTCCGAAGTTTTTTTGCCGTAAAAAGTAAGGCTTCATTCCAGTCCACCCTGCGAAAGGGCTGGTCCAGCTTATCTCTTATCTGTGGATAAATAATTCTCTTGGAATTTCTGATATGAAAATAAGAGAGCAAGCCTTTCGGACAGACGGACCCTTTATTTATAGGATGCTCCTCATCTCCAAAAATATCTACAATGGCATGATCCTTGATAAATATTTTTAGTCCACAGCCCGTGGGACAATTACAGCAGGTTGTTTTTCGCACAACATCGTAATCGCGAACTGATTCTTGTTTCTTTCGGAGTGTCATTCTTATCCCTGTCAAGAGAACTTTTAAATCAAATAGTTTTTTTATGGGGCATACCTCAATTGAAACCCCATAAGGAAAAACAATACCTTGAAAATTGATGATCTTGTAAAAAGTCGGGAAACGGCACTTTTTGAAAATTCGCAACTAATAATTACAGCAAGCTACAGAGTTGCGTTTAGAAATTTTGCCTTCCGTCTTTTCCTCATGCGCTAGCCTGTCCCCAGGAGGACACCAATTAGAGTGCCGACAAAGACACCTGCGAAGCAATAAATGAGATTAGCCGGTTGAACAGCCACAGAGAGTCCGACTATAAATGGCAAAAAAATCTATTTAGCCCCCCTAAATACCCAAAAGATCTGCCGGAAGTTCCACTACTGAAATGAAAAGGCTTGAAAAAAAGGGAAGAAAACCGGGACCTGGTTCACGTGCAGTACCGATGCCTAGGGTCACAGACCCATACATACCGATCAGTCCGGCAGCCAGCCAGAAAAGTCCGCTCACGCCATCTGCCTTCATGTTATCTCCGAGAGACCAACTGATTTGTTGATAAGGCAATGCTTTCGATGGTTTTATTAATTCTTCTTTTCCAGATTTTTCCTCCAGTATCAGGGTATAAAATGGACCCTATTTCTTTATCCGAGCACAATCAAGGTTCCATACGATTCACGTAATTATAGCCCAGGTGAAATGCTTCTCGGTTCCGTTCATGAAATTTCGGAATAATCGCCAAAATACTTTCCAGAACAACACCTTTATCCAAGATGTCGATAAGCTTGGTCATTACCCCAAGGACCAAAGTATTGGCAAAAAGGGCGCTATTAAAATGTTTTTCGGAGAGTTCTTTGGCTGGGAATGCCGTCTGTGTGCACTTCAAGCTGTTATCCACCTCAGCCACAAAGGTCGGATCATAAACAATGAAGCCATTATCCGAAACCGTATCCTTAAACCTTTTATAAGCAGCGCTTGAAAGGGCCACAAAATAGTCTGGAGATTCACACATTGGGCTATCAATATTCTTATTTGATATGACAACCTGGCTCCGGACATAACCACCCCGCATCTCCGTCCCATGACTTTTGAGCATGGTAACGCGTAAGCCCTGTTTTACAGCGGCCTCCCCAATGATCTGGCCCAGCCTGACCACTCCCTGTCCGCCGAATCCACTGGCAACGATTTCTATTCTCTCTTTCATAGCGATCCCGTCCTCCTGATTTTCTCGACTGTCTCATGCACAAATATGCCGAATTCAGGCCTCGAATTGCTCGCATCATGCCAGATACCCGTGGCCCATACCGTATCTTCTTTTTCCTGACCCAAGGGTGCAGCCTGTCTTTTAATCCACCTGTAAATATTGACCTGATTCCTTGATCCAAGTTCTCTGGATGCAAAGTTGGTCGGACAGGGATAGGGCATGTGAACCAGAGAAAAACCTCTGTTTAAAATGGCCTTTTTTACGGTTTCCACTGCAACGGCGCCGTCCATGGCCACGTGTCGTGCAAGAAAGGTGGCGCCTGCCCCTTTGAGAATATGCAGAACATCCATCCCTTCACTCATCAGGTTCTGTTCAAACATCCCGTAGGGACTGCTGTCCGTGTGGCTGCCCTGTGGCGTTGTCCAACCGTACTGTCCCCCGGTGGACTGATATCCCAGATTATCGTTTACAATGACGGTCATATCCGCATTGCACCTGGCCGCGTGTATCATATGGAGCAGGCCGATGCCGAAGGCGTCGCCGTCGCCCACTGTCAGAAGGATTTTCTTCTCCGGCGGCAGGGCGATCCGCAGACCCCTTGCAATGGCATAAGCCCTGCCGTGGGTCCCCGCAAACCCGTCACCCTTCCATGTGGCGAATGTCTGTCGTCCGGCACACCCTATGGAGGTTCCCCATATGATGTCCGCCGTTTTGAGTCCCAGCTCATCAATGGCCTGAACGACGATCTTGTGGTTCATCCCCAGCCCGCATCCGGAACATGCCGTACTGGGAATTTTTCTGGAGCGTAAGTATTTTGACGTCAGTTGTGATGCTCTATATTCCATTACCATGCCTCCAATACCCAGCCCTTGCGAGAAAGGGGCTCATTTTTCAGGATTTTTTCAAACGATTCTATCAGATCAGGGGTCGTGGGCAGATCACCGCATGTGCCCACGAAATGGACCTCGGAACCGCTTGGAACCGCCCGCTGCACCTCTCGAACAAGCTCTCCGTCCCAGTTCAACTCAACCGTTAAGTATTTGGTTTTCTGAGTGAACAATTCGTCCGGAAAGGGCCATATGTTGATTAGGCGCAGGGTGCCCACCTTGAGGCCCCGAGCCCGGGCCTTTTCGACTGCGGTATTCACAACGCGTGAAGGGCTCCCGTAGGAAACCACAATCAGGTCAGCATCATCCGCAAACTTCTTTTCATAGTGTTGGTTGAAGAGGTCTTTGTGATTGCGCACCTTGTAGATCAGCCGGTAGGCATGTTTGTGGTGCGCCTCAACCTCCTCGATATCATAACCTTCCACCGTGGGCGTCCAATCCGAACATAACGCCCCTGTATTGTGCCCCAAAACCACGGGTGGGATGTCCAGTTCATCCGTGAAAGGATAGAATTCAGGGCCCTGGCACACCTTTCTGGGATAAGTGCGAAATCCCATTTCCTTCATTTCCTCATCGTTTTCGGGGATGGTGATATCCTCAAAACCGTCGGTAATGAGCTGATCGGCCAGGACTATCACGGGCATCCGAAATCTTTCTGACAGATAAAAGGCCTCCACAACCATGGCCATACACTCCTGGGCCGAATTGGGGGCCAGGCAGATGGTTTCGAAATTCCCACCCTGGGTGGGATAACGCATGAGATAAAACTCCCCCTGCCCGGGAGCGCCGGTGATCCCGCTGACAGGCCCTACCCGACCTGAATTAAGGACCACCAGGGGTGTTTCACAACCGAGGGCCCAGCCGATGGGGTCCGCGTAGAGGATGAACCCTGGTCCGGAGGTGGCCGTCATGGCCTTATATCCACCCAGTGACGCCCCCAAACACATGTGACAGGCCGCACATTCATCCTCCGCCTGCAGATATACCCCGCCTACCTGAGGTAGTCGGTAACTCATGGCTTCTGCCAGTTCAGTGGCAGGGGTAATCGGATAGCCTGCAAAAAAACGACATCCGGCCAAAATTGCCCCTTCTGTAATCGCAAAATTTCCTGTTTCTAAAAACCTTTTCATATAATATGAAACCTCCTCCTATTTTATCCGGTTACCTCAACTACATCTATGGCAAAATCCGGACAGGAAAAATAGCATTTCAAACAACCGACACACCAGTCAGAAGACTTAACCTCTTCGGGTCGATATCCTTTGTCATTGAAGAAATCGGCAGGGCCAAAGGTGCCCATCTTGCAGACTTCAGCACAATAACCACAGTCTTTACAGTATTGGGTCTTTAGCACAACCTCAAATTTTCTGGCATCGCAATTCAAACAGCGACCAGCCTCTTCCCTGATTTGATCCTCCTTAAGGCCCAATTCCACATGATCGAAACAGGAGGTTCTTTCCCATGATTTCAAAATGGCCATATCGTTCCGGGGCTTTATATCCATTTCGAATTCCGGCAAATAAATTTCCTTCTCGGGTTTGGCCAAGACTTCATCTATATTTCCAGCTCCCCCCAGATTACGATCTATGGCGGCGGCGGCTTTCCTACCGTGGGCAATAGCATTGATAATAGAAAAAGGACCACTTACTACGTCGCCACCGGCGAACAAACCATCCGCACCTGTAACCAGGCTGGTTTCTTCAACCCCTACTCGCCCCCTATCGATCTGAATATTCTTTTCATTTTTTAAAAATTCAAGGTTCGAGGTCTGGCCAATGGCTAAAATTAAATAATTGGCTTCACACTTGGAGGTAGTTTCCTCATCGTATTTAGGATTGAATTTGCCCGCCGGATCAAAAACGGAAAGGCATTTCATAACTTTAAGACCTTTAACCGATTCCTCTCCCAGAATTTTATTGGGCGCCCAAGAATTGTGGATCAAGATGCCCTCCTCTTCGGCCCGGGCAATCTCCCATTCGTGGGCAGGCATTTCCTCTCTTTTTTCCAAACAAAAGAGGTTTACATTGGCCGCACCTATCCTCTTAGCCGTTAGGGCTACATCGATGGCTACGTTACCTCCCCCAACCACGATTACATCACCCTTCAAATCAATAAACTTTCCTAATCCTAACTTGAAATCTCGCAAAAAATCAAAGCCCCAGAGTACGTTTTTCTTTTCCATTCCTTCCAGGGGAATCTTTAAACTGTTATTCGTTCCACTGGCGATAAATATGGCGTCGTACTCCAGTTTGAGCTGATCCAGAGTGATATCCTTCCCAATGGTAGTGTTCCCTTTGAACGTTACTCCCCATTCCAAAATATCATTAACATCTTTATCCAGCCTTTCCTCAGGCAATCTGTACTGGGGTATTCCATAGCGCATTGTCCCGCCAGGCTTAGGAAAAGTATCATAAACCGCTACCGAATGTCCCAGGCTTACCAAGTAATAGGCGGCGGTAAGCCCTGAGGGGCCTGCACCGATTATGGCAATCTTTTTATCCGTGCTATTCGCCACCTTTTTATTTTTTTTCCAAAGTCCATTCCCTTTATCGACTGCGGCACGCTTAAGAGCCCTTATGGCAATAGGATCCCCAAATTGTTTATAGGCACAGGAATCCTCACAAGGATTAAAGCAAGCATCAGCACAAACCGTAGGGAAAGGAATCTTCTCCCGGATGACAGCAAGAGATTCATCAAAGTCTCCTGCTTTAATACAGCGAAGGTATCTTGGAACATCTATTCCCGCCGGGCAGGCATTAGTACAAGGCGCCATCACAAGATTATCCTTCTTTACACGTTTTATCGACATATAAAACCCCCCTTACACAATAAAATCATAAAACAAGTTTTATTCAAAATGATTAGTTATGATAAGAAAACAAGTAAATTTTTTTGTTATGTATTACCGTTTTCGTAGAATTGACATTATTTTTAAGCCTTACTTTTTTCTTATTGCAACTTCAATGCCATTATTCAAATTTAATATTCCAAGGGAAAGTTGACTCAGGGAATAAAGGATATGGAGATTTAATCTACTTGATATCGTTTATAAATATTAATAAATGAATGGGAGTTGATTCTAATGAAAGAAAATGAATCGCTGTGAATTTTAAAAGAACGGTCTGTCCGAAATTCCGGACATGTCCGTTTTATTAAACACTAATTTTTTAGGAACTGCATTCTATCAATATCGGAGATTAGCAAAGCCTGACAGCTTCACTGGTGAGGTATATTTAAGACAATCTCTTAGAATAATTTGACTATTCCTATCCCGGGGGATAACCCATCAAATTATGCCTTTTACATTTTTCATAGAAAGTTGAGCGAGAGATTCCCAATAATTTGGCCGTCTTAAGCTTATTCCCTTTGGTCAGCTTTAGGGCCTCAATCAATAAATTAGATTCACAATGATAAATCTTTTTTGAAAGGAGCGTATCGGAACAACCAGATTCTTGATAATTTTGGTCTTGTAATGTGATAATCTCACAAGGAAGATGTTCTACATCAATCAAATTCTTATCAGTCAGACTAATAGCTCGTTCAATAATATTTTTAAGTTCACGAATATTCCCCGGCCATGAATATCCCTGTAAGATATCCATGGCATTTGCAGTAAAATAAATTTCTTTTTTCCCCATTGAATCCAAAAAATATTTCACTAAAAGGGGAATATCTCCTTTCCTTTCGGAAAGCGGGGGAATGTGTATTGTCATCGTATTAAGTCTATAAAAAAGCTCTTCCCTAAATTCATTGCGACTTATCATTCCTCTTAAGTCCTTGTTGGTTGCTGCTATAAGCCTGAAGTCCACCTCGATCGTTTTCAGATCACCCACCCTTTCCAGCCTTTTGGTTTCCAAAACTCTTAAAAGTTTAGCCTGGGCATTTAAGGGCAGGTCCCCCATTTCATCTAAAAATAGGGTCCCTTTGTGGGCCAATTCTATTCTTCCGGCCTTACCTTTCTGTTGGGCACCCGTAAATGCCCCGGGGGCATATCCAAAAAGTTCCGATTCTAATAATTCTTTCGGGATAGCTGCACAGTTAACGCAGACAAAAGGTCCATTTACTCTCATACTGGCCAAATGAATGGCATGGGCAAATAGTTCTTTACCTGTTCCCGTGGCGCCTAATATCAAGACCGGAGAATTTGTAACGGCATATTTCATCGAAATTCTTTTGGCTTCGCAAATGTTATTGTTTTCTCCTTTTATCTCATCAAAAGTGTATCTTGCTGAAAGGAGGCTACTAAGCCCGCGTTCGTACTCTATTACCTTTCTCTCTAAAGAATTTAGCGTAGTAACCAAATCTTTAAAGTTGGCATAATCTCTGAATATAGTGTGCTGGATTATGCCAATAATTTCATTTCCTCTCTTAATAGGAATTCTATTAACGAGAAAAGGGATCTCCCCTTTTAAACTACACATCTGACCTAATTCTGCTCTTCCAGTCTTCACAACATAAGGGAGCCTGGAGCTTGGGAAAAAGTTGGTTATCGATTTTCCTATAGCTTCTTTTCTATCTACTCCTAACAATTCTGAATAAACTTGATTCATAAAAAGAATATTACACTTTTTGTCACAAAAAATTATTCCGGAATAGACATTGTTAAGGATTAGCTCTAAAATATCGACCAGATCCTTTAGTTCGATAGCTTTTGATTCTAATTTTTGGGCAAATAACATACTTAGATCCCTTCTTGAAAAGGTACGTAGTCAATAATTATTAGAATTAAATCCTCTGATATTAGCGTTTATGTTTTTAATTATACCTTAACAATGAATATGATTAAACAAATATTTTATCCTTAAATATCCTGCTGGTAATTGCTTTCTACAGGCATCATGGCTACCATGGTTCCCCCCCGTTGATTTTATTATACATAAGTTGTTTAGGACAACTGAGTGTTCCACGAGCTCTGGGTTGCAGGAGAAGTAAATGAAAGATAGAAACAAAGCTGTTCGCACATGAAAAATTACATATCATGCGCAATATTCTGTATTTTCTTTCATTTTAACCGGGTTTTGTCAAAGAATATTTGGGGTTCAGCCGGGAAGCTCTTGCTTTTTCTTCAGCCAGGCTGATACCACATCTTCATGCTGTCGCGCGTATTTCTGGTTTGTGAGAAGATCCATATCGAACCATTCCAGAGAGGCATACCACGGGGGAAGGTCGGTATTAAAATTTTCATCGAGAAGAACATCGTATAAAAACAGAACATCAAAATGCATTTCGCCGGGGACAAATGAAAGTTCA
>Ga0180009_10001900_pt1 | contig 24886 bp, 22 predicted proteins | sample OS_PC_MetaG_FD_123537 | JGI IMG/M metagenome (GOLD analysis project Ga0180009, IMG submission 123537) | Groundwater microbial communities from the Aspo Hard Rock Laboratory (HRL) deep subsurface site, Sweden - OS_PC_MetaG | ecosystem: Environmental > Aquatic > Deep subsurface > Groundwater...
ATTCACGTAATGCGCAAGCAGGTTATTGATGGCTCAAACACTAGCGGATTTCAGCGCACTGCTATAATTGGTCTCAATGGATGGGTTGATACCTCTTTTGGTCGCGTTGGCATAACTGATGTAGAAATTGAAGAGGATGCGTGCCAGATAATAGAAAAAACAGACAAGAAAGCTGTTTATGGACTTCACAGGCTTGGCATACCTCTTGTTGAGATAGGAACAGCTCCAGACATGAAATTGCCTGAACAAGTCAAAGAAGCTTCAGAGAAGCTTGGCATGATATTACGTTCTACAGGTTGTGTTAAGCGAGGGCTTGGAACAATCAGGCAAGATGTTAATGTTTCAATAAAAAAAGGTACAAGAATAGAGTTGAAAGGTGTGCAGGATCTTTCAAAAATACCGAATTATGTTGATAATGAGATAAAGCGCCAGCTAGATTTCATAAAGAAAAAGAAACCAGTGCCAAAAGAGGTTCGCCGTGTTAACGATGCAGGAAGCGATTTCATGCGACCTCTAACTGGCGGTGCAAGAATGTACCCTGAAACAGATATTCCTCCAATAAGTATAGATGATAAATACCTGAAACGATTAAGAAAGCAACTACCAGAACTATGGGAAGAGAAAGAAAACCGTTTCATGAAACAATTCAAAATATCTAAAGATGTTGTGAAACAATTGAATCGAATGGGAATGTCTGAAATATTTGAGAGGCTTGTTAAAAATGGACATGATCCAAAGATTGTTTCATTTACTTTAACATCAGGTCTTACACAATTAAAACGAAAAGAAAATGTTCCAATAGAAAATCTCATAGACGATCATTTCAATAATGTTTTCAGCGCTTTCAAGAAAGGAAAGATTACAAAGGACGGCATTCTATCATCATTGAAACAATTAGCAAATAATCCTAAAGCGAAAATTGAAACAGGTGAAACTGTTTCAGACGAAGCTTCGCTTCGCAAGAAGATAAAAGAAATAATCAATAAAAATCCTCAGGTTAAGAACGCTCCAAGGCCAGAACAAGCTTGCATGGGTCTTGTTATGAAAGAGCTCCGCGGCAAAGCTGATGGTAAGTTGGTTATGAAAATATTGAAGGAAGAATTAGTAAAATAAACTCAATTTAATATATATATTCTAATATAGAGTTAATGATAACTATTTAAAGTTTTGTTCTAATTTTCTTTTATTTGAAATATAATCGCATAGTAGCGACTATATATAAATATAACATGGAGGCTACAATATGAAAAAAATGCATAAATCTATAATCGGTTTCAGTCTCGTTTTAGTAACTTTATTGATTATTGTCGCTGGCGCACAACAAATTACAGCAAACGAATTTGATCCATTGAACGTAGCTAGCACAAGTACAATCGTATGTAAAGAACCTGTAGAAGTTGCAGATCGAGCAGAAATAAACAGTTGGGTTGAAGAATGTAATATTATGTATCCAAATTATGGCGAGGAATGGAGAACATGTATAATAGAGAATCCCACATCATGGATGTATGATAAAATAGTAATGAGCGATATAAACGGTAAATGTATTTCAATAACATCATTATATGAAATACCAGCTCAAGAAATAGGGAAAATACAACTTCAATACAGACAGAGAAGTGATCAAAATAACATGGCATTCGTTAACATGGAAATAGCATCAGTATCAAAAGATAATCTCAAAGCAACAATAATGCAAAGTACAGGAGCTTGTACTTATACAGGAACTGGTAACGGTGATTACAGATCATGCCTACAATCATGTAGTGATGGACTCACATGCAAACCAATGAATGCATGCGCATGTCTACTTTAATCGCAATTTAAATTTCAAGGAGGGATTTTTTTTATCCTTCTTGATTATAATTATTGGAGAAAATAAATGTATGGAAATATAATAAGGGGTGTAGTAAGAACAGTTGCAGTAGGCCTTGCTTTAGGTTATGTGTTTTTTTCTCCAAATTCAGAAGAAATTGGAAAAATAAATCGAGTGAACATACCTGATTGTGCAGGAAATCCTTATGCTTCTGTTGTAACTGATGACGATAATTCTCTACAATGTGAAGTAAGTGTACATGATGAAATATACTTTAATGGTAATAAAATACAACGCGATTTAATACCACTCTATCTAAATTCATTGGACGAAAATGAAAAAATCGATTGGGAAATAAATGAATTTATTAAATATGAAATTACTGTGCATGATGAAGCATTTTCAAATAAATTAACATCTGATCTTGATGTGTTTTGCGGTAGTTTAATAGATGATCCAGAGGAAAGATTGGATAGCTGTGTTGAAAGGGTGCGTAACGGTTATGGTTTAATCACAGGAACAAAATCAAATTATTTTGAAGAAATGATTAAAACAAATAAGGGTGGGCGTGACGTAGAATATAAAATAATAGATTTTGATGACGATACTGCAGTTTGTATTGAAAATTGGGTTAAAAAATATATGAGTTTTGAATATGGAAATAATAAAATAATATTTGATATTGATCTCACATCAAAATCAGGAACAAAAACCGCAGGAGAAATAATTGAATACTATAATGAAAATAATGAAATAGATTAAATAATTATAAATCAAGTTCATCTAAATTTTCGTTATCTGGTTCTTTTTTTATAGATAATGTGGATTGTTTCTCTATTGTTTCACCTGGCTCTTTAGGAACTTCTATTTTTGGCAATTTCTCAGTTTTGGATTGAACCTTTTCTAAAGGTTCATTTGGTTCAGACTTGCCCAAATCTCCGCTCTCTACTTTCTGGTTTATCAGAGATTTCAGAACACCTACCTCAATCTCAAGTTCTGCTATTCTTCCTGATCTAGATTTAACAAGCCTTTTGAGCTCAGTTACAGGTAATTTTTTCCATTCTTTCATTCGTTAGAATTGTTTTTTACGTATTTAAGATTGAGTAGCCCCGCCCGGATTCGAACCGGGGTCTGAGGTTCCAGAGACCTCAATGCTTAGTCCTCATCTTTTAATAAAAGATAAGTTTGACCACTACACTACGGGGCTATGATACCAATGTTTTACTTATAGCTTTATTTATTAAAAAGAATATATTAACTATAAGGTTGTGGTTTTGGTGAAAATACTTTTGTTGCATTCTGACTTTATTGAATGGGAACCCAAAGAAAGGGCGATAAAGCAGGCTGAAGAAGTAGATAAAGTGTCCATAAAGGTGAAGGATGTTCTTGTGGTGTTTACAGCTGTCGAGAGAGAGGATGAAAAGAACACAGAAGCTGTCTCCGCGAACGCAGTCGCTGAGATAGAGAAAGTTTTAAAGCAGGTAAAAGCCAAGAATGTCGTCGTTTACCCTTACGCTCATCTTTCTTCTGATCTTTCATCTCCATCAATGGCATTGAAAACTTTGAAGCAGATGGAAGGTTTGTTAAAAGAGAAAAATATTTCTGTTAAGAGTGCTCCATTTGGTTGGTACAAATCGTTTGACATCAAAGTAAAAGGGCATCCACTATCTGAGCTGTCCAAACAGATAACTGTGCAAGGGGCAGGAGAAGTTAGGGGTGATGTATCTGAAGCTCTGAAAGCTGAAGAGACATTGAAATCTCATTGGTACATAATGGATCCAACCGGGAAGTTGCATAAGATAGAAATGGTTGGAGATAAAGTAAAGGGTTATGATTTTGCTAAACATAAAAACCTTGAAAAATTTGCTGCTTATGAAATGAAAAAAGTTCGCGTAGCAAAAGAAGAGCCACCACACATCCCATTAATGAAAAAAATGCAGTTAGTTGGGTATGAACCCGGTAGTGATCCTGGGAATCTCAGATATGCACCAAAAGGCAAACTGATAAAATCCTTAATAGAAGACTTCACTACAAGGAGCATGGTGGAAGCGGGAGCTATGCAGATAGAAACTCCAATAATGTATGATTATGAACATCCTTCTTTGAAGAAATATATGCATCGATTCCCTGCAAGACAGTATAGAATACAAACTCCAAATAAAGAAGTTTTCTTAAGATTTGCTGCTTGTTTTGGAGCTTTCCTTATAATGCATGATGCAAATGTTTCATACAAAAATCTACCATTATGGCTATATGAAATGGCAAGATATAGTTTTCGTGTAGAACAGCGCGGAGAGTTGAGTGGTTTGAGAAGATTAAGGGCTTTCACTATGCCAGATTGTCACTCATTCTGTGCTGATATGGATCAAGCAAAAAATGACTTGCTAAAGAGATTGGATCTATCACTTAAACTTCAAAAAGGTTTTGACTTAGGTAAAAATGACTTCGAATTCGCATTAAGAATGGTTAAGGATTTTTATGAAGATAACAAAACATACGCAAAAAAGATAGCTAAGAAATGGGGTAAACCAATACTTGTTGAAATGTGGGATAAGAGATTCTTTTATTTCATACTGAAATACGAATTCAATTTTGTCGATTCTTTAGACAAAGCATCAGCATTAACAACAGATCAGATAGATGTAGAGAATGCTGAAAGGTATGGAATAGCATTCACTGATAAAGATAATAAAAAGAAACATCCTGTCATACTACATTTGTCACCTTCTGGCGGAATAGAAAGGGTGATGTACGCAATTCTTGAAAAAATGCACATGGAAAAACAGAAAGGCAAAAACGTTACATTCCCTCTATGGCTGTCGCCAACACAAATCAGATTATGTCCTGTAAACGATTCTTTCAATTCTTATTGCAAGAAAATCGCAGAAGAAATGAAAAAAGAAAATATACGCGTAGATATTGATGACAGGGTTGAATCTGTAGGAAAAAAGATTAGGGATGCTGAAGCAGAATGGGTTCCCTTTATCATTGTGATAGGAAGTAAAGAAAAAAAAACCGGAAGTCTTTCTGTAAGGAAGAGAAAAACAGGAAAAGTTAAGTCAGTCAAATCGTCTTCTCTGATAAGGGACATCAAGAAGGAAACAGATAGCTTCCCTTACAGGCCATTACCTCTTCCTGTTTTGTTAAGTAGGAGACCTGTGTTTAATATCTGATATAACTTTCTAATGCTAATTGTAGAATGTCTCTTTTTGTCCTGTTGCCCCACCTTTTACTAAAACTGGTTATTTTTACGTTTTGTGAAAAATTTATTTTATCTGCAAAAATTTTTATATTTCTTAATCTTGATATTCGTAATTCATTAGATCTCGGTGTATTGAATTCTATAGAAAAATCTTTATGTAAATCCTTTAATTGTTCCATAACCTGTTTATTGGATGTATATGCTATTAATTCACGTATTTGTTTGTCTGGATTGAAAATAATACATCCCTCATCATCCCAAAAAGCTCTCAAGAAAGTTTTCTTTATTAGACTATTTCCTTTCATCACACAGTTTGGAATCCTGGCATCTGTTCCTTCGGATGTTGAAAAAGATGGTGTATATTTTAACAGATCTTCTGTTACTTGTTTAGAATGGCATCTCAATGTAAATAATTTGTTTTTTCTTTTAATTTTTGATTCAAGGTTATATACTTTCTTTATATCAGATTCTACCTCCTTTATAAGAAAATCATTATTGTTATAGTAAGCTATACCATAATCATGTAACGTCCCATCAAACATTATATGTGATATCAATCTTATTTTTTCAAGAGGTGGTTTAGCGCCTTGTTTAGATATCTTTTTTGTTGAAACCTCCCATGCATTCTTTAGTTTTCCAGATCTAAAGGCCGCTACTCCTCCTTTTTTGGCTATTTTAACTTTATGATCATAAATTCTTTTTTCAAGTCTTTTCTTACCTTTCTTTGTCATTATAATATTTCTAGAATATCTCCAAGCAGTATTATGATTACAATCAACTTTATTTGCAATCTCATATATTGTCTTACCCTTCTTTCTCATCTGTTTTATTTTTTTAATTTTTTGATTAGAGAGTCTGCATTTATTAGCTGATCTTTTAATTGCTCTATCCAAATTTTGTTTTATTTTTTTCTCATAAATCTTTTTACCTTTTTGGGACATTTTTACTTTTTTGCAGTAGATTATAGTATTGCTTTGTGAACATCCTATTTTCTTTGCAATTTCACTTGTAGTAAACCCTTCCTTTCTCATTTTCCTTATCAGGGATTTTTCCCTTAAATTCAGAAATTTCACTATCTCACGTCCCTCAATTTCACTATTTTCATCTGTTTATGTTGAATCCCACTAAAAACAGCAGGCTTGATTTCAACTTCGTTTTCCATAAAATTGGATAGATAATAGTAAACCGTTGCTATAGGCATTTTTACCTGTCTTGCCAGTTCTCTTATCCAAATTCCTTCTTTTTTGTTGTTTTTAAGAATTTTAGTAATTTTTTCAATTTTCTTATCGTCAGGTCCCTTTGACATATAATCACATTGAACAGCTGTTCAATATATATTTGTATTTAATATTTATAAGCGTTTCGTATTCTAGAAGGATTCTCACACAGACCATTACCTCTTCCGTTGCTAGTCAGCAAGAGGCCTATTTTCTACGGATAAAGACACCTTATGATGCCGATTTATTCGCTTGATAGCGAAAACGAAATCGACAATATGCTAAAATATTTTTTTCAAAACAAATGGGTTGGGAAACGCTTATAAACTATATTGCTATAATTTTATTACCAAAAAAAATAATTGATTTTTAGGTGAATTATATGGCAAAAAGAAAAATTAAAGCGAAAAAATACTACATCATGAAAGCAGGAAAGACACGTTCTATCTTTACAGGAAGACAGCCACGACAAGCAGCACTAAAAGCGGCAACAAGAGGGTTCAAGGAAATCAAGCTTAGAGAAAGAGGAAGAAGAAACAAGGACGGAACATACACAGTTCATATGTTTAAAGGAGCAAGAGAAAAAGTTTCAGTGGAAGCAAGCAACGTAAGCTGGTTGCCAGCAAAAGTCTGGAAGCCAATAGTAAAGAAAGTTGGTGTAGAAAGAATTACAAAAATATAAGGCCGAAAAAATGACGGCTTATAACAAGCCGTCTAGTTGTTAGGCCTTTCTTTTTTATTTTTTTTAAACAAGGAAAAATAGGACTAGATTTCCGAAAAGTAATGTTATAATCAGTGTGATCAGAAACACTGGTGCAAATCTTATTCCATCTTTTATTTGAATTTCTCCGCCGTTCTTTTTGAATTGTTTAATACCTTCTTCAGTAAGACCTTTCCAGCGTTCGTTTGCAGGAACATCCCCCAATCTTAGATTTTTTGTATCTATGGTTTTTTTGAAAAGTGTTTTTTCTACGAATCTGCCGTAATGGAAGAATATTGAGAGGAAAAGGAATAAAACAGGAAATAATAACATTGGAATTACATTTTGCAAAGTTACTGAAAGATTAATTACTGCATGATAAGACATTGATATAGAGAATATCAAAAGTATTATGAATGGTATCAATATTGTTTTTGTTTTAGATCTCAATTCTTTAGAGAATTTTTTAATTTGTTTTGGTGATCTCAAACCAAGGCCTATTGAATATATAATTAAATATGAAAATGATACGAAAAAGAAGTTCATTAACAGCATCAATTGAAATGGTATCAAAGTTAGATTTAATTGCGGGTTTATTAGGGAGAACCATTGCGCTGCAGGAAACAAAAAACCCATTGCTCCCATGAGCCATGCATCACCATCGCCCCACTGTTTCAAAAAATATAATGCGAATCCAAACCCTAGAAATATTCCTCCTGTTGCAAGTGATGTTAAAAACAGTGTTACGTCATACGCAATGAATGAAACAATACCATGTATTGCTAAACCTATGATTATCATCACATAAGGAACTATTTCAGGAAATTCTGTTGTTTTAAGATCCCAATAGCCTGCAATACCAAAACCAACAAGACCTGTAATAACCAACAACCAGCTGAATATGATCATGTTTATTATTTGCTATGAGAAGATAAATAATGATTATATTCGTGTGTTTATTGACTGTATGGTAGTTAAATACCGAAACATTTAAATACTCCAATCTAATATTATTATGCGCGAAAACAAAAACCAGTTGAATTTGTTTATAGATGAAGAAATCAATAGTGATAGTTCCCTAACCCATTCTGATTATACTAATGCCGAATCAAGAATTAAAGTTCCTAAAAAGTGGAATATAAGAAAAAAGGACTTAGCAACATTAGCCTCAGGGGGTTACGATGCTATAGAGAACATTTTTTGTGGCATTCATAATCTAGATATGCCTTTTGAAGTTTTGGATTTAATGAATCCTGATGAAATTATTTCATGCTATTATGCAACGGCATTGTTAAAATATTGTAATGCTCATCTGAAGTCCGGCTTGCCTAAAGAGTTTGGTGATATTGTTAAGGAAATGAACAAAGAATCTTATGGTTCAGCAATATTTAGAAATATGGCTAAAAATTGCAAAAGAGAACTTCCTTATAAACCAAGTGATCAACAAAGAAGACTTAAACAAATCAGTACTGAATCAAAAAATGAATTTGTTGATTCATTTTTTGAACCTGTAATTGTTTCAGAAAAATATGTTCATAAAGATGACTATACTAAAAAAACTTTTTATGATCCGAATATAGACGGCAAAGACAGAGCAATTTATGTTGATCGTGCATGGACTTTTTTTAATGATCTTTGGGAAGAAAGAAACGAATTATATGAATTGTTGGTTGGAGATAGATAAGAAACTTATTGATGATGTTTACAATTATACGCAAAAAATGCTTAAAAGGGATTCATAATCACTTCTTCTTTTTCTTGTTGCCCCTGTCTTCTTCTTTTTCCTCTAACTTTTCGAGAATTTGTTGTGTGCTTTCATTTTTTGTTTTTTCTATTTTATTTTCTGCTACAGCCATAAGAAGTTCTTTCTTTTGTTCAAGCGGTTTGATTTTTTTGACTTTCTTTTCTATCATCCTTTCTATTTTCTTGCCTTTACATCCATTCTTTAGTTGACGATGGCTGATTATCTTTGCTAATATCGAGCTCAGCAAGATTGAAAGCATTATTACTACGAATATTATGTTCACCATTCTTTCTGCCAGCAATTCTATTCCAACAATACTGCTACCAAGAGCTATAACAGAAGCAGCGATTATTGGTGCCATAGCAGCAGCAGCTATTCCTTTTGGTGCAACAAAACTCATCAAAGCTAGATCTGATCTTGAGAAATTGTGCCTTACACCACCCAATGTTAGCATTAGGAATATTGGTCTCAAGAATATGCTTATTGTGAAGAATACCAGTATCAAGAACAGTTCATGTAATCCAAATAGAAGAGTTACCTGTGCACCGAATAGAGTGAAAACAGATATCCTCAACATTTCTGAGATCTGATCATCAAATCCTCCAATCTCTTCTTTGTGTTTTACAAGCATTTTACCTGCAACAAGGCCACAGACAGCCACTGCTAAAATTCCTGAACCGCCTATGTTTTCAGCAAGCGCATAAGTTATAAGTGCTACTGCGAACAGCAAAAGAGCACCATACTCTCTTTGCATGCGTTTCAGCATTATTGCAACAAAGACTCCTATTAAAAGACCTGTGCCTGCACCAGCGGCTATCATCTCCCAGAACTGAGAAAGGTAAACTAGCGGTGTGAAAAGTGCTCCTGGTTCAAGAGCAACAACATCAAGGAAAATTAAAGGCAACAAAACTGTTAATGGTGAATTGAATACAGATTCTATCTTGAGTACAGAAAGTGCTTTTCTAGATTTAGGAAGCACATCCTCGAAAGCGAAAATAACCCCGCTACCTGTTCCTGATATCACCGCACCTAAAAGCATTGCGAATACAAGCTCTATGCCAAAAATCAGATGTGCAACAAATCCTAGGAATATTGTTGAAAATACAACACCTATAACAGCTAATTTTATAGAAAGACCTGATACTCTTTTGAAAAGGCTAAAGCTTAGTTTAAAGGTACCGCTAAACACTATCAATATTAATGCCAGTATGCGAAGAAAATCAGGAATATTACCCATTGCACCAACATCAACTAGATTAATGTTTATGTATTGCGATATAATCGGGTTGAAAGCAAGTGTGGGTCCTAGAACAAGACCAAGCAAAAGCAAGAAGAACGTATCTGGAATTTTCCTTTTTTTGAGCACATTTGCTATCAATATACCAAAACCTAGAAGTATACCGAAATATGTAACAGTTAACGTTAAGTCAAACAGTGATGCCATATATTAATTATTATAAAAAGTTGCTTATATTATTTGAGAAAACCTGAATAAGTTTTTTTGTAAAGCTCTGAGTTTTCCAGAGCTTTCTCATCTCTTCTGTACAAATCATCCTGGATTTTTTTACCTGTTTGGTTCTCCCATTCTTTTATATTTGTTCCTTGATTCTTTTGGTTCACATCCCTGTACCATTCTGGTATAACATTGAATGCGCAGAATGGTATTATCCTTCCATCATTCATTGCGTAATGTATGCAACATCTTTTTACTCTCTCTATATCGAAATTAAACTTATCCATGAAGGCCATCATACCAACAAATAGAGAGTTTTTGTGGAAATCTCCAAGTGCTGAATAGTCGTGTTTCATTAAAGAGTTATAGAGTATTTTAGCTAAGCTGAAACCTTTTGGTGCTTTGTTTTTGTCTATGAAGCTTCTCAACTTGAAAAGCAGCTTTGATCCAACAATATATTTGCTTTTTCCTGCATGAAGATCGTCAGCCTTTTCTCCCAGATATTCCAGAAGCCCATCTATGTCAACAAATCTTGAAATTGGTATCATCTTTCCGTTTTGGTTGAAAATATAGGTCGCCATTCCACAGGCGAAATGTGATGAAAGGTCATACTCTGCTTTTCCTGTCAACCCTTCAACAAATCTTGTGAAATTTGCCAAGGTCGGAACAGGATAGAAATCATCTTCTGTAACTTCGCCGTTTGTCTGTTCTTCTATTCTTTTAATAGTATCTGGTATTGTTATTCTATGCTGCTCTCTTTCCTTTTTAGGCATCATTCCAACAAGCGATACTGGTTGGAAGTTAACTGATCTGACAACATCAATGTTTTTGAAACCAAATCTTAGAATATCACCGACCTGGTGATCGTTTGTTCCTCTAATAACAGTTGGTACAAGAACTACGCCAAGACCGACTTTTCTGCAATTATCAAAAACGCCAGGTATTTCCCAATGGTTTTTTATGTTTGATTTTCCATCCAGACCATCGAAGCTTAAATAAAGTGTATTAACGCCAGCCTCTCTTATTTGTTTTGTAAATTCTAGGTCTTGGGAAATTTTTATACCATTGGTATTCAATTGAACATGATCAAAATTCTTTTCTTTTGCCAATTTAATTAAATCTACCAAATCCGGCCTTAAGGTTGGTTCACCACCAGTCAGTTGAAGTGCATTACAAGGAACAGGTTTTTCATTTCTAAGCACGTCCAACATTTTTGATATCTCTTCTCTTGTTGGTTCATAAATATAACCAAGCTTTCCTGCATAGAAGAAGCAATACCAACAGTTCCTATCGCAGCGTGTTGTAAGAACAACATTAGCAAGTGCTGTGTGACTTTTGTGCATATTACACAAACCACAATCTTTTGGGCATTCTGGATTCTCTTTATCAACATTAGGATTTTCTATGCTCTTACCATCATGTGCATATTTTTCTGCTCTCTTATACAATTTGTAAGAACCCCAATACAAATCCTCCACTTCGCCGTGTTCAGGGCATTCTTTCTTTATCCAGACCTTATCATCCCTTTCGAAAATCTCTGCTGATAAAATCTTGTTACATTGCGGGCAAATGGAAGTTGTATTTCTTATATGCTGCAATAAAATCACCAACTTTTAATACTTATTAAAAGTATTAAATATTTAAATACTTAACGCCAAGATTTTTGTATGACAACCTCAAAAGAGATAGAAGAAAGAATTTATTCTACTTTCTCAGAAGTTGCAAGCTCTATCGGATATTCGCCTCTGCATGGCAAGATAATAGGCGTTCTTCTTGTAAAGAGTGAACCAACATCACTCCAAGACCTTGCAAAGGAAACAGGCTATTCAGCTTCGATGATCTCACTTAGTATAGACTTTTTAGAGGTTTTAGGCGTTGTTAAGAAGGTCAAGAAGACAGGAGACAGGAAGCTGTACCTCTCCTTGCATGGAGACCTGTTGGAAGCCCTGAAAACAGCCATAGTACTGCGTACAAGCAAGAGCATAAAAACATCACTGACTGGCTTCGAAGAAGCTAAGAAGGATCTTAAGGACATTAGCAGTACTGGAAAGGATAAAGAACGCATTGTAAATACCATAGATGTTCTAGAAAAGGAAATCAAACGCTTAGATAAATATATGAACATACTATCTAAAATAAGGTTGCCTTAACAGAACTCACATACTTTGTCTTGATGATTTTACCTTATTTTTGTAATCCTCTCCTATTGTCCCAAACCCGCCTTTTAATTTCAACCAGTATCAGGACAATAAACGATACTCCTAATATAAGAGCCCATTCATTCAATCCTAGCGGCGCTGTCTTGAAGAAGGTTTGCAGGAATGGAATGTACACAACAGCAAGTTGTAACATTATGGATGCACTCATTGCAAGTATGAGTTTATTGTTAGAGAATATGCTCATGCCAAACTTTATCCTAACAGTCTGCACCCTCACCATTTCAAATATAACCAATGTTGTGAAAGCGGATGTTGTTGCTATTATAGCTCCCTTAGAAAGCATAATAGAAAACACAAACAGTGTTCCTATGGCTATTATTATGCCTACAAAAATTATGTCTGAAAGCATGTCCCTGTTGAGTATGTTCTCTTTAGGGTTTCTGGGTGAACGTTCCATAATGTTGTTTGATGGCGGATCAACACCTAGTGCCAACGCAGGCAATCCGTCTGTTAGCAGGTTTATCCAGAGAAGCTGTATAGCTGTTACAGGTATCAGTATTGCTCCAGTGACTGGATCAGAGAAGCCAATCAAAAGTGCTAAAAGAATAACAAGCACTTCTCCCAGATTACTTGACAGCAGGTACTGTATAAATTTCTTTATGTTGTCATAAGTAGCTCTTCCCATTTTGACAGCAGAAACTATGCTAGTGAAATTATCATCGCTTAATATCATATCAGAAGCTTCTTTTGCAACATCTGTTCCGTTTATGCCCATTGACACTCCTATGTCAGCTTTCTTTAGCGCTGGTGCGTCATTAACGCCGTCACCAGTCATTGCAACAATGTGGCCTTTTTTCTGTAGTGCAGTCACTATTTTCATTTTGTGTTCCGGGTTAACCCGCGCGTATACTGTTATATTCTCCACAATCCTGCTGAATTCTTTTTCACTCATTTTATCTAATTCTGCGCCTGTAAGCGATTTCTGACCCTCCTCAAACATGTTTATCTCTTTTGCTATGGCTATTGCAGTATCCCTATGGTCTCCGGTAATCATGACTATTTTTATTCCTGCTTTTTTGCATGTAGCTATGTCCTCCCTAACGTGCTTTCTTGGAGGATCCATCATTCCTATCATTCCTATAAAAGTCAGCCCGTTTTCAGCCTCTTTTTCTTCGATTTTTTTAACTTTCTTGAAAGCTATTCCAAGAACCCTGAGAGCATCCTTAGATAGATTGCGGTTTATGTAAAGTATTTTTTTCCTATCTTCCTTTGAAATTGCAACAGATTGACCGTTTTTTAGAATATGCGTGCATCTATCCAGAATGATTTCAGGCGCACCCTTAACAAAAGATTGCATACCGTTATTGTTTCTATAAATAACAGACATTCTTTTTCTTTCAGAGCTAAATGGGAACTCTTCTTTGAATTCGTATTCCTTCTTGATTTTATTTAAATTCAGTATTTTTGCTGCCGCAATTAAAAGCGCTCCTTCAGTAGGATCTCCTACAATAGAGTTGTTTTGAGATAAAGAAGCATTGTTGCATAGAACACCTGTTGTCAGCAATAACGACAGATCGCTGTCTTTTAATGGATCTATTTTCTCACCTTCATAAAGGAAATTCCCTTCAGGTACGTAACCCTTGCCAGTTACATCAATTATTTTGCCGTTAATGAATATCTTTCTGACAGTCATTTCATTCCTTGTAAGGGTGCCTGTTTTATCAGAGCATATTATTGTTGTTGATCCAAGAGTTTCAACAGTAGAAAGCTTTCTTATTATAGCATTTTTTTTAGAGAGGCGCTGTAAAGATAATGCAAGTGTTATGGTGACCACAGCAGGAAGTCCTTCTGGTATCGCTGCAACTGCAAGAGCTATGCCAAGAATAACCGAATCTATGATTGCGCTTTGCATGTTGCCTGTTCCGAGGAGCACTCCGCTTTTAAGCAACATTATGATTACAACCAAAGCACAAATTCCCATAATCATGAATCCCAGATTTTTTCCAAAAACACCCAATCTTTTCTGAAGAGGTGTTTCTTCTTCCTTTACATCTTCTATCATGCGAGCTATTTTTCCCATTTCTGTCTTCATGCCGGTTTCTGTAACCACCCCCATGCCTCTACCGTATGTAACCATGGTTCCCATGTATGCCATGTTTTCCCTGTCAGCAATCTGTGCGTTTTTTACCGGCGTTGTGTCTTTATTGACTGGAACCGATTCTCCGGTTAATGATGATTCATCAAGTTTTAGTGTAGTGACTTCCAGTATTCTCATGTCTGCCGGAATCTTGGTTCCTTCATAAAGCAGAACAATATCGCCAGGAACCAGCTCCTTGCTCTTTACTGTCTTTCTTTTCCCTCCACGTACGACAATTGCCTCTGGGCTTGCAAGCTTCTTCAATGCCTCGATTGCTTTTTCTGCTCGGTATTCTTGAATGAAACCGAATATTCCGTTCAGGATAACAATTATCATAATCACAGCAGCGTCTATAGGGCTGTTAAGAAGTAGTGCTGAAACAATAGCTGCTGTAATAAGAATTATTACAAGTAAGCTGGTGAATTGGTTTATAAAAATCTTTAGCTTGTTTGTTTTTTTCTCTTCCTTAATTAGGTTTTCTCCGTATTCTGTAAGCCTTCGCTGCACCTCTTTTTCAGAAAGGCCTGACATGCTGGATTCAATTATTTTGAGAACTTTTTCTGTCCCCATTTCATGCCAATTGTTAACCGACATAAATAATAATATATTTGATTTCTAATAAAGTCTGAAATATTTATCCAAATATAGCAACTATTCCAAGCTGTTCTAGAATGAATACCACATAAATCAGTAACAATATTATGGCTTCATTACGCGTAATTTTTCCTTTTTCTGAAAAATAATACCAAACTAGCATTGTTGAAAGTATTATGAAAGGTACCATTCCAGCTAGCGGAACCACATTAAGCGTTGTTGTGCTTATCAATGCTATTATGCCTAGCACAATAGTTATGTTGGTTACTGCTGAACCTACTATATCTCCCATTGCAAGCGCATATTGTTTTTTCTTAACAGCTGTTATTGTAACTGATAATTCTGGTATAGATGTACCAGCAGCAACAATGGTTGCTCCTATAAATATAGTTGAAACCCCCAGAAGTGTTGCTAGATTGATGGATGAATCAACCAGCATTCTGCTTGATGCTAAAAGAAGGGCAACAGATATGGAAAACTTTAAGATGACCATTGAAAGCCTCTGCTTTTGAAAGAACTTGAATACAGCATTTTTGTATTTCTTTTTTTTCTTGGGAAGAATTAGTATTTCGCTATCCTCAAACACTTCTGCACTTACTCTGCCCCCTTTATAGAGCTTTCCCATCATGTAAATTCCAAGTACTATTAATATTGCACCGTGAATGACATTCAAATAAGATTGGGAGAAAAATATTATTGTTATGACAGATGTGATAAACAGGTACTCTATAAGGCTGGGCGTTTCCTTTCTTTTTACATGAATTGTTCCTGCCACAAGAATCGCTCCTCCTATAACTACAGTAAGATTAAAGAGATTGGAACCAAGAACGTCTGCAACAGCCAAGTTGGCTTCTCCCTCAAGCGTCGCAAAAATAGAAACCATTATTTCAGGCAATGACGTGGATATGGCTACGAGTATAAACCCTATAACAAATGTGGAAACTCCAAGCATTTTTGCCAGGGTAACAGCGTATCTGATAAGCCAGTCGCTAGATTTGTATATAATGAACACGCTAATAGCCAGTAGTATGATTGTGGTAAAGATGTCTACCATGCATATTATATTGGTTTTGATTGGATAAAAAAACAAATTCAGTCAAAAACATTTATAAACTCTTCTTGCTAATTTGTTACCATGATTATACCAATTCGTTGCATGAGTTGTGGAAAGCCTGTTGGACATCTTTGGGAACAATACCAAAAGGATATTAAAACAGGCAAGAATAAGAAGAATGTCCTAGATAGTCTAGGACTAGAAAGATACTGCTGTAGAGCGCTATTTATGTCGCATGTAGACACATTAAAGGATGTAGCAAGATTCAGACAGTGATTAATCAAAGATCCTTTCTTGCAATTATTGTGACTGATGTCTGACCTACGTCTACTTTATCCATTCCTATAAGGAATTTTATTCCTTTTCTCTTTGCTACGTTGTGAAGATTCTTATCAATCTTACCATCGAACACAACAGTTTTTACATTACTCATTGTTTTTATTGTGTTTTCTAGTTCTGTTACAGGAACCTTTCCCAACAGCTGATCGTTTACATCAAATATACATGCAGCTCTGCTACCCACAAGCTCTTCAAGAGTCTTCTTAAAAGTTTCCCTGTCTTTTTCTGTTAATCTGATCTGTCTTGTTCTTGGTGCAGATTCATATCTTCTTTCGCGATCTCTCTCTGTTCTTTTTTGTGGTTCTCTCAGTGTTTGTTTATAGGCCTCTTTTTTATATTCACTTTTTACTGATGCATTAGATTCATTATTTGATTCAGATCTGAATTGCTCTACAGAAACTTTGTCTCTAAGAGCTTTGTACACCTCTTTTTTTGTAAGCTCTTCAACTTCTTTGCCTTCTGGAGCAACTGCTACATTATCTATTTCTGTTAGCTGCATAAGTTCCTTTATTATTAGTTGTCCGCCTCTGTCACCATCAACAAGAACTGTGACTATTTTCTTTTTTGCAAGATCGATAACAGCAGGAGGAACAGATGTACCTTCTAGTGCAATTGTGTTTCTTATGCCAAACTTCAAAAGATTCAAAATATCTGCTCTACCTTCGACTATAATCATTTCTTCAGATTCATGAATGCTTGGTCCACAAGGTAGACCATTGTAATTTGATATCTCTTCTGTTCTTATAGCCTCTTTTATCTGTTCTGAAACCTCAGCAGAATCAGGAACGCCTGACTCTATTAAGTTTTTAAGAATATCTTTTGCTTTGTCTACAACGTATTTTCTCTTTAAAGAACGAGTATCCTCTACACCGTCTAGTTTTATTATGGCTGTGCAAGGACCAACTCTTTCAATTGTTTCAAGTGTTGCAGCTATCAATGCTGTTTCAGCAGCATCTAATGAAGAAGGAATTATAATTTCTCCTTCGGAATTTCCTTGTTCAGATTTTATATTAACTTCAATTCTTCCGATTCTGCCAGTTCTTTGAAGCTCTCTTAAATCCAGACTTGAACCTAGCAAACCTTCGGTCTGACCGAAGACAGCTCCTATTACGTCTGGTTTTTCTATTACTCCTTTTGCTTTTATATTAGCTTTTATTATATATTTTGTCGATGTTGGTGCCAATTTTGACATCGTAATCATCCTCCTACTAGGAACCTGTTAGGCAAATTTGCCGGTTCCTAGAACATCCAATTATATTTTAACGTCTTCTATTGCGTTTTTTCCGAATTGAGTGAAGAGTTTTCTCAACCTCTTATTCGGATGTATTTTATACGCTTGAAGAAGCTTTGTCAGCTCTGCTGCAAGCTCCTTTCCTTTTTCATCGAAGTCTGTAAGTATTACAACTTCCTTTACCTTTTTGTTAGCAATCTGTTCAACAACCTTTATTAAAGATCGTCCGTTGATTGCAATTATGTTTTTGGCAGACAAACTGACTGCTTCAAGAGCTTTTATATCGTTTCTACCTTCAACAATAATTATATTCTCTTTTATCTTATTGACAATAGCCAATAATTTCTCAGTATCTAATTTCATTGTGTTTCACGATTTGTTTATTTTATTGTGTCAATTATATCTGTGAACGTTACCATGCCTTTTATTTCATCGTCTTCTGTTATTGGAAGAGCTCCTATCTTCTTTGCTAACATCAATTTGATTGCATCGTTAACGCTTGTTTCAGACTCAACTGAAACAATTTTTTTGTTGACCAGATGTTTTATAGGCCTCTTCTCTGTTTTTAAATTTTCCAAGTTTCTGTTCACATTCAAGAAATAAAGAAGATCATGAACTGTTATCATCCCCGTTGTTATGCCTTTTTCTGTTACAGGAAATCTCCGAAAACCTCCCATGCACATCATTTGTGAAACTTCATTTATCGGGAAGTGCTCTTTGATTATCATGGGTTTTACCATGATATTTTTGATCATTAATTCTTTTGATCTCTTTTCAGGACTTTTTAGAAACCTTGTAAACATGGCTTCTATAAGATTCCTTTTAGACAGAATACCTAATATTTTCCCGCTGTTATTAACAATAGGAAGTGCATTCTGACCAGTTTTCTTGAATATGTTTAAAGCTTGTCTGATACTCTGATTTTTTTTCAGAGTGTGAACATCAATATCCATTATCTTTTTTATAGGCGAGTTTATTCCATGTATGTTTTTCGCCTTTATTTTTTTATACGTTGCTTCTGTTTTGCTGGTAACATAGTCGTTATATCTGTTATCTCCGCCTAAATATCCGAGGACGTCAATGTCTGTCACTAAACCCTTAAACATTCCTTCGCTATCCACAACAGCTACTCTGCTTCCCCTATCAGACATCAACATCTTCAGAACATTTCTGATGGATGCTGTTTCCTTGCAGACAGGAAAGTTTATTGAAGCTATTGAAAGCGCAGGCCTTTTAGGGTCAATTAATTCATCAAGCCTGTATCGCAACATATCATCACTTGGATAATTGTTAATGTTTCGGTTTATAAATTAGAACAGTTATATATAAAGCTAATGGTATTTGTCACTAAGAAATAGTGTTTTAGTAGATAAGTACAAAGCTTAATGGTATTTGCAGTGTTTGTGTTGGTTCTGGTAGAGTGAAATCACAGAACTCGTAGTATTCAATTTCGAAACGTGTTGAATATCGATCCACTACCATACTGTATGAAAGATCATGCTCTATTTTGAAATCTGTAACATCCTGGTTCAAAAGACAATATTGATATCCGTTGATTACTGAAAGTGGTTCCCAATCATTAATTTCTGTATCAAAGTAAGAAACTTTCCATCCTCCGTATTGATAAGGAGGGGCATTATCTATACCTATTGCCGTAGGTGCTTTTATTTTAAGACCAAAATCCTTATTTTTCTGATTGTAATTGGATCCTATGAAAAAGAATTCTATAGGATCTGAATTTCCCCATGCATGAATTCCTGCATTGAATACTGCTGGTATAACTTCTCCACCAAACCTGATGGCATCGCCAATATTTATCAAGCCACCGCCCTGCTCGAAAACATCATAATCCCCATTCAGATCACCTAATGGTTCTGCTGTCTGCACTAAAGCGCTCTTAACCTGATTAGCTGTCCAATCAGGATGCAACTGCCTTATTAAAGCTACTGCTCCTGCAACATGAGGAGCTGACATTGATGTACCTGTAAGCGCTATGTATTTGCTTGCCATGCCGTCATCAGTACAAAGTGCTAAATAATCGTCAATAAGACACTGTGGATCATTATCGCACACGATTTCAAGTATATCATCTTCTAAAATTGATCCAGCAACTCTAGCAGCACATATTTTTGTACCAGGAGCTACAACTTCTGGCTTAACTATATGCTGAATAGCTAATCCGTCCGGTTGACTAAAATCCGCAAAATTTGGATATGGTGAAGGTCCCCTACTGCTAGTAACATATAAATATTTTTCCTTATCGATATTACCAACTGTAATAGCAGAAGGCGCTCTAGCTGGAGATCTCACTGTATCATAGTCTGGACCCTCATTTCCCGCAGATATCACAACAACAATATTATATGTATTAACAACATTTTCAACAGCATAAACCATTGAATCATAATACATGCTATTCAAAAGGCTCTCTGGTTTGCCAAAACTCATGCTTATTACATCTGCGCCATCATTATCAGGATCATTATAATTCTGTATTATCCCGTCAGGACCCTTTACAGCCAAATCTAGAGCAATTAAAAATTTTTCTTCTTCTACCAATTCTCCATAATTGTTTATCACTTTGAAATTAAACAAATTTGCTCCTGGTGCAACACCAACAAACTTTCCATCACTAAGCTCGCCTGTGCCCGCAGCAATGCTTGCTACATGAGTTCCATGACCAAACTTGTCATCACGATCCAACGAACCGCCATAGACATCCACCGAGTATAAAATTTTTGGATCATCTGTTGCTAGATCATCATCTAGATCATCAAGATCCTTATTTATAAATGATATTGGAGGTATAGGAAATATTATTTTATCTCCTTGTATGCCGGAATCAAGAATTGCAATAGTTACGCCTGTACCGTCTAAGGTTTCAATGCCAGAAGGTAGGTGCTCTTCTACCCACTCTCTTCCACCCAGCTCATTTCCATGCTCAAAAACCATATCAACGCTCTCATCTAGGTGTAATTCTAAGAACGAATTCATTTCTATGAATTTTATGTCAGCATAATTTCTAGCAAGATTAGCGAATGAAACGATATCAGATCTTGGAACTGTGACAGTTGCTATTGGCGTTATATCAATAAGGCTTTCCAATGAACCACCTATTTGTGAAACAAAATATGATAACTGATTGAAATTCAGTTCGTTTCTATTGAAAAGAATTATCAAAGATATTTCATCTTTGCCTGCATAATCATTAACATCGCTGTCATCGAACATTATCCTTGCTTCAAGAAGTGTTTGTGCTAATTCTGGATCAGCATCAAAAACCCCATCACTGAACATCTGACTGGCTGTTGGAATTACATAGACGTCATAATATTCATCAAACGGCATTATAGCATCGAGTGGTTTTGTTTCCTTTGATTCAAGTTTGAAACCGTCAAGGAACTGGTAGTAAGTAAATGGTCTGAATATATCCATCCTTTCTGGTAAATTAAAAGGTAAAGCGTTATCTGCAGGATCAATAGTAACCCAAAACATCTCATCCCCTAAATACCAAGGATAAGGTTTAGAAGCATCAGCAAAATTCACAAAAACAGCAGAGAAAGTTATAGAAGAAACCAATATCATCGAGGCTAGAACCAAAAGATTCTTTGATAGTTTCCGCTTCATATTGATTTTGGAACAGTAAGCTTTTTAAAGGTTTTCCGTAAAAATGCGTAACTTTATAAGGAATTATGGTTTTTTCACAATTTATTTAATCATCTACGCGAAATAATAATCATGAGTGTTGATTCTGTCCTTTCAACGGTTTCGAAGAAGATTACACCAACTCAAAAAGAGCAAAAAGAAACAAAAGCTGTCGTAGATAATGTCTTGAATACTCTTAACAAGATTTTGAAACCAAAAAAGCTTTCATTCACAATCGCAGGCAGCTTTACACGCGATACCTGGATGAAAGATAAAAAAGAGTTTGATGTTTTTGTGATGTTTCCTGAAGGTACATTACGTGATGATTTACAGAAACAAGGTCTCGCAATTGGAAAAAAGCTTGCAACAAATCTAAAAGGCAAATACAAAATCGCTTATGCAGAACATCCTTATGTTCGCGCAACTGTTGGAAAATATGACGTGGATATTGTTCCATGCTACAAACTAAAAGACGCAACAAAAATAAAATCCGCTGTAGATAGAACACCGTTCCATAATGAGTGGATGTCTAAACATCTTCCTAAGAAGCTTTCCTCAGAAGTCCGTCTTTTGAAGCAATTCACCAAAGGTATTGGTGTTTACGGTTCTGATACAAAGACAGAGGGCTTTTCTGGCTATCTATGCGAACTGTTAACTGTAGAATATGGAAGTTTCAAGAACTTGATCCGCGCAGCTGCAAAATGGGAACCCGGCAAGGTTTTGATAGACATCGCTAACCACCATAAAGACAGACATGAAGAAATCAAGAAACATTTCTCTAAAAGTCCTATGATTATGATAGATCCTGTTGATCCAAATAGGAATGTTTCTGCAGTTGTCTCGCCTGCAAATTTCGTTCGCTTTTCTCTAGCATGTAAAGATTTTATGAAAAAACCAACCACTCGTCCTTTCATGAATTGGATGAAAACACCAAAAAGTTCTTCACAGCGCGCAAAAAAAATCGCTACAGAGATCAAAAAACGTGAAACGGTTCTTCTTGGTATAGAATTCAAACAGCCTGATATTATAGATGATGTTCTTTGGCCTCAATTGAGAAGGACAGGAAATAGGCTTAAAGGTATTCTCGAAGATCATGAGTTTGAAGTCATGAATTGGGATGTGTATGCTGACGGAAACAGGTGTATAATATTTTTGGAACTAAATGTCTGGAGACTTCCTAAAGTCAGAAAGATATACGGACCTGACATATTCGCAGAAGATCGCGTTAAGGAGTTTACAAACAAATACAAGCCAGGACGCGTCTGGGTTGAAGGCGATCGCTGGGTTGCAGAGATTGAAAGGAAATTCGATTCAGCTGAACCGAAATTAAAAGAAACGCTTTCAGATCCGCTGAAAGATCTGAGGGAAAAAGGAATAGCATCTTATGTTGCAAAAGCAGTTCAAAACAAAAACTTTTCGATTTTGAACCAAGCGCAGATTGCATCGCGCGCAAAAAAGAACGCAAGACTTTTAGCATTTCTAGAGAACTTCTTCAGAAGGGATTTTGTTTAGCGTAGCGAAAAGCTTAAATAAACTTTGGTTATTTATCAAATACAAGACGCTATGTAACGATTATCATGTTTACAAATTCAATTAACTCGTCTAACAAGACATCAGATGATACACACATGTGTTTCTGTCTGATTAAAAGAGAATCTTTCGTTCTTTAATCTTGCTAGGTGTTTCAATAGAATTCATTTATTTATCATTCATATATGGGAGGTCTATCATGTATAGGCTAATTACTATTTTTATCAGCATCATGCTGATAAATCTTATCGGATGTGGTGGAAACGATCCTCCACGAATTGTTGGCGGTGACGATTTCACGTTCCAGGGTCGCCTCACCACAATTGAAACAGTTGGTATTCTAAATCCTGATCAAACAACTGTTAAGTTCGGCGACACCGACATTCAACCAGAATTCGTTCGATTGAACGAACTTGGTAATGTTATTGTGAAATTCAGACCTGGCCCATTCAGTCTGGGTTCTTACCTGGTTTCAGTTCAATGGAACGGACTTGAAACCAATGAGATTCTTATGGAAATGATAGGTGAGATTCCTATCAATCCATCAGGGTTTTATGTTCAAGCAATTGGTCCAGAATATGGATCAATCGGAACTGAAGTAATTGTTGATTGTAACGAACTTGGTGATGAAGTCTATGTGTTATTTTACATAGATTCATTCCAGTTTGTTAAAGTTGTTCCGGTACTGGGACCCGAAACAAACAGATTGAGATTTCAGGTTCCAGTAGAGGCAGAAATCGGAAAACAATTCTTCGTTGTTGTTTCAGATAGTGAGGACAGCAGCGAAAATGCTTTTACTATCATCGATCCAACGCCATGAATTTTAACTACTATAGCACCTCCATGTCTTAATTGACATGGAGTGCTTTTTCTTTTTTAATCAATCAAATTATCGGGAGGTATAAGAATGAAGGGAATTTTATTTTCTATGATGATTTTGATTATTTTTTCTGGTTGTAATAAATGCAATATAATTGTACCAGAAATTATTGATGATTGGATAAAAATTGGTAACTATCATCCTTATTCAGGTGTAACTGGAACCGAAGTGTTTGCCTCAATTGAAGGTGAAATAAATCTTACATATTATGATGTGTTTGTGAGATTTTGGGGAAACCATGAATTTTTTCCAATAAGCAATCTCGATGCTGGTAAAAATTCTGTTTATTTCATGGTTCCACAGCAGATGAAAAGAGGAAGTTATTTTTTTACATTTGTTTTCTTTGAAAAAGGAGATGATAAAACCGCTTGGGAGATTTATCCTCCCAAACATTTCAAAATAGAATAATTTTTCTCCACGCCACCAGCGTGGAATTTAGTATTGTCAACTTATAGGCATATCATTTCTTCTTAAACATTGTTAAATCGGATTGCTCTCCGCTGCTGTGGAGAATCTTTTCTTCTGTAACTCCAAGACCTTGGAGAACACGAAGTGCTGCTGGGAGAACTTGATTATGAATGTAATAATCTGGATCATAATCCTTTGCGTCGCTAACTGGTTCTGCACGAGAAGAGATTGAGCCAGTTCCCTTTGTAATTATGTAACCGATTATGTAGCCTTCTTTTACAGTGATACCGCGCTCTTTCATCTTTCTTGCTGCTGCAACATGCGGTCCGACTTGCTCATATTGTGATAAAGATTTTGTTAATCGTGTGTAGATAACCAAATCGTCCATCTTGACTTTTCCAGATTTCAGCTTGTTTATAGTTCTTTTGGTAATCAGTACTGCCTTTTGAATTGATTCCTCTTTCAAAACAGCTAAAAGAACTTTCTCTTGCGTGTCTTTTGCAATTTTAGACCAGTCGCGCCTTACGCGCTCGAAGCCGCGTATTGTCAGATTTCCTTCCTCATCTATGAGAGCATATCGTTTCTTTGCAGCAACGCCTGATTTTGCAAGAACAAAAATTCCTGATTTATAGAAACCCTTGAAATCCAGTTCCATGACTCCTGGTAACATTGCATTGGCTTTGTCGAGAAACTCTTTTGCTGCTTTTTTGGTTTTGATTTTTATGAAAAGAGAATCTGTATCGCCATAAATGACTTCATAATTTAGTTTCTTAGCAA
>Ga0180009_10001901_pt1 | contig 24872 bp, 20 predicted proteins | sample OS_PC_MetaG_FD_123537 | JGI IMG/M metagenome (GOLD analysis project Ga0180009, IMG submission 123537) | Groundwater microbial communities from the Aspo Hard Rock Laboratory (HRL) deep subsurface site, Sweden - OS_PC_MetaG | ecosystem: Environmental > Aquatic > Deep subsurface > Groundwater...
GAAAACTCAAAAACTCAGATAGGACCGTTACTAACGGCAGGATTTCACGTGGTAACTTAAACTGGCGCAAAACGCCTTGCTGGCTCAAAATCGAAGAAGCGGCTTCGGCCAAAGCCCCCGAGAAAAACAGCCAGGGGAAGATTCCGGCTAGAGCAAAAAGCGGGAAATTATCTATGTTGAGTTTAATGATATGGGTAAACACAAAGGATATCGCCAGTAACACCAATAAAGGATTTAATATTGCTATCCAAATCCCCAGCTTAAGGCCGGAATATTTTGCCTTTAGAAGCGAAACCGCCATATTCCATATCATGCGTCGACCGTTATAAATATTAGCTTTACGTTCTTTGAGCATGCCAAGACTAATCGCAAGGTAGTGATAAAATCGTTTTTGGGGACTAGACATATTGTATTGTTGTGTCTTTTATTTGCCTAACAAGTTCTTGATAAAGACGTTCGATCTGCTCCATCATATGCCGGGGATTAAAAGAAGGCTGCGCAAGAAAGTCATAACCTGTTTTTCCCATTCTCGCAGAAAGTGCGTTATCTTGCAATAAAATATTTATTTTATCAGCCAGGGCTTCCACGTCTTTTTCTTTTACCAAATATCCGTTCTCAGCTTCCTTTACAATTTCTCCCACTCCATCTACATTATAAGCAACAATCGGCTTAGCACAGGCCATCGCCTCTAAAATCACGATCGGTAATCCTTCCCATAAAGAGGTAAGCACAACAATATCTAAAATCGGCATAATTTTGTATACATCCTGCCGCCATCCCAAAAGAAACACCTTTTCCTCTAATCTTTCTGTTCGGATAAGCCTTTCCATTCCCCGCCGCAGAACCCCATCGCCAATCGAAATAAATCGAACGCCAGGATTTGTTTTTAAAACAATTGCTGCCGCTTTTATAAAATCCAGGGGGTTTTTCTGTTTTTTCAAGCAGGCAATCATAGCGACAACCGGGGCCGCAGCATCCAAGCCCAAATTTTCTTTGGTCCGGGCCTGGTTTTTGGCTTCTTTGATCTCGTCCCGATCAACTCCATAGCGGATAAGAACATATTTTTTGGGATATCCAATCTTATTATCCAAACCCTTTTTAATATCGCTTTCTGAAACCGCAATCAACCTTGTTGTCCATCTTGCGGTAATCCTTTCTAAATATATATATAACCACCTGGCCAAATTATTTATATGACTATTAAAACTCCAGCCATGGATAGTATGGATAATAACCTTTACCCCGGCTATTTTCGCTGCCCAGCGGCCAAGCATCCCGGCCTTGGAGCTATGGGTATGTACAATATCTATCTTTGCCTTTCTGATAAATTTAATTAGCAGAATCAAGGTTATAAAATCGTTGAGTAAGTTAATCTCTCTGTTTAAGGTCGGCAGAAAATGGAATTTAACATCGGCAATCTGCTTTGTTTTTTCGTTCAACATCCCAGAACAAGAACTTATAAGATATTTGTTATATTGGGTGGCATCGCAGCGGGTTATAACATCAAGTGCATATCTTTGCGCCCCGCCTAAGGCAAGCTCGGTGATTACATGCAACACGTTGATTTTGTTCATCTTGTTTATTCTTTTTCCCTGCGCCCTGCAGATGCTTTAATAAACGCAGATGTTTTTATATTATAGGTGTAATATTATAACAAAATATTACTAAAATATAAATAAACTTTCACAATAAAATATTAGCCCTGCTATTGGCTTAAAATCCACCATGTCGCTGTCTTGGATGCTTATAAATTCTTGACACCTATCTCTAATGCGTATAGTATGATAGGCAATGTTACAGTTTATTTTATCGTCACTTTTTTTGGCCCTTATATTCATCCGGCCGTTTATTTGTTCAGTCGCCTACCCGGTTAAAGAGGTAATATTTTCCTGGGCACTGATAATCACCTGTGTTTTTTTGTTAAAAAGCAATCTTGGTTCGTCCAAATATCCCCGCAACCCTATTTTCTTCTTTATTGTTCTGTTTACGATCGCTATCGCTATATCCACGCTATTTTCGCTTGCCCCGCAAAACAGCCTTATGCACATACATAAATATCTTTGCGTTTTTCTAGTCTTTGGGGTTTGCAGCACCGCAAAAAACACTTTCCAAAAAATACTTCTTTTAGCCCTTATTTTAAGCGCTAGTTTTGTTAGCTTGCAAGCAATTATGTGGGTCTTGCGCGGCTCAGGATCCCTGCTTCAATTTTTAAACAAACAAAACATCTCTTATGATTTTGCCTTTGAGTTAATTTCGCGCAAAAGGGCTTTTGCCCCCTTTATTCTGCCTGCGGTATTAGGCGGATACTTAATTATGGCTTTACCCTTAAGCATATCTTATTTTATAAGCAACTATAAAGATGTGGATGTCCCTCTTTTTAAGCGGCCGCCTATAAATTCCTTATTATCTATCCCCATCGTACTTATCTTTATTGCCCTTGTACTGACCAAGGCTATTGGTCCGATTATAAGCTTGGCCTTGGCCTTTATCGTGTTTTCACTTTGGAAGCGATCAAAACAAAAAAAGTTTTTACTGTGTTCTGTTTTGATATTGGGCGTAATAATAATATTGATTCTTATCACGCGCTCATATAATGTCGGTTACTGGAGAAATCCTATTTATTCTCTCGGACAAAGACAAATCTACTGGTATAACACCCTGCAGATTATTGCAAAACACCCTGTTTTAGGCACGGGCCTGGGGAACTTGCCTTTTGTCGGCAGTAAGTTCAGCCATAATTCTTATCTGCAGATATGGGCTGAGGCGGGAATCTTCGGCTTGGTTGCCCTTTGCGGCATTATTTTGTGCACATTGAAAACCTGTTTTTCTAAACAGCATACCTCTGATGCATTATTCAGCGGATTATGTATCGCTAACCTTGCTTTTATCTTCCATAACATAATCGATTTTACCTTTTTTCTGCCGGAAGTGTCTTTTTTGTGGTGGATTATTATCGGGTTATTACACAACTATCACAATAACAACATAACGGCTGAAGCTTAACTCGCAATACAGAACATGGTTTGTGAAAAGTCTATTGGTGTTAAATCTTGTTTTTAGACTTAAAAAAAGGTATAATTATTTTAGATAAATATATTAATACTATTACTTTTTAGAGTCAGATATCAAGGAGGTTGGATATGATTAAGCAACGCGGATTTACAATGGTTGAGCTTTTGATTGTTGTTCTTATTATTGGGATATTGGTAAGTATAGCTGTCCCTAACTATTATAGCGCGTTAGAGCGCTCAAAATGTGCGCAAGCAATACACAATATAAAGACAATGCGCAGCGCCATGCTTGCTTACTATGTAGAAAATCAAACCTTTGTCGGAGCTGATTTAGCCACCATCGGCGCGCTAGTTAACGCGACCTTCATTAGTAATTCCGATTGGACGTACGCACCGCCCACCGTAGCAGCAGGCACGTTTACGCTTACCGCCACCAGACAGACGGGCACGCATATAGGTAAAACAATCACCCTTAATCAGGATGAAGTTTGGGGAGGAACGTATCCTCGCGATAATCCATAACTAGGAATATCGTTATACTGAAAAATATCTGCAGAAAAATTCATTTCTTTCTTCCTGAGATCGCTTTTACTTTTACCTTTATACAAATAGCCTTGCCATTTTTGCGCTCTTGTCTTATAATAACATCTCTGTTAAGGGTTGATTTCTAATGTTTAATTTTATAAAAAATAAAATTTTTGGCGACCAAAATATAAAAGAGCTCAAGCGGTTACAACCTCTTGTTGACCAAATTAATGCCTTAGAACCCACAATCACGTCGCTTTCCGAGGAGCAGTTGCGCGCCAAAACAGCGGAATTTAAAACCCGGCTTCAGCAACACCTACAACCAGTAAAAAGTGATGCCCCAGAAAAAGAAACCCTGCGCCGTGAAAAAGAAGCGCTTAACCTGCTTTTACCCGAAACCTTTGCCGTATGCCGCGAGGCTGCAAAACGCACGCTCCATATGCGTCATTTTGATACGCAGATTATCGGCGGTATCATCCTCCATGAAGGCAAAATAGCCGAGATGGCCACCGGAGAAGGAAAGACGCTTGTGGCCACGCTTCCTGTATACCTAAACGCGCTTACCGGAGGCGGCGTTCATCTTGTCACGGTCAACGACTATCTGGCAAAAAGAGACTGCGGCTGGATGGGGCCGGTGTATCACTTGCTCGGTCTTTCCTGTGCGTCTATCGGGCACGACTTTTCTGTTGTATATGATCCAAGCTATAACGATGAATCCGCCCGCGATGACCGCATGACCCATCTTCGGCCCATCTCAAGGCAACAAGCCTATCTTTGCGATATCACTTATGGGACAAATAACGAATTCGGGTTTGACTATCTACGCAGCAACATGGTCATGCACAAGGACGAGATGGTACAAAGAGAATTAAACTACGCCATTGTCGATGAGGTCGACAGCATCCTTATCGATGAGGCCAGAACTCCGCTTATTATCTCCGGCCCGGCAGAAGAATCAACGGATAAATATTACAAAATCGATAAAATCATCCCGAAGCTTACGCAAGGCGAAAAAAACGAAACAACAAAAGAAGAAACCGGCGACTACATTGTCGATGAAAAGGCAAGCGCCGTGTATCTCACCGATGCCGGAGAGGCCAAGGTATCCAAAATGCTCGGGGTGGAAAATTTAAGCAGCTTAGAAACCATGGAACTAAAACACCATGTTGACCAGGCATTAAAAGCCCGCTCCCCTCTTTTTCGGCGGGATGTAAATTATGTAGTAAAAGACGGACAGGTGATTATTGTGGATGATTTTACAGGGCGCCTTATGCCTGGACGCCGCTGGAGTGACGGGTTACACCAAGCAATGGAGGCAAAAGAAGGCGTAAAGATAGAGCGTGAAAACCAGACGCTGGCGACAATCACCTTTCAAAATTATTTCAGGATGTATAACAAGCTCGCCGGGATGACCGGCACTGCTGTCACCGAAGAGCCGGAATTCCGGCATATCTACAAACTGGATGTTGCGGTAATCCCGACTAATCGCCCTCTAATCCGCACTAATTATCCAGATATCGTCTATAAGACCAAAAAAGAAAAATTTAAAGCCGTAGTCGAGGAAATATGTGAAATACACCAAGCTGGCCGGCCGGTCTTGGTCGGCACAATATCGATTGAAAATTCGGAACTCATCAGCCAGCTTTTAAAACGCAAAGGCATCCCCCATAATGTGCTCAATGCCAAATACCACGAGCAGGAAGCCACGATTGTCGCCCAGGCTGGCAAAAAAGGCTGTGTTACTATTGCTACCAACATGGCTGGCCGCGGAACAGACATATTATTGGGAGGCAATGTGGAATTTTTTGCCAATGAGCTGCTGCGCAAAAAAGGTATTGATCCGCAACTCGCCACTAACGAGCAAAAGGATAAAGCCCTGCAAAGCGTCAAAGATGAATGCGCAAAGGAGCATAGCGAAGTCGTAACTTTAGACGGCTTGCATATTATTGGCACAGAACGCCACGAAGCCCGGCGCATTGACAATCAGCTGCGCGGCCGCGCCGGCCGTCAGGGAGATCCCGGCTCCAGCCGTTTTTATCTTTCTTTAGAGGATGATCTGATGCGGATATTTGCCTCAGATAGAATAACGCGTTTTATGGATTTTGTAAAATGGGAGGAGGATCTGCCCATAGAACACCCGATGATCGGACGTTCTATCGAAGTTGCGCAAAAAAGAGTAGAGTCTCATAATTTTGAGATTAGAAAACAATTGCTTCAATACGGCGATGTTTTAAGCAAACAAAGAGACATTATTTATAAACAGCGGGCTATGATTTTAACACAAGACGCGATAAAAGATTATATTTTGGACCTGATACAGGAAGCAGTCAATGATGCGACCGAACAATATATGTCGCCCAAGGTTCATCCTGCGGACTGGAATATCTCCGGCCTTGAAGACTGGATGCGTTCTAAGTTCGGCATTATTTTTAAGGTGCCCGAACAGGGAGACATCCCGCAGATGCTAACTCAAGTTTTGACCTCTGTCTATGAAGACAAGGTAAATGCCATGGGGCAGGATATGCATCGCGATTTTGAACGTTCTGTCTGCCTGCACATAATCGATAGCCAGTGGAAAGACCATCTGCATGCCATGGACTCTCTGCGAGAAGGCATTGGGTTGCGGGCCTTTGGGCAAAAAGATCCGCTGGTAGAATATCAGCATGAAGCCTATCTTTTGTTTTCGGACATGATTGCCCGGATTAAAGAGGAAACCCTGGAATTTCTGTTTAAAATAAAAACGTTTCAAAAAGAGGAGCCCGCAGGTATTTTTGATAATATCGCAGTATCTTATTCCCACCCCCAGACAACCGGTTTTAAAAATCCGGTGGCCAGGGCCAACCCTGGGCCTTTATCCCAAAGTACTTCCGGCGAACCGTCTCCCCCTTCCCAAAGGGCCGCTCCTTATACGCGTAACGAGCAAAAAGTTGGGCGCAATGATCCTTGTCCCTGCGGCAGCGGGAAAAAATATAAGAAATGTTGCGGAAAATGAATAAACATGATGCAAGAAACGGCCCCTTAACACAAAATCATCCTATCCTTACCTTAAAACATATCAGCCTGGCTGTCTTATCCAGCGCATTGCTATCTATCTCCTTTTCCTTTATCCAAGTTAACCTTGGTATCCTCGCCTGGTTTGGTCTTGTCCCCCTTTTTTTAGCAGTTGAGAATAAAACTATACGGCAACGCTGTTTGCTGTCTTTTATCTTCGGATTTTTGTTCTTCCTCGGCACGATTTACTGGATCGCGCATGTAAGCGTTTTCGGTCTTATTGTGCTGTGTTTGTATCTTAGTTTATACATTGTCCTTTTTGGGATTATGGCTAGAACAATCCTAGCCCCTTTCTGCCTGCTCTATATCCCCCTGGCTTGGGTGATGCTTGAGATTCTAAGAAGCCATGCCTTCACCGGTTTTGGCTGGGGATTAATCGGGCATACACAGTTTAAAAATATCCTACTCATCCAGGTTGCGGATAAGGTTGGCGTGTGGGGGGTTGGTTTTTTATTAGTGATAACAAATGTAGCCCTTGCTCAAGTAATGTCTAAGTGGCAAAAAGTACGTTGGCGTAATCCATGTATAATAATTCCCTGCATATTAATCCTTTTGTCCTATGGGTATGGTTTTATATGCCTAGATAAATCTTTTTCTGGCCCATCTATCCGGGTCGCGGTTATCCAAGGAAATATTCCTCAGGAGCAGAAGTGGAATCCTCAATACGTGCAAGGCATTTTAAATCGTTTCCGGCAGCTTAGCATTAAAGCCAGAGCGGAAAAACCGGATTTGATAATCTGGCCAGAGACCTCTGTGCCTGGATATCTTCTGGATGAACCAAGGCTCCTAAAAACTATCACGGATTTATCCCAAGATATGGGCGCTTATCTTTTAGTCGGCAGTCCGCGCGAAGACCTGGTATCTGGGGCCTACTACAATTCTGCTTTTCTGTTTAGCGCGCGGGGAGAATTAAAACACTTTCATGATAAAATCCACCTTGTGCCTTTTGGTGAGTACATCCCTTATAAAAATTTCTTCTGGTTTGTAAATAATACCCGCATTGCTGATTTCTCTAGCGGCAACCGTCATACAATCTTTTTTGCCCCAGGATACAATGGATCTTTGGTCCGATTTGGGGTGCTGGTGTGTTTTGAAGATATATTCGGTGATCTTGTACGCGCGTTCCGAGTAGGGGGTGCAGATTTTCTGGTTACCATTACTAACGAAGCCTGGTTTAAAATGAGCAGCGAACCCCTGCAGCATCTGGCTATAAGCACATTTCGCGCCATTGAGAACCGATGCTGGTTCATCCGTTGCGCAAATACAGGTATATCCTGCTTTATTGATCCTTATGGAAGAGTGAAAAATAAAATAGAAAAGGCAGGGGCTGATATTTTTGTTGAAGGGTTTAAGGTGATGGATTTATCCTGTGATTCCGGCGCCGCTTACCGTTAATAAATGTCATTATTCTGGTTAATGCGCAAAATGCGGTTATCTGTCAGATTGCGGGCCCGCGCAACAAAGCTGGTCGCATCTGCGCTGTCTACAAAATATTCCCAATGGCTATCGTCGTCACTGAAATCAATGTAACCGCGCAGCTCATCGATATCCCAGGCATATGTCTGCTTATCTACCTTGTATGCCTTTTGAGCATTGTAAATCTGAGTGAGATTAAATTTTGCTTTTTCATCCTCCATTTTAGACCGCACACTATAATAGCCCGGTACAGCCACTCCTACCAATACGGCTACTATAATTATCACGATCAATAATTCAACCAGCGTAAACCCCGCTAGAGAACTACGTTCTCTAACGGTATGCGCTGACGGCAGCATTAAACCCCGTAAGACCTTTGGTCTCTTACGGAGCAAACCACCGTCAACGTTTATATCTTTACCGCCGACTTTGTCGGCGGCTTTCTCTGGCGGGGTCAATGCCCTTAGTTTGGTTTTTCTGCGTTTACGCAGTAGCGCCATGATCCGCCTCCTTGTGCTGCGTTTTAATTACTCGCGGTTCTGAATTTATGCCCATACGCGTTTACGGAAATTATTGATGGTAACTATCTTTGTCGGGTACTCATTCTCAATAATCTCATCTGGCTCAAACCATAACTTTATTTCTCTTTCGGCCTCTGCTTCGTTGGAGGAGGTGTGAATAACATTCTCATATATCCCGCCTGAGGTAATCCGTCCATAGGCGCCGCGTATGGATGTAGGCTCTGCTTTTTCCGGATTGGTCGCGCCGGTTAACTCCCTGACCTTTAATATCGCCTCGTCTCCGCCGTAAACCATGGCCATTACTTTTCGCCGGTTATGCAGCTTGCCCTGTAAATAATCAAGCAGCTCATTAAAAAACGGCTTGTCCTTCATGTGGCAGTAATGTTCCTGGGCCAGTTCCGGCGTCACCCTGATAATTTTTGCGGCAATAATCTCAAGTTTCGTTTCCGAAAGCCGGGTTAAGATATTCCCGGTCAATGATTTTATTAAGCCGTCTGGTTTTATTAGAATTAATGTCTGTTGCTGCATCTTTTCCCCCTTATACTCCTTATCCTGTATATTTACCGTCGTTGTGCTATTTATGAGCCTAACATGACGGCATGTTTTTATGGCCCGCGTACTCTATTTACGGCTTTATTGTTTTTGCGCGGCCTTACGCATAATCAATAAAATTCTTTCCAAGTCGTCTAAAGAATAATATTCTATTTGTATCTTCCCTCTTTTTTTCCCGTGGAATACATTCACTTTGGTGCCAAAGACGCGTTGTAATTCTTCTTCCAATTCGCGCACATACTGGTCTTTGCCCGGCTTATGCTTTGTTTTGGCTGCATGTTTTTTGCTGCCGCTGGCATAATTTTCTGTTTCCCGTACCGAAAGACCCTCTTTTATAATTTTATCCGCGAGGGCTATTTGCCGGGAGACATCCGTTAAGCTCAATATTGCCCGGGCGTGGCCAAAACTAAGCGCGCCGCTGGATACCGCCGCCTTTACTTGCTTGGGTAAAGATAAAAGCCGCAGCATATTGGCTACCGTCGTCCTGTTTTTACCCACGGTTTTCGAAATCTTATCCTGTGTAAAACCAAATTTTTTGATCAACGCCTCATAGGCATTAGCTTCTTCTAAAGGATTCAGTTCGTCCCTTTGGATATTCTCAATTATAGAAAGTTCGAGTAATTCCAGATCGCTCACGTTTTTAATTACAGCGGGGATTTCTTTAAGCGCCAGGGCTTTTACTGCGCGCAGACGACGTTCCCCGGCAATAAGCTCGTAATCGCCCGCTTGCGTCTGGCGTACAACAATCGGCTGTACCAATCCCTTTTCCTGCACCGACGCAACCAGCTCCTGCAAACTGCCGGCGGAGAATTGGGTTCGGGGTTGATAGCGGTTTGGGCGGATTTTCTCCGGGTTTAAAAGCACAATCCTTGTTTCGGGCTTCACCTGTTCCGGCGTTATCAACGCCTCTAACCCTTTTCCCAAAACTCTACGATCCATCTGGCTTGCCTCCTTATCCATTAAAATAGTTGGCTGTTATATTGTTTTATTATTTCTATTATCCGTTCACGGCTGCATTTTGCTGTGGATGATCCTCTAACAATTCTGGCTGTTGCGCCTTGCCTGCCTGAATTACATCATTCAAGGGGTTGCTTTGCCTATTGATCAGCTCCTTTGCTACTGCTTCATATTTAAGCGCACCAATAGAAAATTTATCATAAAGCATAATCGGCCGGCCAAACCCCGGGGCCTCGCTTAACTTTATGCTGCGCGGGATAATTGTATTAAATACCTTTTCCTTAAAATAGCCCCGCACTTCTTTTACCACCTCGCCGGTTAAGCGGGTCCTGTAATCGGCCATAGTCAGGATGACTCCTTCGATGGTAAGTTTGGGGTTCAGGTTTTTTGTAACGAGAGAAAAAGTATCCATAAGCTGGCTTAAACCTTCCAGCGCATAATATTCGCATTGCAGCGGGATAATTATGCTGTCGGCAGCCACCAAGCAGTTTAGCGTTAATAGCCCCAGCGACGGCGGGCAATCAATAAATATAAAATCATACCTGTTTCTGGCTTGTTCTAACATGCTGCGCATCCTGAATTCACGCTGCGGCAAATCTACAAGTTCTATTTGCGCTCCGGTAAGCGATAGATTGGACGGGACCATAAATAAATTGGGGATTTTTAAAGAAACAATAGCTTCTTCTATTTGGGCTTGCCCCATCAAAAGATCATAAATATTTTTATCCGTTGATTTTTTGTCAAGACCCATACCGCTGGTAGCATTTGCCTGTGGGTCAGCGTCAATAAGCAATGTCTTATAGCCGGCACTGGCAACATAGGAGCTTAAATTGATGGCGCTGGTTGTCTTGCCTACCCCGCCTTTTTGGTTGCAAATTCCAAATACCTTGCCCATTCCATCACCCTATCACTATGTACCTGTTGTTATGCCCGTTCGCGCTTTTGTTTCCTGCTGTTTTGTTCCTCATTGTCGTGCTTACTTTTTTTTGTACCAAAATAATTCATCTCGGTAACCAGTTGGCTGCTAATAATCTCTAATTCATTCATTAGCTGCAGGTATTCGGCGGAAACCCCGGCTTTTGTCTTTTTCTGCTCGGACATCTTGGCCGCAATTTCACTAAGTTTTTGCGCTCTTTCCCGATACCGGCCCAGCAATTTCCGCAATTTTGCTACCGCCTCATCTACGGCCTGGGCCAACTCTATTAATTCATCGCCTGCCCTTAGGCTTCCCAAGTCCACGCTTAAATCTCCGTCCCTTATGGAATGGGCGGCATTTTTTATACGATGTATGGGTCCGGCGATTTTATGCGAAGCAAAAATACTCAAGATAAAAATAGCCAAGGCCCCCACAAGCAGTCTTAGGATAAGGGCACTGGATACTCTATCAAAAATTTCGGAAAATTCTACGGTAATAACCGAATTTAACATCGCCACGCTGCTATCTTCGTCGACGCCTTTATCATAAACGCTTTGGATGCGATTATAGAAACGTTTAGTTTGCACCTGGTTCGCCACCTCGTTCCAGGTTGTAACATAGGTTGTCCATACGGCAATAACGCTGACAATAAATGTAACAATGAATATGGCAACAGCAAATCGTAATTGAAAGCCCTTATGAACAATATAGTTTCTGCGCATGAACTTTGGTTTTGTCCGGCTCATTTTTGTCCCTCCCCCAAGAAAAATATACCACCATGGCAATATCTAGTAATCACGATCTACCTCTTTTTATCTGCAAATTCCCGCTGGGATTTTTTCTCTAAGTGCAATAATACCAATGAGATATCGCTTGAGGTCACCCCGGAAATGCGCATTGCCTGCCCCAGAGAACGCGGCCTTATCAGCGCCAATTTTTCTTGTGCCTCTTTTTTTAATCCCCCTATTTTTTGGAATGGAAAGTTATGCGGGATTTCTCTCTGCTCTAGTTTTTTCAATCTATAAATCAGTGCTTTTTCCCGCTGAATATATCCAGCGTATTTTACTTCTATTTCAACTTGATTTTTTACATCCGCATCAATTGGTTTTAAGCGCGAATCAAGTTTGGCGATTTGGTCATAACTTGTATCTGGACGTTTCAAAATTTTTTCTAATGAATTGTTCCCCTGCTTTAATTGTCTTAACTTTTCTATCTCTAATCTAACCTGTTGTTGTTTTTTTCTTATTTTATCAATTTTTTCTCTGGAAAGCAAGCCTAATTTATATGCACATTCGCCAAAACGTAAATCAGCATTATCTTGCCGCAACACAAGTCGATGCTCAACGCGCGACGGAAATAAGCGGTATGGTTCCTTTGTCCCCTTCGTAACTAAATCATCAATAAGGACGCCGATATACCCTTGCGTTCTGTCGACGATAAACTCGGGTTTTCTTTTTATTTTCAAGGCCGCATTAATCCCGGCAATTAATCCCTGGCCGGCTGCTTCTTCATACCCGGTAGTCCCATTAATCTGACCAGCAAAATAAAGATTTTTTATATTTTTTGTTTCTAGGGTTGCCAGCACTTGCGTGGGATCAGCAAAATCATATTCTATGCCATAGCCAAATCTCATGATCTGTGCATTTTTAAGGCCGTCAATAGATTTTAAAATTTTAATCTGCACATCCTGGGATAAACTTGTTGATAGCCCATTTAGATATATTTCACAGGTATTGCGTCCTTCGGGCTCAAGAAATATCTGGTGTCTGTTTTTTTGCGGGAATTTAACCACCTTATCTTCTATAGACGGACAATACCGGACCCCAGCGCCTTTTATCTTGCCGTTATAAAGCGGCGATTCTTGCAGATTGTCGCGGACGATCTTATGCGTGTTTTTGTTGGTGTAGCCCAAGTAGCAGCATATTTGTTCAACCTCTAGGCTTTTATTATCGTATGAAAACGGCTGAGGACGAACATCGCCTTTCTGCACATTAAAATAGGAAAAATCAATGGTCCTGGCATTCACTCTGGCTGGGGTGCCGGTTTTCAGCCTGCCCATTGTAAATCCAAGACGTTTTAAGGTTTTAGCCAATTCTAATGCCGCAAATTCACCTAACCGGCCTCCAGCCATACTCACCTGGCCAATGTGGATTAGCCCGTTTAAAAACGTGCCCGTAGCTATTATAACTGCCCTGCCGTATATTTTAAGTTTTGTATTGGTAATAACGCCTACCACACTATCTTTGTCTGTGATCAGATCTGTAACTAACAGCTGTTGCAGCTCTAGCTTCTCCTGCTGCTCTAATACCTGTTTCATAATCACTTGATACTGTAGCTTGTCTGCCTGGGCCCGTGGCGCCCATACTGCCGGCCCCTTTTTGGTATTTAGCATTCTAAATTGAATCCCTGCCTGGTCAATCACCCGCGCCATTTGACCGCCTAAGGCATCTATTTCTCTAGCAATGTGGCCTTTACCAGGGCCTCCAATCGCCGGATTACACGACATTTGGGCAATGGTGCTCAGATTTATGGTAAGCAGCAGGGTCGAGCAGCCCATACGGCTTGCAGCTAGGGCTGCTTCGCAACCAGCATGGCCAGCCCCAATAACAATAACATCATATGTCTTAGATAGTTTTAGTTCTTTCATGATCTTTAGCCAAAAATAACAAATCGCAACATCTGCTTGAGGCATTGTTCCACGTGGAACAATCTGCCCAGGATTATATCATTATATGTACCATTGTGTTATTAATTGGTCTTCTGCGGAAATTGCTTGCGGGTTTCAAAAATACGACAATCGTCAGTTCTTTGCGTCTTGCCCCATTATATCCAATATAATGTTCCACGTGGAACATTATTCAAGGCCCTGTTCATTCTCTGGGGCAATGGTTACCCTGATTTTGGCCTTTTTAACCCCTTCCATCCCAAATAAGCCCCGCTGCCCTTCGGTCAAAATATGAATCTTGATCTTTTCTTTGGGCAGCTTTAATTCTAGCAAGGCAATTTCAATAGCCTCTTCTACGGTATTGCCTTCATATTCCTTGGCCCATACATTTGCGCTGTCGTCTTTTTTTGCGGTCATTTGGGATGTCTAGTCCTTTTATTGCGTCACCACGGTTTCGGTCCTTGCCTTCAGCTTCATTTGGACCATAAATGAAAAGATTGTATTAGTAAGAAAATATAAGACCAGCCCAGAAGGAAAATTGTAAAAAATAAAACCGAGCAAAAGCGGCATCATAAGGGCCATGGCCTTTTGCTGCTCGTTTGCGCCTTGATTCCCGGTAGTAAGCTTCTGCTGTACAAATGAAACCCCGATCATAACCAAGGGCAAAAGATTAAGATTGCCCTGGGTAAAATTACCTAATAGCGGCACATCTTTTATTATTTGCGGCAGCACTAAAAATACATCTGGCCCGGATAAGTCCTTAATCCACAAAAATCCTGCCCCCCTTAGTTCAATGGCCTTCATTAACACGCCATAAAGCGCGAAAAAAACCGGCATTTGCAATAGCATCGGAAAACAACCGCCGGCAGGATTAACTTTGTGCTTTTTATAAAGCTCCATGGTTTCTTTGTTGAGTTTTTGCGGATTATCCTTATGCTCCTTACGCATTTTTTCCACAAGCGGTTGAATCGCCTGTAATTCCTTCATTGATTTTAAGCTTTTTAGAGTAAGCGGATACAGTATTAGGTTTATGGTCAACGCCAGACCGATCACTGCTAACCCATAATTTCTGAATATTTTATGCAGCAACCGCAGCAACAACAGGAAAAGATCTGAAAACCCGGCAAAAAAGCCCTTACCCCGAATATCTTCTATGCCCAGCTCCAGCTTGGACATTTCTTCAAAACTACTCGGTCCAGCATATAATATATACTTTTGCTTTATTGTGCTATTGGCCGGCACAACAACTTTATCTTGGCCAACTCCCCATGTAGCCATGGCCTCTGGATTTTCTGCCTTGTTGCGATAACCATAAGCATAATCACATGTTACAAGAGGGGCGATGGCTAAAGTAAAATAGCGGGTTTTCAATCCAGCCAGCCTGATCTCTCCAAACTGGACCTCTTCCTTATTAATCCGGCTTAAGCTGCGCTTTAACATCTTTTTGTTCGCTAAAATCGTAATGCCCTCCTGGAATCTACCCCCAATCCCCATTGCTTGTTTAATCCCGGTTGCAGCCACAGTACGAAATGAAACCTCCTTGTCCTGACCAGATATATTGCTAATATTTAAATCCAGCACAATACTGTAAAACTCTTCATCCAGGGATATTTTTTTCGTAAGCTTTAGATCTGTCGACAAGTTATAGTTAAATGTAGCCATATGCTCCTGCATGGATACATCCTCAAGGCTCGCCTGCGCCCCCAGGCCTTCTACGCTAAAAATTCCCGGGCCGGTGTCTTGCGTATCCATTAAAACAGTGGGCTGTTGTGTAGCAGGATCTAGTAATCGCATCAATTCAATACGCTTAATATCCGCACGCGGCGCATTAATAGTCACTGCATATTGCTTGCTGCGAATTACATAACTCTTGTTTTTTAAATAGGTTAGGCCGTTTGGCTGTTGTCTTGTTGGGGGGGCAACTATCGGTATTGGCTGCTTAAACGACGCCTTCTGTTCTATTGCTGTTTCTTCTGGGGCTGGAAAAAATTGCGGAAAGAACTGCTTCATAACCATAGGATATGCGATCAATACAGCCATGGTTATAATTATCGTGATTAAAAAGTTTTTTTCGTTTTTCATGATTATGTGTTTATTTTACCCCGCTAGAGATGGGTTGCCCTAGGCAACCGTCAGATGCCTCTGGCGTTTTATCTCTAACAGGGTTTACCGGATCGTATCCGCCGGCAGAAAAAGGATTGCACCGGATTATTCGCACAATCCCCTGCCATAAACCCCGCATTGCACCTTTTTTTTCTACGGCTTCTTTTGTATACTCAGAGCAGCTGGGGTGATACCTGCACGCACCTAACGTAAATATTGACAAATAGTTACGATAAAAATCTATGCAGAAAATTATCCCTTTTTTCATGTGCTTTTTCCTAACAACATAAGTATTGTTCTTTCCATGGCCTCGTAATTAATGGGGTGCGGCGCTTTTCGTAAGACAACGACAATGTCCCTGCCCTGCCCAAATTTTTGCTTATTGCGACGGAATACTTCCCGAATCAGGCGCTTTATTTTATTGCGCATCACAAGATTAGCGCACCGGCGCTTGGTCACGCTGATCCCCAGGCGATTATAATCCAGGCCATTATTTAAAACGTACATCTGACAGATGGTATTCTTTTGTACCGCTGCCTGTAGATATACGTTCTTGTATTGGGCCTGTGCTGTTAGCTGTTCTTTTTTTGCAAAACCGCATGTTTTCATGTTACGCACAGAGGCTTTTGCGGCCCTTGCGCCTTCTATTTTTAAGTACAGCGCGGCCGCCGCGGGTTTTCATTCGCTGACGGAAACCATGCGCTTTTTTTCGTTTTGCATTCGATTTTAGTTTTATATTTTTCTTCATCTGTCCTCTCTGTCCTTATTGTTTACGTAGCGTCTTGCCTTGATAAACGCCAAGGCCTATTTGCAGCTTTTCTGGTTTTTAGACGATAACTATAAAAGAAAATTATAACACAAACGCTGTTTTAGTCAACAAGTTTTCACAAAAAAAACGCTTGAATTTTTTTTTATTTTTGTTATAATGAATTTCAAATCTTTTTCTACGCTACCTGGCAGTTGTGGATAACGTGTGGACAGACAAAAGAATTAAAAGTTGCAACCAGTTGATTTTAAATAAGTTCAGTATTTGTTGGTTAAATTATTTCGTTGTTAATAACTAGATAAGGCCCCCTGTAGATCATGCCCAATAAAGCACCGCAGTTGTGGTTAGATGTGTTGTCGTCTTTAAAAAAAGAGGTGACTGCCCAAAGTTTTGATACCTGGTTAAAACCTACCAAGGGCGTGGATTTGTCGGATAGGGTTTTAAGCGTCGAGGTACCGAATAAGTTTTTTAAAGAATGGTTGCTGGATCATTACTGCGAAAAACTGACGGAAGAATTAAATAAGCTTACCGGCGAAGACTTGCGCATTGAATTTGTCGCCAATCAATCTGCGCCTTCTTTAGAGATAGACAGAAGCACGCTTTCTTTTAATCCTATAAATAATAATGCCCCGGCAGCGCGGCACCAGCCCGATATGTATCTAAATCCAAAATACACCTTTGAAAGTTTTGTCGTCGGTTCCAGCAATCGTTTCGCGCATGCCGCCAGCACTGCTGTTGCTGGCTCGCCAGCGCGTGCGTACAATCCGCTATTTATTTATGGCGGGGTGGGGCTGGGCAAGACCCATCTAATGCAGGCCATTGGCCAGCACATTTTACAGAACAATAAAGCAAAGCTGACCTATACGACCAGCGAGCGTTTTACAAACCAATTAATCAACGCCATCCAGACGCGCACCACAATGCGTTTTCGGGAAAAATATCGCAATGTTGATATTTTATTGATCGATGATATCCAGTTTATCGCCGGAAAGGAAAGCACCCAGGAAGAATTTTTTCACACCTTCAACACCCTTTATGATGCGCACAAACAAATTATTCTCTCCAGCGACAGATCCCCAAAAGACATCCCTGGCTTAGAAGAACGCCTGATATCGCGTTTTGAGTGGGGGCTGATCACTGATATCCAGCCGCCCGACCTAGAAACAAGAATTGCCATTCTAAAAAAGAAGGCAGAACGTGAAATTGTGGCCGTTCCAGAGGAGGTGTTGTTTTTTATTGCCGAAAAAATACGTTCTAATATTAGGGAGTTGGAGGGGTCTTTGATTCGAGTTGTAGCGTATTCACTATTAACCAACAACGCCATATCCATCGACATTGCCAAAGAGGTGTTAAAAGACGCCATAAAGGAAGATTCTTTTAATAAGGCAATAACCGTGGATAGAATTCAGAAGGGCGTTGCTGATAATTTTGATATTAAAATCTCAGATATTAAAAAGGGGGGTCGCAGTAAAGCAATATCCTACCCTAGGCATTTGGCGATGTATTTATCGCGCGAGCTCACAAATCATTCCCTCGCTGAAATTGGAGAGTATTTTGGCGGACGAGACCATACAACGGTTTTACATGCCTATGAAAAGATTAAACGCGAACTAACACACAACCCCAAACTAAAGGAGTTGTTAACAACGCTTATTAACAGAATTAAAACAAAATAACTTGTTGGGGCGTTATAACTTGACGGGGTTATACACAAACCCACAACACTACAACTACTACAACTACTAGTTTTTGTATTATAGTATAATAATATAGTAAAACATTTGTTGATAAAAAGGGGGATATTATGAAGTTTAAAACTTCCAAGGAAATACTTTTACATGCAATCCAAACAGTAGAAGGGGCGGTTCCCACAAAGACAACCTTACCCATACTTTCTAATGTGCTTATTGAAGCCCAAAAAGACAAACTCATTTTTAATGCTACCGACCTTGATATTGGTATAATATATCAAACCAAAGCCGATATTATAGAGGAGGGCAACATAACTGTTCCCGCTAAAAGATTTTCCGATATTATAAAAGAGCTGCCGGAAGGGGAGGTAATAATTACAATAAGGAAAAATTATAATATAATTATCGATTCTGAGCGGTGTTCTTTTCGTTTAATCGGGTTACCTAAAGAAGAATTTCCAACAATCCCTAAATTCCAAAATAAAGAATATATAGAGCTAGAACAAGGATTATTTAAGAAGTTATTAAAAAAAGTTGGGTTTGCCATGTCGCGGGACGAGACGCGCTATGTTTTAAACGGAACCCTTTTAATATTAAAAAATAAAACGTTAAAATTAGTAGCGACAGATGGACGCCGGCTAGCTTTAATTGAAAGTAAAATACAGCAAGATATTGACAAAAAAGAAGTAATCATCCCCATAAAGACCGTAAATGAATTAGGTAAGATTTTAAAAGAAGAAGGACAGGTAAAAATTATATTTTCTCAAAACCAAGTCGCCTTTGAATTAAACGGCACCCAAATTATTTCACGTTTAATAGAAGGGGAGTTTCCTAATTATGAACAAGTTGTGCCAAAAGAAAAACAAAAAGATAAACAAAAAAAAATTCAAATAGAAAAAAACCTAATCCTTTCAGCGATAAAAAGAGCAAATTTATTTACAAGCCCAGACTCCCAGTCAATAAAACTAGATATATTTAAAAATAAACTTGTAATTTCTAAGATGACGCCGGACATTGGAGAGGTAAAAGAAGAGATTTTGATGCAATATGAGGGCAATGAATTAACAGTGGGATTTAACCCTGTATATTTACTAGATGTATTAAAGGTTTTAGAGAATGAAGTTATTGAGATTGAACTTATTGATGCGGAAAAACCAGGCGTGTTTAAAGAGCACGCCCCCAGCGAAGGCGGGTTTTATATATATATTGTTTTACCGATGCAGTTAGCTTGAAAAATAAGAATAGGGTATTATGAAAAACAGGGCGGTGCCAATAAAAGAACTTGTCGAGAATTTTATCAAAGAAAAAGCGCCGGAGAATATTATCGTCCAGACAGCACTGTTGACAGAGTGGCCGAAAATTATTTCTAAAAGCGCGGCAGCCAAAACAAAACCAGTATTAATAAAGGATAAAATACTTGTGGTTGTTGTGTCTAATTCTTCGTGGCTGCACCAAGTAACGATGGATAAAAACAAAATATTAAAAAAAATCCACAAGATCGTGGGGGATGAGGCCATAAAAGATATTCGTTTTAAAATTGGACAAATAGACTAATGCTTAACGGATTAAGAAAAAGTAGCGCAAAAAGGAGACGTTATCATGCCAGAAAAATATGATGCCAGGACCATCCAGGTTTTAGAGGGCGTAGCTGCAGTCCGAAAAAGACCGGCCATGTATATTGGCGACACTGCGGTGCGCGGCCTACACCACATGGTTTATGAGGTTGTCGACAACTCTATTGACGAGGCCCTGGCTGGATACTGTAATAACATCGAAGTGGTTGTTCACGAAGACAATAGTGTTTCCGTGCTGGATGATGGCCGGGGCATTCCCGTGGACATCCATAAAACCCAAAAAAAGCCTGCGGTAGAAGTGGTTATGACCACCCTGCATGCCGGAGGTAAGTTTGACCACCGTGTTTACAAGGTGTCTGGCGGGTTGCACGGGGTGGGGGTTAGCGTGGTTAATGCGCTGTCGGAGTGGCTGGAAGTAGAAGTGCGTCGCGACGGAAAGGTGTTTCACCAGAAATATGAACAGGGCAAGACCGCATCCAAGCTGACCGTAATCGGTAAAAGCAAGACAACCGGTACGCGCGTTATGTTTAAGGCGGATCGGGAAATTTTTCAAACCACAAAATATAGTTTTGACATCCTGTCTAACCGCTTAAGAGAACTGGCGTTTTTAAACAAAGGACTAAACATAAAACTGATCGATGAACGCACCGAGAAGGAAGCGGTGTTTTGTTTTAAGGGGGGGATCGCATCATTTGTTGAACATTTAAATAAAAATAAAAATCCTTTACTTAAAAAAGTAATTTATTTTGAAAAAGAAAAAGACAATGTTCAGGTAGAAATCGCCCTGCAATATAATGACGGCTACGCCGAGACGGTGTATAGTTTTGTTAACAACATTAACACCATCGAGGGGGGCTCTCACTTAAGCGGGTTTAAATCCGCACTGACCAGAACGCTAAATCAATTCTGCAAAAACAGGAAACTATTTAAAAATGAAGACTTTTCTCTCTCTGGCGATGATGTGCGCGAAGGATTGGCAGTGGTTATTAGCGTAAAGGTGCCCAATCCTCAGTTTGAGGGCCAAACCAAAACAAAGCTGGGAAACAGTGAGGTAGAAGGGATTGTCGTTTCGGTTGTTAATGAGTCCCTCGGCAATTTTCTAGAAGAAAATCCTTCTATCGGCAATAAGATTGTAGAGAAGGCAAAGCTGGCGGCGCGGGCCAGAGACGCCGCACGTAAGGCGCGCGAGCTTACCCGCCGCAAGGGGGCTTTAGATAGCGGGTCGTTGCCGGGAAAATTAGCCGACTGTTCGGAAAGAGATGCGGCTTTGTGCGAGGTATATATAGTAGAAGGAGATTCTGCGGGCGGCTCTGCCAAGCAGGGAAGGGATCGCAGATTTCAGGCGATACTGCCGATTAAAGGAAAGATTTTAAACGTAGAAAAATCGCGGCTGGATAAGGTGTTGAGCAATGAAGAGGTGCGCACAATCATTACCGCTTTAGGCACGGGCATAGGCAGCGATTTTGATATTGAAAAACTACGTTACCACAAAGTAATCCTTATGGCGGATGCGGATGTGGACGGAAGCCACATCCGGACGCTATTGCTCACCTTGTTATTCCGACAAATGCCGCAGCTCATAGATAAGGGCCATGTGTATATTGCCCAGCCGCCGCTTTATAAAATTAAGCGCGGCAAGCGGGAAGAATACATAGAGACAGAGACCGACATGTTTAACCTATTATTAGAGCTCGGCCGCGAAGGGGTAAAGCTTATCCAAACTACCACCGCTAAACAATACACAGAGACGCAGTTTAAGGAGTTGTTAGAGCTGTTATTAGAGATAGATTTTTTAAGCCGCGGCGTCGAAAAGAAAGGCGTTCGCTTTTGTAAGTATGTGGGCCTGCGGGACAAAAAGACCAAAAAGTTTCCGCTGTATCGGGTGTTTGTGGAAGAAGGCAAAGAACAGATTCTGTTTAGCGAAGACGAGCTGGCCAATATCGTTAAACAGGAAGAAAAGCGGCGCGGCAAAGATATCGAAATCAGGGAAAAAGGAAGGGGGCAGGAGGCTGAAGAAGGAAGCGCGGCCCTGGATGTGACCGAATTTTACGAGGCCCATGACATTACCAAGCTATCAGCCAAGCTGGCTAAACTAGGATTAGACATCAGCGATTATGATGTGCCGGCCCAAGAAGGCGGGTTGGATGAGGGGGCTCCGAAGCCGAAGACAAAACTAAAATCCAAGCGCCTGAAGACCAAACCCGGACGCAAAGGACCGGCGCTACTAAACCTGCTCGATACAGAAACCCAAGAGAAATCATATATATATAGCTTAAAAGAATTATTAGGTTTTATCAAAGAGACCGGCAAGCGCGGCATGACCATTCAACGTTATAAAGGGTTAGGAGAAATGAATCCTGCCCAATTGTGGGAGACGACGATGAACCCGGATAAAAGAACAATGCTTCAGGTAACGGTCGAAGATGCCGTAGAAGCCGATGAGATGTTCACCGTGCTTATGGGAGACGCCGTAGGCCCGCGTCGGGAATTTATCGAAACCCACGCCAAGGATGTAAGAAATCTAGATGTTTAGCAATCAAATAAAAATAGGAGCTAGTTCATAATATGTACGCACGAAACGAAAGGGTTGTTCAGGTTCCCATCGAAGAGGAGATGAAAAAATCGTATATCGATTATGCGATGAGCGTAATTGTGGGCAGGGCCCTGCCGGATATTCGGGACGGGCTAAAACCAGTACACAGAAGAATACTCTACGCCATGAAGGAACTGAGCCTGGAACACTCCAAGCCCTATAAAAAGAGTGCGCGTATTGTAGGAGAAGTGCTTGGAAAATATCATCCGCACGGAGATGTTGCGGTATATGATTCTCTGGTGCGCATGGTGCAGGTATTTGCGCTGCGTTATCCTTTGGTCGACGGCCAGGGAAACTTTGGATCCATAGACGGTGATGCGGCGGCCGCGATGCGGTATACAGAAGCGCGCATGGCCGCCATCACCCGCGAGATGTTGGTAGATATCGATAAAGAGACCGTGGATTTTACGCCTAATTTTGATGAGTCTTTGACCGAACCTAAAATTTTACCAGCGACGTTGCCTAATTTACTAATAAACGGATCCAGCGGCATTGCCGTAGGCATGGCCACCAATATCCCGCCCCATAATCTGTCGGAGATTATTAATGGGGTTATCGCTTTAATCGATAACCCGCAGGTAACAACAAAGGAATTAATGAAACAAATCCCCGGCCCTGATTTTCCGACCGGCGGCATAATCTGTGGCCGCGAGGGTATAAAAAGGGCATATGAAACAGGGCGCGCTCCGATAAAGGTACGGGCCAAGGCGAACATTGAATCGCAGAAAAACAACAAGGAATGGATAGTTATTAGCGAAATACCGTATCAGGTAAATAAGACGAATATTATCGAGTCGATTGTCCACTTGGTCCAGGATAGAAAAATAGAGGGCATTTCTGATATTCGCGACGAATCAGACAAAGATGGAATGCGCATTGTAATTGAGCTTAAGCGTGATGCCACCGCGCAAGTCATTTTAAATCAGCTATATAAGCATACACAACTCGAAACAACCTTTGGTATTATTTTTCTTGCCCTTGTAGATAATCGGCCGCGCGTGTTGCCCCTTAAGCAAATACTGCAATATTATATTGAGCATCGGCAGGAAATTGTAACCCGCCGGACCCAATTTGATCTGCGCAAGGCACAGGAACGAGCCCACATATTAGAAGGATTAAAGATATGCCTGGACAATTTGGATAAGGTGATTAAAACTATCCGGCAATCTAAAAATGCCGTCGTGGCAAAGACGGCGCTTATGGAAAAATTTGCCTTAAGCGAGGTTCAGGCCCAGGCGATTCTAGAAATGCAGCTGCAACGCCTAACCGCCCTGGAAAGAGAAAAGATAGAAAGTGAATATTTAGAGTTAATCAAGAAAATCAATCTTTTAAAGGCAATTCTGGCGGACCCTAAAAAGATTTTGGCCTTAATTAAGGAAGAAATACAAGCCGTGCAGAAAAAATACGGGGATGAACGTCGTACCCAGATCATCGCTAAGGTCGACGATTTGGAAATAGAAGATTTAATCGCAGAAGAAGAGATGGTTATTACGCTTTCCCATGCTGGCTATATTAAGCGGTTGCCGGTAAGCGCCTATCGTAAACAACGCCGCGGCGGCAAGGGGGTATCCGGCGCCGGGATGAAAGACGAGGATTTTATCGAGCACTTGTTCATCGCCTCCACACATGATTACCTGCTTGTGTTTACGGATAAAGGAAAAGTGTTTTGGGTAAAGGTGTATGAGATTCCGCAGGTAGGCCGCACCGCCAAGGGCAAGGCCATTGTTAATCTCCTGCAGCTAGGACAGGGCGAAAGCATTAGCGCGCTAGTGCAGGTAAAAGAGTTTGTCGAGGGAAAGTTTTTGATCATGGCCACACGTAAAGGCGTGGTGAAGAAGACTGATCTTATGGCCTACAGCAATCCGCGCAAAGGCGGCATTAGCGCCATAACCCTTAAAGACAAGGACGAGCTTATCGCCTGCAGATTAACCGACGGCTCACAGGAAGTATTTATTGCCACCAAAGAAGGCAAGGCAATTCGGTTTAAAGAAGAAAACGTGCGCCAAATGGGCCGGACCGCAGCTGGCGTACGCGGGATTTCGCTGGCCAAAAAAGACGAGGTTATTGGCATGGAGCTAGTCAAGAAGGATGCAACGCTCTTGACGGCAACCGAAAACGGCTTTGGCAAAAGAACCCAGATGGACGCCTACCGCGTTCAGAACCGCGGCGGCAAGGGGATAATCAATATCAAGACAACCAAAACCAACGGTTTGGTTATAAGCCTTAATGAGGTTATTGATCAAGACGAGGTAATGCTAGTCACATCTAGCGGCATGGTAGTACGCTGCGCAATTAAAGATATCCGGACAACGGGCCGTTCTACCCAAGGGGTGCGCTTGATGCGCTTATCGGGCAAGGATAAGGTCGTGGCCGTAGCACGCCTTGCGGCCAAAGAAGAAGATGAGGAATGACATCTAAATTCTATGAACTGATTGAGCATACTGCCGATATCGGTCTTAGGGTTTTTGGAAAAGACGCGGAAGACCTATTTACGAACGCCGCAATAGGGATGTTTGATATCATCGCTAAGA
>Ga0180009_10001902_pt1 | contig 24869 bp, 15 predicted proteins | sample OS_PC_MetaG_FD_123537 | JGI IMG/M metagenome (GOLD analysis project Ga0180009, IMG submission 123537) | Groundwater microbial communities from the Aspo Hard Rock Laboratory (HRL) deep subsurface site, Sweden - OS_PC_MetaG | ecosystem: Environmental > Aquatic > Deep subsurface > Groundwater...
ATTTCCTTTTGGCCCAAGTTGTTTCAGCGTTTCCTCGAATTGTGGTAGCCAGTGTATGAGGTTGGAGGTCTCTAATTTTATTTTCGTATTTAAACTAATTCTCGATTCCTCTCCTTCGCTAAAATACACAACACCGTCTGCAATTAAGGTTGAGTCAAAAGAGCTTATACTTAAGTTTTCGATTTCTGCATTTTCTTTGTTTAAGGAGACTTGCGTGCGTAGATTTAGAAGCGGCGAAGACACATTAAATTTTAGTTTCGGCGCATTGAAGTCTTCAACAACCCCTGAGGTATTAAAATCCTGATTGTAAATAGAAAAGTTAATATCCTTCCAATTCAGGGCTGTTTCATTCAGGATAAGACTCCCATTTATATTTGAGATTTCGTTTTTTAAAGCCCTTAGTTTTAAATTCAGATCAAACAGCTCTGCATTAACAGTAAATTTTTTATTCTCAAGTTTAGCAGGTTGCCCCATTGTTGCTTCCAGATGAGCCCTCAGGTTTAGTTTTCCGGAAATTTCCTCTATTGTTTTTAAGGTTTCCTCGGGAAGAAAAATACTTAATTCTTCTGTATCTAATTTTTCAGAATAGACGTCCAATGTTAAAGGTGAGGCTCCAGCATTCTTCTGAAGCGGCATTAAAGGAATTTTTGCTGTTGCCTTTAGCTTATTTTCCTGCCAGAGACCTTCAAATTCTTCTAATGATGCATAATTATCTTTGATGCTAAATTTTGCCCTAATCTTCTTCAGGGAATTAAGGAATTTTAAGCCATTTATTTCTGTATCTCGGAACTCGACATCTCCGGATAAAGATGAAATATTTGGATTTTCAAACGCTGATTCTATTGAGGAGTTTAAAGATAGCTTTAGTTTTCCCCTAGAGGATATATCAAGGCTATCAACATCAAAATTTTCTATTTGTGCATCGCTTGAAATAGTGAGAGTTTTACTGGAGAGGGAGTAATCTAGATTTGCTTTCATGTTTTCCAGGTTAAAACTTTTGATATTTGTGTTAGGCATATTGAAATATCGCCAGATATCTGCCAGCTCGATATCCTTTGTCTCAGTTTTGATTGTAATTGCTTGCTCTTTGAGATTTATTTCTCCTTCAGCAAAGATTCTGCCTTCGCTAGTTAAATTACTTCCAACATCTGAGCTTAATCTAAAGACGATATTCTCTAGATTGCCAGGATTTATATCGAGGTTGAAGTTTCTAAATTCTTTGTTTATACTAGGTGTAATAGCATTATCTTGAACGAAGACCTTACCGGATATAACCTTAATTTTTGACAATACAAGCGGCAGTTTAGATTTACCCTCAGTCGTCCCTTTCTTTAGGAATTCCTGTATGTTCCAAGTTTCTTTATCGCCTCTTTGGAGCTTGATAGATGGTCCGTTAATGTATAAGGTGGGGATAATTATGCGTTTTCCTTCTAGTGAGGGGAAAAGCATTATATTGAAGCGGACTTGCTCTACGGTAATAGGTCCATCTTTTGGTTCCTGGCCTTCTTCAAATAAAGAGATATCTTCTATAACAACCCCTTTTAATATTTCATAGGAGATACTCTTGATTCTTATTTTAAGATTAGTGTGTTTTATGACTGAATCTTCGATGAGAACTTTTAAGGTCTTAGGAACATAAGTATCTTTTAAGTAGAAGTAGCCTAGAATAAGGAGGGTAAATATAACTAGACTTACAAGGAGAGAGATAATTAGAACTTTTTTCATAAGTGCGTAGAAATAAAAGGATTAAATGTAATTCCAACAAATTATAACTAATCAATCAGGCTAAAGCAAGCCTTTTCTAATAAGTTGAAAAGAAAAAAATTGCATGTTATAATAATGGCCTTACGGGGCGTGGCTCAGTTTGGCTAGAGCGCCTGCTTTGGGAGCAGGAAGTCACAGGTTCAAGTCCTGTCGCCCCGATTAGAATATAATGTTATTTATTAGATGGTTGGAAAACTGATTCAATAGCTGACCTCTAATAAATAAGTTCTTTAAACTGTGGGCGCCCGTAGCTCAATAGGATAGAGCATCTGCCTTTCAAGTGACCCCGAGCGTAAGCGCGGGATAAACATGGGAGCCTTCATAGGGAAATGAACCTGTGGAGTGGACGTCGCTAATTCGGTAGATACCCTATTTTTTTTGGGGTAATACCGAGCTATCCTTAAGTAATGGGGAAAGTGTAGAGACTTTACACGGCGAGGCTGAGATGCCTAAGATAAAGTCCGGCCAGCAAGCTCGAAAAGAGTGGTCAAGGAAACTTGATGCTGGATGCTAAGCAGAGGGTTGCCCGTTCGATTCGGGCCGGGCGCACCATATTTTAGAAAAATGAGAATAATAGTTAAGATTCTGGTAATTTTTCTGATAATCTTCGTCCTGCTTCTTGTTTCTTCTTATTTAATCTTAAGTATTCGCGGCAGGGAGATAATCGAACAGCAGTTGTCAAAGACAATTGATGCCCCAGTAAGCTTAGAAAATATCTCTTTGGGTTTTCCTGATACAATTAAGATTGAAAATTTAGAAATAAAAGACTTCTTAAAAACTAGTTTAAAGCTTAAACTAAATCCTTTAGGCTTATTCAGCGGCAAAGTAATACTAAACAACATTACCATTGATAAGCCGCAATTAGTTTTAAGGAGAGAAAATGATGGCTCCTTAAAGATCCCTTTTAAGCGACAAGCAGGTACTGCCAGCCCAAAACAATTACCCATTATTTTAGGCTTAGATATACGCGATGGACATGTTTTTTTTATTGATAGCTCGCAAGATGATTACCGTCTCAATATTTACGACTTAGATGTTAAAGTACATAAGAGATCAATAGATTTGAAGCCGATATTTAATTTTGATGTTTCTGCCCAACTTGGTGAGAAGGCAAAGAACGGTAAAAATTTTGCTTCGGAAGGCTGGATAGATTTTTTCAAGAAAGACATGCAGGGCAATTTGGAAATTAAAGATTTTTATACTGACGACATTTTGCCGATTTATAATCGCTTATTAGGTAAGAACATTTCAGGGGCTACATTAGATTTTCAGGCAAAAATGAACGCAGAGGATAATGATCTTAAGATTGATTGTCATCTGCTATTATCTGGAATCAAGACTCAAGAAGAGTCTGGGGCAGAAGGTAAAAATCATAAAGATATTTTAGTTTTTTCCGAGCTGCTTGATATATTCTCAAACCCCGAAGGTAAGATTGAATTAGATTTTGTTATCCATACTAAATTGGATAATCCTAGATTTGATAAGGTTGATTTTGGGGCAAGTCTCCTTAAGGCCGCAGCAAAAAATATCTTATCCAAACCCCAGGAAGAGATCACCTCCAGCGTAGAAGAGATAGGTAAGGATATAAAAGATTGGGGAAAAGAGAAAGGGAAAGAACTTCTTAAAACAGAGGGCCTTAAGGATATAATTGATATATTCGGCAAATAAGATAAATGGTGGGTGTAGCTCAGCTGGATAGAGCACTTGATTGTGGTTCAAGTGGTCGCGGGTTCAAATCCCGTCACCCACCCCAGCTTCATAACTCATTGTGAAACAATGAGTTACATCAATAACCCGACAGACATTGATTACCGGGGCGCTTTATCTCCTAGGGTTTACGATGGTTAGGGCGTTAGAAGTTTGTACCCGTCAGTAAAATACTCATTTCCACTCTCCGTGTAGTAGGCCTCTCTAAATCAGCGAGAATATCCGCATATTTGGCCAATTCCTCTCTTAGTTTATGTTGGCTAGTTTATGCGATATTCGTCGATTTTCTTAAGATTTTATTTTTCAAAATGAGCATAAACTAAACTCGCGGAAAAATAAACAAGAGAGGTTTGCTCAAGTTGTTGTAAATTAGTTCCAATCTCTTAAGGGGGAGCCACTACTTATAGCCCCTTGTAACAAAATAAGTTGCAAGGGGTTATTATTTGCGTATAATAATATCGATGAAGAAAATATAGTTTATTTATTTTGAGTAAAGGAGGAAATTTTATGGCGACAGATTTTAAGTCAAAACAATTTGCTGCTGGAAGTTGTTACTCTTATATTTTGAGTTCAAATTCACAAGCTTTAATTGTCGACCCGCATATAAGTTTATTAGAGGAATATAAGAAATACTTGGATAAGAATAAACTTAGGCTTAAGTTTGTAGTTGATACGCATACTCATGCGGACCATTTCTCTTTAGCTGCGATACTAAAAGATAAGTTTAATGCGTCTGTATTGATGCATGAAAAGGCCATATCAGAAGTAGCAGATAAAAGACTTAAAGATGGCGATGAGGTTGTCCTTGGTCAAAAACATTTTAAAGTCTTGTATGCACCAGGGCATACTGACGATACTATCAGTATTCATGGGGAAGGTATGGTGTTTACAGCTGATGTGCTTTTGATAGGAAGCGTAGGTAGGACAGATTTCCAAAATGGTTCTCACGAATCTATGTTTGATACTTTACAAAGACTAAAGAACCTTCCGAATGAAACAATAGTATTTCCTGCTCATGATTATAACGGAAGAAAGTCTTCTACAATAGTTAAAGAAAAGACAACAAATCCTTTTATGAAGGAGAGTAGTAAAGATGCATTTATTCAGAATGCCCGTTCTAAAAAGCTACCCAAACCTTTTAATATTGATAACATTATTCGGGTAAATCAAAAAGGCCAAGCTAAAACTTTAGAGATAATTGCACCCAAAGTTGCACAGGAGATTATAGCTAAGGACTCAAATGTTAAATTATTAGATGTGCGCTCAGCTTTAGAATATAATGAAGTCCATATCAATCACTCTATGAATGTTCCAATAGATATGATTAGTTCTAAAATAAAGGATTTGAGTGAATCTGCTCAGGCATATATAGTTTTGTGCCACACAGGGAATCGTTCTCCCATGGCAGCGGATATGTTACTGCAGTCAGGTATTCGTTCGGTAAAGGTGATGTCAGGGGGAATGACACGTTGGCAGAAGGAAAGGCTTCCTGTTGTAAAGGGAGAAGGTGGTATTTCATTAGAGCGGCAAGTCAGAATAATTGCTGGGGTATTGGTATTGTTTGGAATAATAATGGCTCAGTTTGTGAATAATGCTTTTATTTGGATTGCAGTCTGGGTTTGTTGTGGACTTATTTTTGCTGGATTGACAAACAATTGTCTTATGGGTATGATACTGATGAAATTGCCCTATAATAAGAAAATGTATAAAGCTAAATTAGGAGGTGGAACCTGTTCAATTAGTCAGTAGTTTTATAGGCGTGTTAAACCTTCCATTTACTTTTTAGCACTAAAGATAGTCGCATTATCTAATAACTTTTCGGTTTCTTCGCTTAAACACCACTCCTTAAACTCCTCCAAAAAGTTGCGAATGTCGTCCAATAGGGGAGAGTTTTTCCTCGCTGAGTATAACTCCCTCAGGTACCCCAGCTTCATAACTCATTGCAGCGCAATGATTTACATCAACGCCCCGACGGACATCGATCGCCGGGGCGCTTTATCTCCTAGGGTTTACGATGGTTAGGGCGTTAGCAGTTTGTTCTCGTAGGTAAAATAATCATTTCCACTCTCTGTGTAGTAGGCCTCTCTAAATCAGCCAGAATATCCGCATATTTGCCCAATTCCTCTCTTAGTTTATGGGCGCTAGTTTATGCGATATTCGTCGATTTTCTTAAGATTTTATTTTTCAAAATGAGCATAAACTAAACTCGCGGAAAAATAAACAAGAGAGGTTTGCTCAAGTTGTCGTAAATTAGTTCGAATCTCTTAAGGGGAGAAAATTCCACTAGCCCTCTGCAAATTAAAAACTTGCGGAGGGTTTTTGTTTGAGGTAGAATATAGCACTATAAAGAGAATTGCAATTAACGAAAGTTAGATAAAGAGAACAAATGCGAGGTGTTATATGTCATCAGAAAAAAACAAGGTAATAAACCCCGTAATTGAAGCCATAAACAAGAGGTTGTCTGTCAGGTCTTATGAGCCAAAACCAATTGCGAGAAATGTCATCAGTACGATCATCGAGGCTGGCAATCAGGCACCTTTTATGTCGGAGAAGCATGGGAAGCCTGAAGACCTTATTCAGCCTTGGCGGTTTGTTGTTGTGGAAGATTCAGAGTTTAAGCAAAAACTAGTTCAGGCTACCGAACCTATCAGGTCAAGGTTCATCGAAGGCATGAAGGAGACTGTGCCTGAAATGCACAAGCAGGTAATGAAGTTCTACAAGGAGATAGGCGAACCCAAAGATATGGTTTATTATTCTGCACCTGTCATCCTCTTTGTCATAGGCCCAGCGGGATCTGATATAAGTTGCGCGCTTGCCTGTGAAAACATCATGATTGCCGCAACCTCTTTTGGTCTGGGAAGCTGTTATGTGGGATTCGGCGCAATGGTCACAGACGATGCTGATATCGTAGAAGCCCTTGAGCTAACGGAGGATGAACGAATCTTCGGGCCTATCGTGCTTGGCTATCCAAAAAGCTATTCCAGTGCACCGGATACTATACGGCCGAATAAAAAAGAACCCAGGATTAAATGGATCTAGAAGTCACAGGTATGTTGAAAAAGGGCACAAAAAGGGAAATGTAGTCATAACCGTGGAACCCGCCCCCAAAGTAAAGGAGCAGTTTAGGAGGGAGATATGAAGAGATTTATACTCTATTTAGTAAGATGGCAACTAAGCACTCCTATACTTTGGTTAGTCTTAAGAAATTTAGGTGCAGGATTATGGCAAACTGTAGTAGCTAATTTGATTGGTGGTAGCATATTCTTTTGGGTGGATAGATTTATCTTTACTTCTAAAGCCGTAGAGATGTGGCATTTTAAAGAAAGTGGGAGTTGTGATAATTGCGGTAAAGAAACAAGCCTATGGAGATTAGTATTGGCTCCCAATTATGATAAGAGAAATTCGGAACCTGTATTCTTTTGTATGGAATGTTCCAAGAAGAGAACGGATGAACTGAGAATCAAAGGAATAAAAATTAGAGGTAAGAGTAAATAAACAATTGTGCCCAACTTGTGCCCCAATGTAAAGGAGCAGCTTAGCCAATAAAAACCAGCTCTTTTGACAGCTTTCCAGCCTCTTCTGACCGTAAAAAGTTGCGAAAGTCGTCCAATAGGGGGAGTTTGACTTTCCAAACCTCTGTGATACAATGTGTTGCAGAGGTTTTTTGTTGGATAAATAAATTATAAAAAGGAAAGAAATGTGAAGCAACACAGAATTTTTAGGTTATCACTTTTAATAATGCTCTTGCTGGGTGGGCTCGGGCTTTCGCCTGTCCTTGCGCAGATCGATCCTCAGCAGAATGTTGAGACAGTCAAAATAGCGATCTCTACTGACGGCACAGCGATCAATTATTGCGAGCATGGGCAAGAGGATCCGACACTCGTATTCGTCCACGGATGGAGTTGTGACGCGAGCTACTGGAGAGAACAGGTTGAGTATTTCAAGAAGAAGTATCACATGGTTCTGATTGATCTGGCTGGGCATGGTCGTTCTGGGAGCGAACGTGAAAACTACACTATGGAAGCTTTTGGTCATGATGTTAAGGCTGTCGTCGAGAGTATCGGAGCAGAGAAGGTAATCTTGATCGGTCATTCCATGGGTGCCCTTGTAATCGCAAAGGCGGCCCGCTTGATGCCAGAGAAAGCTATTGGATTGGTCGCGGTTGATGACCTTCAGAACGTGGAGTATCCTCTGGGGGAAGAACAGTTCAGGGAGATGACTGCACCATTCAAAGAAGATTTCAAACAGGGTGTCAGAGATTTCGTTATAGGTATGTTGCGTTCTGACAACTCGCCGGTCAATGAATGGGTGATCTCTGATATGTCTTTGGCTAATCCCAAGGTTGCGCTCAGTGCAATAAACGAGTCATTAGGCGAGTATCTGGTAGGTGATGTGGCCAAGTTGTTTGATGAATTGGACATTCCAGTTATAGCTGTGAACGCCGACCTTTGGCCAACAGATGTCGAAGCGAACAGACGGCACATAAAGGACTTTGAATTAATCGAGTTGGACGGACTGGATCATTTTCTGATGCTTAAAGCACCTGAGCGTTTCAACCCAGCGCTTGAGCAAGCTATTAAAATGATACTTAAGAAATAAATGAAGATGGTAGTATTAGGTTTTGAGATGTAAAATCATCTCCTCTTCGTCCGTAATGCACCAGCCCCTAAACTCATCCAAAAAGTTGCGAATGTCGTCCAATAGGGGAGAGTTTTTCCTCGCTGAGTATAACTCCCTTCAGGTACCCCAGCTTCATAACTCATTGTAGCACAATGATTTACATTAACGCACCGGCGGATATCGATCGCCGGGGCGCTTTATCTCCTAGGGTTTGCGACAGTTAGGGCATTGCTTATTCCTTATCATTGCCGCAGTTATCTTTTTTACTCTCTGCTTACTAGGCCTCTCTAAATCAGCCAGAATATCCGCATATTTGGCCAATTCCTCTCTTAGTTTATGGACGCTAGTTTATGCTATATTCGTTGATATAATAGAGTTTTTATCTTTAAAAATAAGCCATAAACTAAACGCGAGGGAAAATAAACAAGAGAGGCTTGCTCAAGTTGCCGTAAATTAGTTCGAATCTCTTAGGGGGAGTTGCTATCCTAACTCACAGTGATATAATATATTGCAGTGGGTTTTTGTTTTAGTTGAATATCAAAAGGAGAAGAGATGAAGAGGAGAATATTTATTGATACTGTTATTGCGCTTCTTATTATTGTTTTTGTTGGATTTGCGTGTTTTCTAACAGAGCCTTTAGTTTCAGGTGCTGCATTAAATGAAGAATGGAGTGTTTACCGCGATGCTTCAAATCGTTTTGAGTTTTCATATCCTGTAAGTTTCGGCATTCCGAGAAAGGACATAAGGACAGATATGCCTGATGGTGATTCAGGGGAGATGATTTTATTTCCTGAATTCTCTCATGGATTGTGTAATGGTAAGATTATATTAGGCGGCGACCTCGAACTTAGATCTGGCAGGGTATGGGTAGGCATGCAGGCCTTAGGTGGATTATATGACCCTATAGCAGTTGGTGGATTTATAGATATGTTTCCTATTGCTATTCAAGAGAGATTGCGTAGCCAAGCAGAAAATCTTACAATTTCAAACTTTTGTAGCGAATTATCGAAATCAAAACATATCTCAATCGATGACTCTGTTTTAAATAATGTTACCCCTGAACAGAAACAAGTAATAATTGGATTGGACTCTCACGGAAACCTAAATCCTAAGGTAATTACTTGTAACGTATTGGGCGATACGATTATTTTTCATAAAGAAGCCGTGTTTGAGTCTGGACTGGTCAGTAGTCTTCGGCAGATATATGGGGTAATCCGCTTCCTAAAAGGCCCTTTTAGTTCTGTGCAATTTATCCGGATTACACGCGACCCCCCAGATGAGGAATTGCTTGAGACAATGGCGAAGATAGTTCAGTCTTTCAAAGTGTTACATTGAGCTTAGTTAAGTTTATATTAACAATTACTTGAGACTCGGATTATGGATGTTGTTTTTTTCTGAGTCCAACCAGTTGCGAAAATCGTCCAATAGGGGGAATCCTATTTGAGATAATCAAATTAGCTCTTTTTGACGGTATAAGGCCTAAACCAAGCAGAGAGTTTTCCCTCGCTGAGTATAACTCCCTTCAGGTACCCCAGTAATTTCATTCTCTTAGCATAATGGGAGAGTTTCAAGGCTATTGATCGGATACGGTCAATAGCCTTTTCTATCTGGCGCTGTGTCAAAGAGTTAGGGCATTATATTTATTGGCACTATATCGAATTTTTCCGCACCATAAGCTGTTTATAAAGCCTCTCTGGATCAAGCCATTTTATTGCAAAAATAGGCATAATCCTCTCTTATATAATGCGTTCTATATAATGAAAATATCGGCAATATTCGAGGGGTTTTCGAGCTTCACGAGGCCATTATATACGGGGAGAGAGGTTTTCTATCGTTACGCGGTAGGGTTTTTTAGCAGCTTCTGCCACATTTCGTTTTGTTTTTCCCAATTTAACTCTCGGCAGATTTTGTTGATCTTGTATTCGGGGATTAATGAGATGTTCTTATTGTCGGAAAGAAGGATTTCTTCTTGAATGTTTGGCGCAAGCATTAGCGCGTTCATGATTAAGTAGATTTTAACATCGCCTAAGTTAAGCCACTCAGCCATTTGTTTTAAGTCTTTCACTCGGTCGCTAGCGATTACGTCTTGTATTTGATGCGCTAAGATTAACCTTTGTCGTAGCAGTGGTTCGTTCTTAATATTTATCTGATTAGGAGGAACCGGCAGGTTTTTGAGTTCCTTGAGTTCTACCTTATATTGACGTTTCTTATTGTCTTTTAGCAAAACGATTTCAAGTATGCCTTTGTTACCATCGAAACTCGCCTCTTTAAGGACTGTTTTTATAATCGCAATTTTATCCTGCAAGCTAAAGGTATCCCATACTTTCTCGTCGAGCTTCGGCAGAGGAGTCAAGGTTTTGAGCAATTCGATGATTTTCTGTTCAATCTTCTGCGCGCTCAGTAAGCGGGTAGGACAGGTTTTGTAGCCGCGCTTACTGGCACTCATACAAAGGTAGTAGTGATACTTGTATTTGTTGGCTTTGATATTGTAGGAGAAGTACATCGCGCAGTTGCAAGCTTTACAGCGTAGGAGTCCGGTAAGCAACCCTACATGTTTAGTCTTTTTGGTCATTTTCCAGTCAGGCCTGTTTTCTGCAAGTATGCTTTGTGCTTTCTGGAAGGTTTCTTTCGAAATAATCGCTTCATGTTCTCCCGGATATAACTCGGCCTGGTATGAAACCTTGCCGGCGTAAAGCACATTTCTTAAGATTAGCTGAATACCGTTGCTTGTAAACTGAATCCCACCGAATTTTCTGCCTTTTTCAGATGTATGCTGTTTAGTTGTGTATCCAAGGTCATTCATAGATATCGTTACTGACAAAAGTGAGCGCTTCTCAATATATAGGTTAAAGATTTTGCGTATAAGCTTGGCTTCCTTCGGGTTAATTACGAGCTTATGTTTTTTCTTATCGATGCTATAGCCTAAAGATGGTCTTCCTCCGATCCATTTGCCTTTTCTCTTAGCAGCGCCCATCTTGTCGCGGGTTCTTTCGCTGATTATTTCGCGTTCAAACTGCGCAAAAGAGAGGAGGATATTAAGCGTAAGCCTGCCCATCGAGTTTTGCGTATTAAAGTGCTGTGTTACTGATACGAAAGTGGCACCATGTTTTTCAAATACAGACAGGAGCTCTGCAAAATCAAGAAGTGAGCGTGATAGGCGATCAACCTTATAGACTACTACGCAATTAATTTTATTGGCTTTGATGTCAGTAAGAAGCCTTTGAAGTGCAGGTCTGTCTGTATTGGCACCGGTGAATCCACCGTCATCGTAGTATTCTGGCGAAGCTACCCAGCCTTCGTTTTTCTGGCTGGCAATGTAGCTTTCACAGGACTCGCGCTGGGCATCCAAGGTAGTAAAGTCACGCTCAAGTCCATCGCTGACCGATTTGCGCGTATAAATAGCGCAATTAATAATCTGTTTCTCTTTAGGTTCTATGGTTTTCATAAATTAAAAAAATTATAGCCGTTCCAATGCACTCCGGTTATTTCTTCAGCTATGGTGGTAAGATGCTTATATATCTTCCCGTTATATTCAAAGCCATTATCAAGCACCTTGACCTGGATATTTTTGCCTTTATATTTCTTGATGATAACACTTCCTGGAATAGGAAGGCGTCGGTCTCTTCCAAGGCTTTTCTTTCTTGCCTGCGTTTCAAGGCTTATCTTCGGTCTAATCGACTTATTATTAACAGGATCATAAAGTTTTATAAGTTCTCTAAGCCTATTTTCCGCTTTTTGCGATAAGCTGCCATATTTAAGCTCCTGCAGGCCGTAGGCAATCCTTCTTATTAGGTAGATTTTATTGTCCGAAGTCGCCTTTTGGCCATTAAATAGCTCTTCGTATTTCTTTTGGAGCTTAGGAATGGTCTTCTTTTTGAGATCCGCAATTTTGGTTTCTAACGTCTCTTTCATTGGCACATTTTCCTCAGGTTACATAGGGCCATACAATTTGCGATATAGCAAGGGGAAAGAGAGGTATTTTTTGGTTGTCAAAACAGACGCAGAGTTGTATAATAAATCACATCTTGCCACATTTTATACTATCCCAGGAGTTGAAAAGTGGAAACTCTCACCGTAGAAGAACTAGCTAAATATCTAAAACTCCACCAATATACAATCCGCCGCCTTGCACGAACTGGAAAAATTCCATCTTTTAAAGCTGGAGGACAGTGGAGGTTTCGTAAGGATGAAATCTATAAATGGTCTATTTCAAATAGGGAGCATAAATGAGCACTCAATTTATCACAAATCAGGATAGGCTTCTTTCAGATGTCGTAAATAATATCTTGCCTTCCTCAAAAAATCTATATTTTTTAATTGGATATTTCTATTTCTCTGGCTTTGAAGAAGTCTACAAGAATGTCAAAGACAAAGAAATCAAGATATTAGTAGGTTTAGAGATAGAGCATGACATTACCAATAAAATCAGAGAATTTGAAATCATTCAAGAAGTGAATACTTCAGGCGGTAAAATAAAAGATAGTTATTTTAAGTCTTTAGTTAAGCTATTTAATGATACAGATTTTTTCGATTCACATGTAAAACAAGAAGCCTTTAAGATATTTTTAGATAAAATTAAGGACGGCTCGTTAGAGATTAGAAAGACTCGTCAGCCTAATCACGCCAAGCTCTACATATTTGAAAATCAAGAGAAGTTTAGTCAAGGTGGAGATTATCCTGGTACAGTTATTACTGGATCTAGCAACTTTACTAGGTCTGGTTTCAAGGGGCGGTTTGAGATAAATGTTGTTTCAAGAGATGCTCGTAATTTCAGTGAAGCTTATAAGATTTTTCAAGATTTGTGGAAAAATTCTGTAGTGATAGTTGATAAAGAAAATATTGAAGATTTTTTCAGCAATGTAATAGATAATATTTGGTTAGATAGAATTCCTAGACCATTTTTAGTTTACGTGCGTGTATTAGAAGAATATTTTCTCGAATATAATAGGGATTTTGTAAGGTTGCCCGCTGAGATTACAAGGGGTAGATACATTAATCTCAAATATCAAATTGATGCAATAAAGCGCGCTTTGGATGTGCTGAAGAGGCACAACGGCGTAATTATTGCTGACGTAGTAGGCTTAGGCAAGAGTATTATTGCTTCTGCGGCTGCTCACAATCTGAATCTAAAAAGTATTGTTATTGTCCCTCCTCACCTAAAAGCCCAATGGGATGACTATCGTTATGATTTTGAATTTAATGCCAAGGTTTACAGCTCTGGTAAAATAGAGCAAGCGTTAAAAGAAAATATTCAAGAGGAGGAGCAGCTCGTCATTGTTGATGAGGCCCATAAATATAGAAACGAATTAACTAGGGATTACGCAAGTTTACATAAATTATGTCAGCGTAATAAAGTAATGCTTCTATCAGCTACCCCGTTTAACAATCGGCCTCAGGACGTATTTTCAATGGTTAAATTATTTCAAATACCCACGAGATCGACTATTCAGACTGTAGATAATCTTTCGTTCCAATTTAAAAAACTTGTTTCGGAATTCCAAAAGATTAAACAAGATCAGCAAGGCAAAAAAGTAAGCAACAAGGTGATCGCCTCTCGCGTAAAAGAGGTAGCTAATGGGATCAGGGACATATTGTCGCCTTTGGTGATTAGACGGTCCAGATTAGATTTAGACGCCATAGAAGAATATAAAGAAGATTTAAAGCGTCAAAAGATTCAATTTCCTAAAGTTAATCCACCTGAGATTCTTGATTATGAATTAGAGGATCTAAGTGATATTTATATAGATACTCTTGATACTATATGCCCTGAAGATGAAAATGCAGGATTTATTGGAGCTAGGTACAAGCCGACCAGTTATATTAAGGATTTTGATAAATATAAGGATAGAATCGCAAAAGAAATGGGAGTTGATGAGAATTTATTACGTCAAACTCAAGTAAACTTAGCGAAGTTTATGAAGCGTTTATTGGTCCGTAGATTCGAGAGTTCAGTATATGCATTTCAGAAGACCCTTGATTCATTAATTCGTAATTCGGAACTTATGCGCGATTGGTATGATAAATTAGGTAAGATTCCAATATACAAAAAGGGTAATCTACCAGATGTAGATATACTTCAGGAATCTGTCGGAGAAGATTTAGATGAAGAGTTAAGAGAAGCCACGCTTGAAGAGGAGTTAAAAGAACATATAGAAAAAGGCCTGTGGCTCATAGATAAAAAGGAGCTTAGAAAACAATTTATAGAGGATATTAATAGTGATATTAAGATGCTTAAAGAAGTTAGGGAGGAATGGTTTGAAGAAGGATTTCCGAAAGACCCTAAGCTCGAACACCTAAAAGAAATTTTACTAGAAAAGTTGAAATCAGAACCTGATAGAAAAATAGTTATTTTTACTGAGTTTGCGGATACAGCTGGACATTTATACAAAAACCTTAAAGAAACTCTAAGGGTTTTTAAGTATTCTGCTCAAGACGCAAGTGAGAAAAACAAAAGGATAATTAAAGAAAATTTTGATGCCGGCTACCGAGTTCAGGTAAATGATTATGATGTATTGATTGCTACTGATGCAATTTCAGAAGGGTTTAATCTGCACAGGGCAGGAATTGTTTTTAACTACGATATTCCTTATAATCCAACTAGGGTTATTCAAAGAGTAGGCCGCATAAATCGTATTAATAAAAAGGTATTTGATGAGCTGTTTATCTATAACTACTTTCCTACTGTAACTGGAGAGGAAGCAACAAGGATAAAACAAGTTTCTACTTTAAAGATCGCAATGGTACATGCACTTTTTGGAGAGGATACTAAAATACTTACTAAAGATGAGGAACTTCAAAGATACTTTGCTGATAAATTTGAGGAAACTTTAAGGAATGAAGAAGAGCTTTCACCAGAAGCTAAACATGAGAATTTCATCAAGAAATTACGTATTTCTGAACCACGCGTGATTGAAGAGGCTTTAAATTTACCACGGCGTTCTCGTGTTAAAAGAACGGTTAAAAAGGATAAAAAAGGTGTAATTATCTTTGGCAAGAAAGGTGAAGAGCATGCTTTTAAATATGGAAATAAACAAGTTGAGTCAGTTTCTTTAAGTATTCCTCAGGCTTTGGAATTATTCAAAGCAAAGGCTGAAGAGAAAGGCGAGAAAACTGGTAAATCTTTCGATGAAATTTATGAAAATGTTAGAATAAAACTATTTTCTAAAAGAACTGAAGTCGCTAAAGATAGAGGAAAAAGAGATACTATTGATAAAGTGAATGTTTTGAAAAACAAGCTTCCTAAGGTAAAAGATTATTTAGAAGATTTGTTGTATGTTGTGAATGATTTGGATGCTTTGCCGGATAGATATGAGAAATTAATAAGGGCAGTTGATTCAAAAAGCTTAGAGGAAGATTTTAAGATTTTACAGAAAGAAGTGCCTCATAAATATCTTATCCAAATTATTGATAGAGAGCAGCGTATTGAAGAAGGCAAAGAGACCTTAATTTTATCAGAGGAATTAATTTAATTTTATGGATTTTAAAGTTACTTATGAACGAGAGAAATATCTAGATTTTTTCCAAAATCAATTCCTGCCTGAAGATTTTGAAAGTTGCGATGAGAGTATCGAATCTCAATTTAAACCCCAGCATATAAGCAAAGTCACCAAGATTGGTCAAGTTCCATCCCTCGATTTAAATATATACGAAATTAAGCATCATTCTGAGAATGATCCTCGCGTTTCACTTTCAAGAGATTCCTTTCGCATACTGGCACAATACGGGGTAAGAAGAGCACTAGCAATCTTTACGTCTTCAAGTTCATCTAATTATCGTTTATCTCTTATTACTATTGATTTAAAATTGGAAGGTAGGCGAGTTCAAAAGGAATATTCTAATCCCCGCCGATACTCTTTCTTTTTAGGTCCTGATACAAAAACACACACTCCAGAAGAGTATCTTATGAAACAGGGTCGAATAAAAAATTTTGAAGATTTAAAGAACCGTTTCTCAATCGAGGTAGTAAATAAAGATTTCTACATGAAAATCGCGATTCTTTTTACTCAACTGGCTGGCGGTAAGCGCAAAATTGGACGTAAATCAATTGACGCTGGTAGAGGCCTATTGGACTTGCCTGGAACTAGTGATGATACTTTAGACAAAGAGTTTACTGTGAGGCTTATTGGTAGACTTGTTTTTTGCTGGTTTTTAAAGAGAAAACAGTCAGATAGGAATATTTCCCTTTTACCCGAAGAACTTCTTTCAGTAAATGCAGTTTTGAAAAATAAAGGCTATTACCATGGTATCCTGGAACCTTTATTTTTTGAAGTGCTTAATACTCCGGCAAAAGATCGCGATAAGAAATATCAAGAATCGACATGGTCACAAATTCCCTTCTTAAACGGTGGTCTTTTTACACCGCATCATCATGATTTTTATGATCCGGGGCTTCTAGGGATTTCAAAGTATATAAACGTCCTCAAAATTCCTGACCATTGGATAAAAGAGTTATTTGATGTTTTTGAAACTTATAACTTTACTATAGACGAAAATACTTCTGTTGATGTGGAGCTTTCCATTGAACCTGAAATGCTCGGACGTATCTTTGAAAATTTGCTTGCAGAGATTAATCCGGAAACCGGTGAGACAGCACGTAAGGCAACCGGCAGTTATTATACTCCACGACCCATTGTTGAATATATGGTGAGCGAGAGTTTAAAACAGTATCTTTTAACTAAGACAAAGCTTGAAGAAAATAAAATCACGCGTTTGCTTACCTATGAGGACGTTGAATTGAAGCTTACCAGCTCAGAGAAAGAATCTATCCTTAATGCTCTTGATGTTATTAAAATCATTGATCCTGCTTGCGGTAGTGGCGCTTTTCCAATGGGGATATTACAGAAGATGCTTGTTATTCTCCAAAAGATTGATCCAGAATCTGAATGGTGGCTCGATAAAATGCTTTCGCGTATCGGCAACAAAACTTTAGAGAGAAAATTAAAAGTAGAAAATGTTAGCTATATTCATAAGTTAGGCATAATTCAAAACGCTATTTTTGGTGTAGATATCCAACCGATAGCTGTAGAGATTTCGAAGTTGAGGTTTTTCTTGTCGCTTATTGTAGACGAAACAGTAAATGATTCAAAGAAAAACCGTGGCATAGAGCCATTGCCTAATCTTGAGTTTAAATTTGTTTGCACTAATAGCTTGATAGGGCTTCCTAAAAAAGGTACCCAGCAGACACTTTTCGAAGCTGATGAAGATATTAAATCATTAAGGGATCTTAGAGACGGATATTTAAGAAGCTATGGCAGCGAGAAGAGGAAAGTAGAGAAAAGATTCCTTGAGCTACAAAGAAAAATGGCAAAGCATGCTTTAGGTTGGGCTCTTTTTGGGGGGGAAAAATCACAGACAATGAAGCTATCACAGTGGAATCCATTCTCAGAAGAACCTTGCTCATGGTTTGATCCAGATTGGATGTTTGGGATAAAGGATGGATTTGATATTGTGATTGCCAATCCCCCATACATTAAAGAGTATGTTAACAGAAATGCATTCAAGGGATTTAGAAGCTCGCTTTATTATCAAGGCAAAATGGATATTTGGTATATGTTTGTTTGTAAGAGTTTAGACATAACAAGAGACGGCACAGGTTTAGTTACTTTTATCGCACAAAATAATTGGGTCACTAGTTATGGCGCCTCAAAGATGAGGAATAAAGTTATAAAAGATGCTCAAATTTTGAACTTGATTGATTTTGGTGCTTTTAAGATATTCGAGTCTGGCATACAAACTATGGTTATGGTGTTTAGGAAAAATACTGATTTGGATAGTTACTCATTTGATTACAGGCGACTTCTTGGGAATGATCTTGAATTCGATGATGCTATTTTTCTTATTAATAAGGAAGATAATCCTAAGTCAGAATACTTAACTCCTACGATTACAAGGATCAATTTTATAGATAAAACATTAACATTCAGCAGTTCTGATATTGAACCGATACTTGAAAAATTATCATTAAAAGCAAATTTTCGATTTAACGATAAGGAAGTTGCAAACGGCATACACCATCATCACGATCGCGTGAATAAAAACCGCGAGGAAATTTTAGGTGGTCAATATAAGGTTGGGGATGGAATTTTCGTTCTAAGCAACGAAGAAAAGGAGCGAATTTCATTCACAAAAAAAGAGTTAGGCTTAATAAAGCCTTCCTATACCACAAAAGAATTGCTACGATGGTATGGAAATTCTACAAATAAAGAATGGGTTATCTACACGGATTCGAGTTTTAAAAATAAGAAACAAATTGAGAATTATTTGAATATTAAAAGACATCTTGATCGTTTTAGGAAAGTTATTACTTCAGACAATAAGCCCTACGGTCTTCATAGAGCTCGAGATGAATATTTTTTTAGAGGAGAGAAAATTATAGCTGCAAGGAAATGTGCAAGGCCGACTTTCACCTATGTCGATTTTGATAGTTATGTTTCTGCAACATTTTATGTGATCAAAACTGAAAGAGTTGACCAGCAATTTCTAACAGGTCTTTTAAATTCTAAACTGATTACTTTCTGGCTAAGACACAGAGGAAAAATGCAAGGCACTAATTATCAGATTGACAAGGAACCTATTATTAATCTCCCCATTTTGAAAGCCGATAAAAACGGTCAAAATGCAATCCGAAATATTGTTGCCAAAATCATCGATATTTTAAAATCAAAAGGCAGCAATGAGAAACAAGCCAAAGTCAAAGAATACGAACGCCAAATCGACCAGATGGTTTATAAGCTTTATGGTTTAACATCAGAAGAAATGAAAATTGTAGAAGGACAATATGATAAAAAGAATTAAAAAAATTAAAGGGGTTGGAAGATTTTTGAATGTCGGGCATACCGAGCTTGGCCGGCTGACCTTAATTTACGGCCCTAATTGTTACGGAAAATCAACCCTCGCCGACATTTTTCGTTCCATAGCGAATCAAAATCCGGAAGTTTTATTAAATAGACAATCAATAATAAGGGACGGCAACCCAATTACCCAAGAGGTGTGTTTTAGTATCAAAAATGGTACAGATAAAACGGAACAAGATATTTCTTGTCTTAACCAAAGATGGAATACGAGCAATTTTAATTGCTCAATAGAAGTTTTTGACTCTCGCTTTATCGAGGACAATGTTTTTACAGGATTAACAATCTCAAGGTCTAATAAAGAAAATCTGACAAATTTACTAATAGGCGAGAAAAGTGTCGAGATTGGCAAACAAATAGATTCTTTAAAGAATAAATCACTCCGCGAAACGACAAAAACTATCGGCGAACTTGGAGATTTACTCAAAAGAAGTTTGGGAACTTTAGATTTAGGAATAAGCCTTGAAGACTTTATATCAGTCGAGAAGCCGGATGATATTGAAGCAACTAAAGCTGAATTAACTATGCTCCAGGGGAATCTGAAGAAATTTAGAAAATCAATTTCGGAAAAGAATAAAATTCTTGAACTCGATGAGCCGATAATACTTTCTCTTGAAAATCCCGAACCGACAATCAAAATTCTAAAAGATTCGCTGGGAAAAGGCTTTGATGATATAAATGATACTGCATATAAGCGGATGCGAGAACATATAGAACAACACTTTAATTCCCATGATGGCGAAGAAGAAGAATGGATTGAAAAAGGAGTAAATGCCTATCTTAAACAAAATAAAGATGCAACCATCTTAAATTGCCCGTTTTGTAGTCAATCTTTGGTTACAGTTGTTGATCTCATTGAGACATACAAAACAGTATTCAGCGAAGAATATGGAAGCTTTTGTAATGAAGCTTTCAGAATACTGAATGATAAACATCAAGAATTCAATAAGCTTATTAGCGCTGTTAAATTAGTAGAAAATTCAGTAAATAAAAATTTGGCAAGTTGCCACCGCTGGCAGGATTACTTTACAGACGAGACTCAAAAACTCATTGAACAAATAGATAATCTTAGCAACAAAGCGAATAAATCCAATTGCAATCTTGTAGGCTTGATGGAAGAAGTTATTGGTAAATTTGGAGAACTTATCGCTGAAAAAAAGAAGAAACCTTTTGTTTGTATCAAGGAATACCCCGCCAGCGATAAATTACTAATCGTTTATCAGCAGTTTGGAGAAATAATAAATCAATACAATGAATCTGTAAAATTACTTCTTAGGGAAATAAATACCCTTAAAACAAGGAGTCAGAACGACCAATTAATAAAGGAATCAGAGAAGTTGGGCAATAAGATAATAGATTTGAATATAAAAGTAAAAAGATACGAATTATCGGCCGATATAGATAAGGTACAACTCTTAAGAGGAAAGAAAGATAAAACAGAAAAGGAAATTAAAAAATTGCAGGAAGAACTAGAACGAGAAAATAAAGAATTTATTGAGCAATACTTCCAGGATGCAACACAAATTTTTAATAGATTAGGCTCTATTGATTTTGAAATTCAAACAACTTATCGACGTTGGGGAGGTCAGCCGGTATATGAACCGACAATAAAATTTGCAAATGAGGAAATTACTTTTGATCGGTTACCATTTATATTTAGTGATGCAGACAGGAGGGCTTTGGCATTTTCAATTTTCATTTCAAAACTCAGAAAGAAAAGCGAGGCTGAATTAAAAAACACCATTGTTTTCTTAGACGACCCAATAACTAGCTTTGACGACAATAGGATTTCACAGACCTTTATAGAGATCAAGAATCTTACGACGTCTTCCCGCCAATTGATTATAGCTGCGCACCACAGCAGATTTTTACTTGATACTTACGAGAAACTGAGAAGTCTTCCGAATTTGGATTTAAAATTTATTGAAATCAAAAGAGATGGTTTTGGTACTGTCTTCGGGTTGGTTAGTGATCCTAAAACTAGATTAGATCCCCATGCTCAAGAAATAGAGAAGATGGAAAGATTTATTAACGGCGATTCTGATGTAAACGCGTCGGACGTGCGCAGATCATTAAGACCGATACTACAAAAAGAGCTAGAGTGGAGGTTCAGAAAAAATTTAAAAGGAGTATCTGTTGAGGGGCTTGGCGATATTGTTACCAAACTAAAAGAAGGAAATTCAATAAATGAAGAGATGGCAAGAAAGATTTATGACTTTAATGACGTACTTAAAGACGACCATCATGGAGCAGTTTTAGATATGGACGAAGATACAAGGAATTTATCTAAAAACATCATTAAATTTATCTTTGAAGAACTAAACCCGGTAGTGTAGTAGTGAGTCCGGGGAAATTCCGGTGACACATACCTAATTTATTTAAGCCTGGTCGCGATTATATAGCCGGCAGATAAGTGAGGAGATATTAAATAAATGATTAAGCTATCACGTTCAAAGTTAGAGTTATTTCTCGACTGCCCACGTTGCTTCTGGTTGAATATCAATAAGAAAATAAAGCGCCCACCATCATTTCCTTATACAATAAACTCTGCTATAGATGCTCTTTTAAAGCAAGAATTTGATGTCCATCGTGAAAACGGTACTGCCCATTACCTTATAAAGAAATATAATATAGACGCCATCCCTTATAAATGTAAAGAAATCAATGCCTGGCGACATAACTTCACTGGCATTCAGTTTCAGCATAAGCCAACAGATTTCTTGGTTTTTGGCGCAGTTGATGATGTCTGGATAAATTCTCAAGAAGAATTAATAGTGGTTGATTATAAAGCCACTGGTGCAAAAGAATACAAAATTTATGACAGCTACAAGCGACAGTTGGAAATTTACCAATGGTTGCTTCAGCAGAACGGCTACAAAGTTTCAAAGACAGGTTATTTTCTCTTTGCCAAGGTAAATAAGGATGGCGGCTTTAAAGAAGGTAAGCTTTCTTTTGATTTATTTATCGAGCCACAGGAAGGTGATCGCTCTTGGGTAGAAAGCGCAATTATTAATGCCCGTAAGGCCATAGATAATGATATACCGGTAGCAAGCGAAAACTGCATTTATTGTCAATTTATCAAAAACGGAGGATATTTATGTCTAAAGGAAAAGTAACAAAGGTTTCTGATGGGGATACTTTTAAAATTAGGGGAGGAAAAGCAATCCGCCTTGCAAATGTAAAAGCGCCTGAAATGGGAGCCAAGGGTGGCGCAAAGGCAAGAAATGAACTACAGGATATGATTGGAAACAAGACTATTAGTTATGATACAGTTGGAAAATCATATGGTAGAGATGTCGCAAAAGTTAAAATAGCTGGTAAGTCAGTAAACCAGGCGATGAGAAACAAAGGATATACAAACAGAGGCAAGTAGATTTTCCTTGATTCTTCTATGATTTTAGTATATAATTTTTATAGATAGCAAAAATAGATTGCTGAAAATATAGGTCTTAATAGGCCTGGAACCAAAAGCGCTAAAAAGCGCGTAACTTATGGAGCCAGGTCTTTTGTATTTTAAGGGGAGTACAAAAGGGAATCCTCCGGAAAATTGTTAAATAACAATTTCCCCTACCAAAAAGGAGGATTCCTATGGAAATCCGTAAAATTCCTATCTCTCAAGTTAAACCCCATCCAGACAATCCACGTGTTCCTCTCACGTCCCAGCATTCAGAATATAGGCAAATCAAAAAGAGCCTGAAAAAATTTGGGCTTGTGCTGCCTCTTGTTTGTAGCTCGCGGACGAATTATATACTTGGAGGTAATCAACGATACAGCGTATTGCTTACCGAGGGCGTAAAAGAAGTTAACGTTGTTTTTGTTGATTTAGACCCTCAACGCGAAAAAGAGCTGATGATTGCGTTAAACGGAATTTATGGACTGTGGGATTATCCTAAATTAGCCGACATTCTTCGGGACTTTGGACAACTTCCTGATTTTGATTTTGAGTCAATTGGTTTCACTGTACCTGATTTATCAAATATTTTAGATAATCATCTACCGCTACAGGATGATACTTTTGACTTTGATGCTGCGCTCGAATCAACTAAAGAGCCGGTTACAAAAAAAGGCGATGTCATTTCATTGGGCATGCATCATCGACTAATGTGTGGTGATGCGACAAGTGAAGAAGATATGTGTATGCTTCTCGGCGATACGAGGGTTGATTTGCTGGATATCGATTGGCCATACAATGTTAATTACATGGGAGGAAACTGTCCTCGTGTTGATACCCGACCTAAAAAATCCCGCCGATGGAGCAAGATTTATTCGGATAATCTTCCTCAGTCTGAATATGAAGTTTTTATGCGCAAGGTTCTCACGAATATAAAACTAAACCTTAAACCAGGTGGAGTTTTTTACCAGTGGCAAGCCCATCGTCAGCTCGGACCACTTTATCAGATTTTGATAGATCTCGATTTTCATGTTTCATGTCTTATCTGCTGGAAAAAACAGTCCGCACCCATTTCTTATGCGGATTATTCGTTTCAGACGGAACAGGCTGTCTATGGTTGGCTCAAAGGAGAAAGTCATTATTTTGCGGGAAAACCTGGAGCATCAAATTTGTGGGAAATTAAACGCGACTCCACGAAACTTTACGAACACCCTTGCCAGAAACCAGTAAGTTTAGCCCAGAAAGCAATAAAAAATTCTACGCGCCTCAATGACGTAGTGTTGGATGTTTTTCTGGGATCGGGTTCGGTTTTGATAGCTGCCGAATCTCTTAGCCGCAGGTGTTTTGCGATGGAGCTCGATCCTAAATATTGCGACGTGATAGTAAAAAGGTACATAAATTTTGTTGGTAAAAGTAAAGTTTCTTCGGAAATATTGAATAAATACTGCGAGGAGGTTTAAAATGGAAAATAAAAATCCAAAATCCGATAGAGAAGGAATTTCGTCAATTACATTGCTTCAGAAAATAAAATCAGGTGAAATTAGCCCCAAGATGTTAAGTAAAGAAGAACGCCAGGCATGTGTAAGTGTTCTTACTCTGCAGGAAGGATTTACCATTGCCCAGATAGCGCAACTTATGTGCTGCTGCGAAAAAACAATTCAACGCGACCTCGCGGAAATAAGAAAGAAAAACTCTCTCGGCCCAAGTCTTGAGTTAGCAAAAGAGATAATAGGAGGATTTATCGTAAAGGCACAAGTTCACACGTCTCAGCTTATGCGTTTTGCCAGGAGCGGCGAAGGTTCCCTTGGTGAAAGAGTACAGGCAGAATTTTGTGCTTGGAGAGTCCGTAGGGAACTTATGGAAAAGCTCCAGACATTGGGATACTTACCATTGGTTGCCCAACGGGTCGAGGGAGAAATCTTCCATTATTGCGAAGACATAGATGGGGAAAAGGGTCTTTTGGAACTAAAGAAATCCTTGGATACTATTGAGACGACGGCTAAAGAAACCGGAACACTTGATACCGAGACTCAGGAAAAGATACGTCAAATCAGAGCAAAAATCGAAAAAGCAGAGTTGGAATCGGAAGTAGATAACTTAAATAAAAAACAGGATAATAATTTAGGAGAGCAAAATGAATCCGACACTAAATAAAGCTAGAAACGCAATTTCCGAATTAAGAAGGATACAGGCAGAAAAATCAGTATTTTCTTTTGCCAAGACCTATATGTTGCATCATTTAAGCTACCCTTTATCACTCGCGCATTTGGAGAACTTCGAGCTGTTGCTTAATGCTACCAACAAGAGAGGTGAAAAAATTGCTATTGCAGCGCCAAGATGGTTCGGTAAGTCAACTCTAGCAACTCTTATATATGTAGTTTACTGTATTTGTTTTAAAAAAGAGAGGTTCATCATTGTTATTTCCGAGACCTCCAGCCAGGCAGATCATCTTCTCGAAAATATTAAAAAAGAATTAGCCGAAAACGAGCTCCTCATGATTGATTTTCCGGAGATTTTTGAGCATCGCGGCAGGCCTA
>Ga0180009_10001903_pt1 | contig 24864 bp, 21 predicted proteins | sample OS_PC_MetaG_FD_123537 | JGI IMG/M metagenome (GOLD analysis project Ga0180009, IMG submission 123537) | Groundwater microbial communities from the Aspo Hard Rock Laboratory (HRL) deep subsurface site, Sweden - OS_PC_MetaG | ecosystem: Environmental > Aquatic > Deep subsurface > Groundwater...
AGGAGTTGACCGCCACGGCATGTTCGGCCCCGCAGTAGGTCTTGATGGCGTTTTCAAACCGTTCCGTCTTGGGGCCGGTGGTCAGCCAGCCCGAGGTCAGGGTGTCGACGACCTCCTTGACTTCGGCTTCGCCGATCAGGGGCGGGGAAAAGGGAACGAACTCGGCCAGGGGTCTGGCCTTGGTGCTCCGGTTTTCGATCGTGGCGGCCAGGGACATGCTCGATTCACCTCGTTTCGCTCAGGCGTTCCGGAATCGGGGGCCGGTCGGGTCCTGGATGGCTCCGGAGCGAAGGGCCGTTTCGATCTCGCCCACGGCGTCTCCCACGGTGTAATCGACCCGGAAGCCCAATACCCGGCCGGCCTTGTCGAAATTGACGTGGTAGTCCCGCAGGTCCGGGGGCTGATCGATGGTTTCGACCTCCACGCCCGGAAGATAGGAGCGGACCAATTCGCCCAGGACCCCGATCTGGTAGTTCTGTTCGTTCGAGCCGATGTTGAAAACCTGGCCCTTGACCCGCTCCGGGTCGGCCTCGAGTACCGCCAGAAAGCCCCGGGCTACATCGGCCACGTGGACCAGGGGCCGCCACTGTTTGCCTCCGAATATCCTGATCTTGTTGTGGAGCACGGCGTGCATGGTCAGGATGTTGATGATCAGGTCGAAACGCATGCGCGGAGACAGCCCGTAGACCGTGGCCAGGCGCAGGATGGTCGGCGAAAAGCCGTTCCCGCCGGCGGCCAGAAGCTCGTTTTCCACGTCGCGCTTGAGTTCCGCGTAAAGCGAAATCGGATTGAGAGGCGAATCCTCGTACAGAATGCCCTCCTGAATGCCGTAGCAGGAGTCCGTCGAGGCGAAAAGCAGCCGGGGCACGTGATAGTACCGGCAGGCGTCGATCACGGTCTTGGTCCCGAGCCAGTTCACGTCGACCGTTTCCCGGGGGTCCCGGTTGCAGGCCGGTTCGCCCACCAGGGCCGCCAGCAGGACCACCGCGTCCTGCCCCTCGACCGCGGCACTCACCTCGGCCACGTCCCGCAGATCGCCCCGGATCAGGCGGAAATTGGGGCTTCTCTCCAGATCGGCCAGCGGTTCGGACCCGAAAAGCAGGCGGTCGAAGACCGTGGTCTCGTAGCCCCGTTCCACCAACATTCGGGTCAGGATCGAGCCGATGTAGCCCGCTCCTCCCATAACCAGCACTTTGTTCATCGCTCCTCCTCGAACCCGCTTCGGGCCGGCGGCCCTCCGTTTATTCAGTTCATGAACGGTTCGCGTAAATTAAAGCCCCGTCTTCCCCTAGGGGAAACGGGGCCTCAGCTCAACAAGTGCGCCGCGAGTGCCTCCGGGGTCGACTCGGCCCGGTCCCATCCATAATATATGGGCGCACAGGCATGGTTCGACTTGACCCAGTCCGTATTGGCCAGGCCGTCTCCGCTCCGGCCCATGATCTCGTGGCAGGGGCTGTCGAAGACCCGCCCGGTCTCTTCCGCCAGCGGCCTCTCGAACACGATGTACTTGTAATACCCGGAGACCATGTTCCGGGGCAGGCGGACCCGCTTTTCGAAAATCCGGTCATACTTGGCCGCCAGGTCCCGTTTCCAGGCCAGGATGCGGGGCAGGCGCTCCAACTGGACCAGGCCCAGGGCCGCGGTCATTTCGTTCATGCGGGCGTTGAAACCGGACACCTTGTAGTCGTACTTGCCGTAGTTGCGCCAGGACCGGACGAATTCGGCCGCCCGGGCGTCCCGGGTGACCACCAGCCCGCCTTCGCCCAGGGGCATGGTCTTGGTGGCATAGAACGAGTAGACCCCGCCCAGGCCGTACGTCCCGGCCTGCCGGCCGTTGTACTCGGCGCCATGGGCATGGGCGCAGTCTTCGATCAAGGCGATGTCGCGTTCGGCCAGGTACGCGGCCATCTCCTCGATCTCGAAGGCGATATGGCCGCCGATATGCACCACGATCACGGCCCGGGTCCTGGAAGTGATCCGGGTCTTGAGGTCGGTCAGGCTCAGGCAGAGGTCTTCCCGGTTGCAGTCGGCAAAGACCACGTCCGCCCCGGCCCGTATCGCGGCCAGGGGTGTGGCCATGAAGGTGTTCGAGGGCACGATGACCTCGCCGCCGCCGACTCCGGCCGCTTCCAGCAGGGCCAGCAGACCCAGGCCGGCATTGCAGACCGCCACCGTCTCCGGGCCGCCGAGACAGGCCGACATTTCCGTTTCGAAACGGCGGACCATCCGGCCTTCGGAAAGAAAATCACTGTCGAAGACCTCTTCGAGCAGGTCGTGGTAGCGGCGTCGGTATTCGGCTTCGAAAGGGATTTTCATCTCAGATGAAGTTCCGGGTCTGGACCCGCTCCATGTCGTTGAGCAGCCGGTTGTACTTGGTCATACGGCACTGGGGGCAGTGCCGCCGGCAGAATTCCGGCTCGGAAACCAGGCTGACCTGACGGCGACGGCGGTCTCCGGTCCAGACCTCGAAAAAGGACTGTTCCAGAATGTTGCCCACCGGTTCCCATGAGGCGTTGCTGTTCAATCGCCCGCAAAGGTAGATGCCGCCGTCCGCGGTGATGACCGCGGACAGGCTGTGGGCCAGGCAGGGCAGACCCAGGTTGCCGCTTTCCCGGTTGTCGGCCATGGCCGACAGGTTGACCGAAAAGGACGTGGTTTCGTACTTTTTCAAAAAATCCAGGTCGGCCGAACTCCGCAACTTCGGATGGTCGACCACGGGACGGATGTGGATGTAGTTGAGCCCGATCTTGCGCAGAAAAAGGACCAGTTGTTCCAGCTTGACCGGGTCGTCGTTCCGATTGGTCAGGACGTAGCCCACCCCCAGGGTGACCGGCATCTTGCGGGCCGCCAGGGCCATCAGGTTCTGGATCACCCGGTTGAAACCGTCCACGCGCTTCAAACGGCGGTACTGGTCCCGATCCGATGCGTCCAGGCTGACGCGTATCCACTCGAAGAACTCCATCCGGTCCAGATAAGGGGTCAGGTAGCCATTGGTGATAAGCCCCAGGGCCAGGCCGCTTTCCCCGGCCCGGGTCACCACGGGCATGAAATCCGGGTGCAGGGTCGGCTCCCCGCCGCCCTCGATCACCACGCCCCGGGTCCCGCCGGCCTTGAGGTCATCGAAAAGCGGGTAGAGCACCTCCGGGGAAAGCTCGCCCCCCAGACGTTCGCGGAGATCGGCGTCCGAACACCAGAGACAGTGATGATTGCAGCGATTGGTCAGGGACAGCTCGACGCTGATGGGATACGTGGCGTCAAAGGTCACGCAGTTGTTCAGCCTGAGGGCCTGGACCTTGTCCGGAAACAACAGAACCTTCTCCAGGCTGACCTCGGCCGGGACCATGATCTCCTGGGAGGCCGTCAGGTCGGGCCGGGTCCCGAGAAAGGAAACGACGTGGTCATTGTCGATTTTGGATACGCCGGACAGTATTTCCGAAACCACCCGGATATCGGGCTCGAAATCGATACTGACCCGGAAATGGGGGGCCGCCGTCGAGGCGCTCCGGTAATACGTCCGATAGCGGTCCCCGTGGTGATGCAGATAGAGCGTCCCCAGGCCTTTCTGTTCCGAGGAAAGCTCCTCGGACTTGATGCGTTCCAGGGCCGGGCGGGAGATGACCTCCGCCCCCAGGCCGTAGACCACGCCCTGGTAATGGCTGTTCAGACTGAAGTCCACCCCGGACAGGACATGCTCCGAAATCATGTCGTCCAGGGCCTCCACGTCCACCAGAGGGAAGTTCCCGTTGATCCGGACGACGTGATCCGCCTTCTCGCCCCGGGCGACCAGGTGCAGCCGGTCCAGGATGCCGTCGGGATGGCCGGCGTAAACCTTGAGTCCCAGCCTTCGGGCCAGGTCGGCAATGGTCCGGTCCTCGACCTCGTCGCCCAAAGCCACCGCCACTCCATCCAGGCGAGTCGATCGCCGCAGGCGCTCCACGACCCATTCCAGGGACGTCCGCCCATGGATCAGGGCCAGGCAGCGGGCCGGCAGGAGGCGGCTCGGCGACTCGGGCGAATAGGCCCGGGCCAGGATGGCGGCGACGACCTTCACCAGCTCAGGCCCTCCGCATGGACCGTGCGGTGGGAGGTCAGGTCCCTCCATCGCGGCATGATCAGCCCGTCCGCCTTCAGTCCGGGCTCGCCGGCCAGGAGATGGGTTTTCGATCCGTACACGTCGGGGTGATTGTCAAGAATTTGGCGAACAGATATGCCTGAAAACGCCAATCTGCCGACGGATACCGGGTGAACCAGATCTCCCAAATCGTATGCCATGGCCAACTCCCCTTCTTTTTTCATCGTTTCAACCCGGGATGATCCCGGTTCGCAACCAGGCGCTCCGGAAAAGGTCCCATTCGCGTTTCGAAATTTAGCAAGATGCGGGCCAAGATGGGCTGACAAGGCAATTGTGCAAATTGTCAATTAACTACAGGCATATATGCATATAGTACCGAAACCGGTCCCCGCGGTCCCTCTCCGGGCCGGAGTTAGACCCGGCAGGGATGACCCGGAGCCCGTGTTTTTTTCCGTACATTAATGGTGGACAGTCATGCAGCGGCTTTGGTATAGGCATGTCATGCGGGCGTTGCATTCGGTCGCGTAGTGGAGGAACGGTACGTTGCGTTGTTTGATTACGGGAGGGGCTGGTTTCATCGGTTCTCATCTGGTGGACGAGGCGCTCCGACGCGGTTGTGATGTCGTTGTTCTGGACAACCTGACTACCGGTCGCCTGGAAAATCTCGAGCACTGCTTCAAGGAAATCAATTTCGTGCAAGGGGACATCCGAGACCGCGACCTGGTATTCAAGCTGGCCCGCGGAGCCGACCGGGTCTTCCACCATGCCGCCGTGACGGCTGTCCCGGAAACGGTGGATGATCCGTTCACCAGCGCCGAAGTGAACGATCTGGGGTGTTTGAACGTTTTCTCCGCGGCCCGTTCCGCCGGGGTCGGGCGGGTGGTCTATGCCAGTTCCTCGGCCGTTTATGGAGACACGGAAACGTTGCCCCACCGGGAATCCATGATCCCGTCCCCGAACAGCCCTTACGCGGCCCATAAGCTGCTGGGCGAACATTACGCGGCGATTTTTCGCGATTTGTACGATCTGGAGATTGTACCCTTGCGATATTTCAACGTGTTCGGGCCAAGGCAGGACCCCGGCTCGACCTACTCCGGGGTGATATCCATATTCATGGATCGGCTGTTCAAGGGCCGGCAGCCGGTTGTCTACGGCGACGGAGGCCAACGCAGGGACTTTATTTACGTTCAGGACGTGGTCGAAGCCAATTTTCTGGCGGCCGAAACCCCGGGCCTCGCCGGCCGGGCCATCAATGTCGGCACAGGGCGGGCGGCCGGCATCCTGAATCTGCTGGAAATCATGTCCAGGCTGACCGGAGTGGAGGCGGCCCCGTCCTTCGAAGCGCACCGCCCGGGAGACATTTACGAGTCCAGGGCCGATGTGTCTCGGGCGCGGGAGCTTTTAGGGTTTTCCGCCCGGACCCCCCTCGAAACCGGACTGGCCCGGACCTTGGACTGGTTTCGGAAAGGCCTCTCCTCGTAACCCTGGCCGATATTTTGCATAGATATTCGGGTCATGGCGCGGGACCCCGAAAACCTCGAGGAAAAATCGAGGAATTTTACATTGCACCGGTTATTTCCGTTTAAGTTTTTCATCATGCCTGCCGATACGGAAGATGAAGAGGTAGAGGCGGAAAATGACCATCACGTCATATCAAATCCACAATGTCCTGCGCACTTACGGCAAGCAGCTCCGTCGCGGTGCCCGCCTCAACCGCGTCGGGCCGGCGGAAACCGGCGAACGTATGGACAAGATCAACATATCCGCCGAAGCCAGGCGTCAGCAGGTCGTCGAGCGCGTGGCCACGGAAATCATGTCTCGCCTGGCCGATTCCGGACCCCGTCGGGAAGGGGTCGAGTCGGAAATCCTTTCCGACCTGAGCCAGGAATTCGGCCAGCCCCTGCAACTCGGCTTCGACACCCAGAACGATCGGTTCTCCTTTAACGTGGTTGATGTGGAAAAAGGCGAGATCGTCAAAACGCTGGACAAGGAACAAACCGAGCGCCTGACTCAGAGGCTGCGTGAGATAACCCTTCAAAAAGTCGACCAGACGATGCTCTAAGAGGTTTACGATGAAGATAAACGACTATGTATCAGGGAAGGTCAACGGCGCATATGCCGGGGAAACCTCACGAGCCGATTTCAAGGACCGTCCCAAGTCCGGGGAACAGACCTCGGAGAACGGAAAGGACGTCGTCCAGCTCTCCGAGCGCTCCCGGGAAGTGGCCCGGGTCAGGGAACTGGTCCAGTCCGCGCCCGAAGTGCGCGCCGAAAAGGTCGCCGAAGTGAAGGCCCGGGTCGAGTCCGGGGAATATGAGGTCCCGGACGAGACGGTCGCCGGGAACATGATTAAGAATCATATCGTAGACGTCGTCTGAACCGCGATCTGGCGTCGGATTCATCGACCCGGGGGGGGCAGCTCCCTCGGGTTTTTTTGTTTTTTCCCCCGGCCCGCCCCCGGGCTGGCCGCCGATGATGCGTGTGGGGATTACCGGCTCTGCCTGTCGCTGCTGCCGGACGCAGCCATGATGGGATGTCGGTGGGAGAATTTCTGGTCGTCGAGAACCAGTTGGCGGGCCAGCCGGGTCCGGGTGTTGACCACGAGCGGGCCCAACAGATTGGCGGTCATGGCCTGAGGCTGCCCCTGGGGGATGGTCACGATCACATAGAAGGCCAACTCGTCCCGGCCGTCGGCCTTGAGGTCCGACAAAAGCGCCCCGGCCAGGGGAACGTGATAGTCCGGTTTGAATAGAGCCGGGTCCACGATGACAAAGGCCAGGTCCTCCCGGTCCACCGCCTGGAACCAATAAAATGGCGATTCCGGCTTGTGTTGGATGATGACGTAGCGCTGGCATTCCGGAAAGCCGATCAGGCCGCCCGGGACGCTGATGAACGCCCCTTCATCCAATTCCAGGACGCCAAACCGGCTTGTCAGGATTTTCAACACGACGGCTCCCGATTACGATTTCAGGCTGGCCCATAAATCGGCGACCCGGGACAGATCGTCCGGTGACAGGCTGGCGGCCTGCCGGTTTTCTTCCCGGATGCGTTCATAGACCTCTTCCCGATGAACGGCCATTTCCGTGGGGGCCTGGATGCCCAAACGGACCTGTTTACCCTTGACGTCGATGACCTGGACCTTGACGTCGTCGCCGATGGCGATCGTTTCGCCGATTTTTCGGGTTAAGATAAGCACCTGGCCGCTCCCTGCTCGCGAAGGCCCGTTGTCATCCATTCCATATTAACATATTTCACCCGGGAACGTAATCGCAAAGCGCTTCGGTTCGTATCCTTAATCAATGCCTGGTGGCATTTCAAGACCGTCCTTTCGCGGTCTTCGGCCCGAGGACGGCTCCGCCGCCAAGGGCCTTGTTCATAATATCCTGAAGTCGGCAGCCGGAGGCCGCCACGGGATGATCCCGGAAGCCCGCCAACCGCCGCAACGGATGATCCGTCGCCAACCCCGCCACTCCCCTGGGGACCGGAACGCTCACCCCCCCCTCCAATCGCCCCCTCACCCGGGACGTCCCCCGGAACCCGGCCCCGGGCCTGCCCCCCGCGGCCACATTTGGGGGGTTTTTCATCAGGAATACAAGATATTGTAAATCAAGTGGAGGGAAATAAAAAATCGCTCAAAAAATGTTAAAGTAAAATTATGAAAAGTCGATAAGTGTTTTAAGAAACATGAGGAGAACCGGAAAGACATTGAAAACGCGACGAGGATTTTGGATACGGCATCGAGAAAGTATCAAGCGATGGAAACCTATCAATCAGATATTACTGAATATGATTCGAAATCGAACTTCCGGGACCATGTTAGATAAAGCTAGAGCAAGTTATCAATAAATTAAAAAAATATGAAAATGTTCTAAAGTCAATTTTATTTTAGCCGATAAGAAGGTAAAGAAAGCTTGAAACCAATCAAGCTTTGTTAGACGAGGAGGAAGACATGAATCAGATTGCCATCTACAAGCACCCAGTCAGGCCGGACGGACCCGGCTGCCTTTCCAATCCGGAGATGGCCCTCCTCGGGGGCCAGGCCCCGGTATTGAATCAGACACGGGTCATGGTCGCCAACCATCAGAGTCGTTTTGTGCGCCCTGCGGATCTGGATGCCGCTCTGCAGGGCTTATTCGCTTTGTAATAGACAGGGCAGCGAGCAAGGAGGTTTGTCATGAGTTTGGTCATTAACCACAATATGATGGCCATGAATGCAGCCCGCAACCTGGGGATGATCTACAGTCGGCTGGCCAAGTCCACCGAACGGTTGTCTTCGGGGCTGCGGATCAACTCGGCGGGCGACGATGCCGCCGGGCTGGCGATCCGCGAGTTGATGCGGGCCGACATCAAGGTTATCCAGCAGGGTATCCGGAACGCTTCGGATGGGATCAGCATGATCCAGACGGCTGAAGGGGCCATGGCCGTCATCGACGAGAAGCTGACCCGGATGAAGGAGCTGGCCGAGCAGGCTGCTACCGGCACCTACACCACGGCCCAGCGTGAGATCATGGACTCGGAGTACCAGGCCATGGCCAGGGAGATCGACCGGATCGCCAACGCCACGGACTTCAACCAGACCAAGCTGTTGGACGGGAGCTTGAGCACCTTCCACAACGGGTCGGGTATGAAGCTTCATTTCGGCACGGGCAACAGTTCGGCCGAGGACTACTACTTCGTGACCATCGGCGATGTCCGGGCCACTTCGACCACCGGCCTGCAGGTCGGCGGCGGGGCCACCCAGGAGATGTGGATGGCCCAGTCGGCGCAGACCTCGCTGACCGCGGGGCTGACCGCCCGCCGGGGTGAGTATGTGGGCTTCTGGTACAACGCCTACGGCACCTCTTCGGCCACGGGCATCAGCAACACGCCCTCGAACCTGGTCGGTTTCTACAACGCGGCCAGCGGCGCCGGCCTGACGGAGCTGGTCAACCAGATCAACCAGGGCACGGCGGCCCGGATCGCCCTCGAGTTCAGCGGGGCCCAGGGCAACGCGATATTCGGCGCGGGTTGCGGTTCGGCCACGACCCACCAGCACATCGTGGTGGGCAACACGAACATCTCCTTTTACACCACCTGCGCGGCCTCGGCGGCCATTGCCGGCGGTGACGTGTTCGTCCGGACCTCGGCCGGCGCCTTCGGTGGCAGCGCCCTGGCCTCGCTGGTCGCCCAGGCGCACAACAGCTACACCAGCGCCGACACCTTTGCCGTGGTCGTGGACGCCGACACCCTGCTGTTCTTCGCCAAGACGGCGGGCGTGGGCGGCAACACCCTGCTCTTCAACGAAGTGGGCGGCGACAACACCGACTACTCGTGGGTCGATCTGAGCACGGGCACGGTCATGACCAACAGCGGCAACTTCAGCATGGGCGGGCTGGAATGGGTCCAGGCCGGAACGGAACGGGATGCCAACGGGTACCACCTGACGTTGACGGGCGTGGAGCGGGGTGCGTACCGCGACATCCAGCTTCTGGACATCAATGACCAGGTTCCCAACGCGGCGAACTGGGCTTCGGTGCTCGACGACTTCAGTTCAGGATCGGCCGCGGGACAAGGCTGGGTCCAGAGCCAGAACGCCACGGGCGCGGGAAGCTGGAACGGCGCGGACATCCTGACTCAGTCCAACGCTCAGGAAGCCCTGGCCCAGTTGGATTCGGCCATCCTGAGAAAGGACATCGTCCGGGCCAGCCTCGGCGCCACCCAGAACCGGCTTGAAAACACCATCACCCAGCTCAGCATTCAGTCCGAGAATCTGCAGGCTGCCGAGTCCCGGATTTCGGATGTGGACGTGGCCACGGAAATGACCGAGTTCACCCGGAACCAGGTCCTGGCCCAGGCGGCCACGGCCATGCTGGCCCAGGCCAACTCCCTGGCCCAGTTGGCCCTGCAGCTGCTCCAGTAGTCGGGTCCTGAACGAGGCGGTCTCCGGGGAAAGTCCCGGAGGCCGGGGAAAGGATGGATGAGCCATGTTACAGCTGGCTGACGAACGGACGCTTCATGCCATAAGCGAACTGCTGGCCCAGGGCCTGCCCCAGGCCGACCCGGTCGAGATACCGGCCGACGTGGCCCAGACGATCGAGCGGGCCCGGGAGCAGATGAGGAACATCCCGGACTGTCTGATCGATCTTCGGGCCGCCAGGCAGGAGTTCGACACGGTCCGGGGGGCCATCCAGGGGCTGCTGGAACTGGCCCGACGCGCCGCGGCCCTCCCGGAAGATGATCAGGGCGGCCGGGATGCGTGTCAGGCCGAGTTCGTCAAACTGGCCCGGGTCCTGGCCGGCACGGCCGGCCGGCGGGGATACGATCAGCCTCAATTGAGCCTGATCGGAAAGCCCCAGGCCAAGGCCGCCGCCACGGCCCTGCGGTACATGGTTCCGGTCATCGAGGCCGAAGCCGAGCGCCTGGCCGAACAGGAGGCCCTCATTCATCAGGTCGTCGAAGAGACCGTGGCCTTTCTCGAAATCGTGGCCGTCTCGTATTCCGACGCGGATTCCCTATCCGCCATACCAGACCTTCTCCAGCATGCGAAGTGGGTCCGCGGGGCCGATCGGTCCAGCATCCGGACCGGTCCGGCACTGGCGGGAGGACTCCACTAAAGCATCACAACGTGCTCGCCTGCCTGAGAGAACCCGCCTCGCGAGAGGCGGGTTCTCTCCATTTCCCATTCATCCCGAACGGGCCGTAATCATTCATGGGACCGGGGCATATCCGGGCCTAAGCGCTGACGCGACCTCGGACCCCCCCCAACTATTGAGCTGCCCGCGACGGGCCGCTAGTCCAAGTTGCTTCGCTCAATGGCCCGTGATAGAGTGCCTTTCCTGAACACAGGCCGCGGGAGGGGAAAATGACGCGATCTCAAGACGCCGATCGGGCCAAAAAGACCACGGTTCTCGTCGTGGTCACGGTCGGGTCCTTTGTCACGCCCTTCATGGGATCGTCGGTCAACGTGGCCCTGCCCGCCATCCAGCAGGCCTTTGGACTTGACGCCATCATGCTCAGTTGGGTGGCCACGTCGTTTCTGCTGTCCGCAGCCATATTCATGGTCCCCTTCGGCCGTCTGGCCGACATTCATGGCCGCAAACGGACCTTTGCCTGGGGCATGCTGGTCTACACCGCCGCCTCCGTTTTGGCCGCCCTGTCCTTTTCCGGGACCATGCTCCTGGCGACCCGGGTCCTGCAAGGGCTGGGCTCGGCCATGATCTTCACGTCCGGGCTGGCCATCCTGACCTCGGTCTTCCCGCCGGGGGAAAGAGGCCGGGCCATGGGGATCGCCGTGGGCGCGGTCTACATCGGTCTGTCCATGGGGCCGGTCCTCGGGGGCATCCTGACCCAGAACCTGGGCTGGCGCAGCGTCTTCCTGGCCCCGGCCCCGGTGGGCCTTTTGTCCGTGGCCCTGGTCTTCTGGAAACTCAAGGACGAATGGGCGGAAGCCCGAGGGGAACGCTTCGACCTGACCGGTTCGATCTTCTTCGGCCTGGCCCTGGTGGCGGTTATGTACGGCCTTTCGCGTCTGCCGGCCCCATCGAGTTTCGGCCTGATCGGCCTGGGCCTGTTCTGGGCAGCCGTATTCATATGGTGGGAGCAGCGAACGCCGCAACCGGTCATTGAAATCAGCCTGTTTCGCCGCAACCGGGTCTTCGCCTTTTCCAATCTGGCCGCCCTGATCAACTACAGCGCCACCTTTGCCGTCACCTTTCTGCTCAGCCTGTATCTCCAGTACATCAAGGCCTTCAAGCCTCAGACCGCCGGTCTGATCCTGGTCACCCAGCCCCTGGTCCAGGCGGTCTGTTCCCCCCTGGCCGGCCGACTGTCGGACCGGATTCAGCCCCGCCTGGTCGCCTCGGTCGGGATGGCCCTGACCGCCGTGGGCCTGGCCGTGTTCACCGCCCTGGGACCCGAAACCCCCGCTTGGTTCATGATCGGCAACCTGGTCGTCATGGGCCTGGGATTCGGACTGTTTTCCTCGCCCAACACCAACGCCATCATGAGCAGCGTTGAAAAGCGGCACCTGGGCATCGCCTCCGGCGCCGTCAGCACCATGCGCCTGCTCGGGCAGATGACCAGCATGGGCATTGCCACTCTCATCTTCGCCCTGGTCATCGGACCCTTTGCCATCACCCCGGACCGTTATCCGCAGTTCCTCGAAAGCGTCCGTATCGCTTTCATGATCTTCTCCCTGCTCTGCCTTTTCGGCGTGGCCGCTTCCATGATCCGGGGCCGCCTGCCCGCCAACCGGTCCGGCGACTGATTCCGAAACCAGGACCTTCCATAAAAAAAGGCCCGCCTCAAGGCGGGCCTTTCGAGGGATTCGTTCCGGATGGCCGGCTTATTGCGAGACCCCGATCAGCAGGCGAACCACGTCGTCCTGGCCGTTCATGAGCCCCCAATCCAGCGGCGTGCGGCCCAGGCGGTCCTCGGTCCGAGGATCGGCCTCGGCCCGGATCAGCATCTTGACCAGCGGGTAGTTGCCGGTCCAGGCGGCCCAGTGCAGGGGCGTGACGCCCTGGCCGTCCGCGGCGTTGACTTCGGCGCCCCATTTGAGTAGCAGACGGACCGACTCGGTCGCCTGCATGCAGACCGCCCAGGTCAGGAGAGGCCAGTGTTGCACATCCGCGTTGGTCTTGAGGAGTTCGGGCGTGGTGCCGCCGAATACGTCGCCGGCTTTCAGACCGGCCTGATCCAGGGTGAGGTTCGGGTCCACGCCTCCGTTTTTCAGCGAAAGCATCAGGTCGATGTTCTGGCCTCTGAGGGCGCTGAACATGGCCCGCGCGGCATAATCCGGTTCATCGGCCCGGGCCGGACCGGGTGTCGCCACCATCAGAAAAAGAGCCAGGCCGACCAGGATTGACAAGACGCATCTCATCCCGTTTCCCTCCACGACGCCCCGTGACCGCCGCCGGACGGCTGGATTCAAGTCCGGCGCGCCCCCTGGGCAGACGGTTGCGGGTCAACGATATTCGATAATGACCGCGGGTTCGGTCCGTTGGTCCAGGGCCAGGGTGGCCAGTTCCATCCGGCCGGCCCCGCAGGGCAGGCTGATGTCGAGCATGACCGAGTTCCTTCGTTCATTCACGCAGCCGCAGACAAAATCGGTGATGTCGTACAAAGCCCATTTCCCAAGCCGTTCCGGAGCGCCGGGCAGGGCCTGGAAGTCGGAACCGACGATGATCCGAGCCTGAAGCAAGGCCCGGTTCAGCGCTTCCGGGTTGCCGGTCACGTAAAGGGCCAGTTTGGCCGACCGAATCTGCGCGTCCTCCTGAATCTTGGCAAAGTCGAAGAACAGCGAGACGTTGTAACAGCCGCCGGCATTGTCCGTAAAGGTGCAGTCCCGGCCCGCCGCCGGACAGGTCGTGCAGCCGATTTTGAGGGTCTGGCCGCGCACCCGCCTCGAGTTCATCTTGCTCTCGTACCAGCCGGCCACGTCAAAGGGGCGCAAAAAGGCCAGGCAGACATCGGTCCGGCCTCCGTAAACCTCCTCGAGTTCCGGGTCAACGATCGAGGGCAGGGGGCTTTGGCATCGGTAGTCGGGGAGTTGATGCTCCCGGCCGGCGCAGGAAATCAACAGGGGCAGGCAGAGCAGCAATATCGCGAACACGGCTGTCTTTTTCATATCCTTAACCCCTATCGGCCGCCGCCGTCCAGTTCCCGGTCCGGTCCGGGATACAGGCTTTTGAAAATGAATATCCGGTCGCCGATGTTGATGGGCTGGGCCGAGTAAACGATCCGGGCCAGATAGGAAACCGGCTCGCTGTCCAGGTTGCGGCCGGTCTTTTGGATCAGCCGCTTTTTCTGCTCCATCGTCATGGGGGTCATGGTTTCCACCCGGCTGACGATCTGGACGTTGCCCTTGTACTGATGCAGGCGGCCCAGTATCCGGTCCTTGTCGTGACGGTCGTCATCCGGCTCCTTGACGTCCTCGCCATAGCCGTAGACCGGGAATTCCCGAAAGTAGGGGTCCATGTCCTCGTGGGTCGCCGAGTCCAGCACCTTGGCCAGGTCCACGGTGAAGCGGATGATCACGTCGTCGTAAAAGGAAAGGATGAGCTTGCCTTCGGTCAGGCTCTCCCCCTCGGGCCGGTAGCCCCGCTCGAGGGAAGCCACGATTTCGCCCACCTCCCGCACTTCGTCGTAACTGACGATCATCTTGCGGGTATCCGGGTCGATGCGCTTGACCGTAATCCGGTTGACCCCGGTGCCGCCGATCCCGTCCGGATCGGCCAGGTAAGTGAAATATCTCGGGAATCTATCCGAGAACAGCTCGCCCCGCCGGTAAAGGCTTTCCGGGGCCGGCGGCGGCGCCGGCGGAGCCTGGGCCTTCATCAACTCGTCCAGGGGAAAGATGATCAGCACGTCCCCCACCGCGATCTGGTGCGGATTGGTGGTCCGGTTCCGGTTCAGTTCCCATAACTTGGGCCAAAGGCTCTCGTCATTGTAAAACCGCTTGGATATACCCCACAGGGTGTCTCCAGGCTTGACCGTATAGCTCTGGTGCTCCGGGGCGGCCAGAACGAACGTCATCGTCCCCAGGATCAGCCCGGTAACGACGATGAGTCCGACCATGAAGCGGACAGGCTTCATCCGATATCCTCCTTGGACCTCGAATCCCTATTTAAAATATTTCAGGGTTAGTATAATCGATAATGGTTCGTAATGTCAACATAATTCGAATAGGCCCCCTCGATAACCGCACCGGCGGCCGCTTCGTTTCCGGGCGGCCGGACAAGGGGCCGGGACTTATTCGGGCGGCTCGAACTCCGATTTGAGCCGGACCCCCTCGGACCGGACCTCCCGGAGACTGAAGTTCTCGATGTACAAATACACCAGCCCGATCAGGGTGATCGGGATGAACTGCGCGGCATGGCTGACCAGGGCGTAGCTTTCCGCGCCCGCCGTATCCACCCCCAAGGCGGTCAGGGCCATGATGCAAGCGAACTCATACGGCCCCACGAACCCCGGGCTGGAGGGAATCATGACCCCCAGGGCAATGGCCACCAGCACGAACACGCTGCCCAAAAAGCCGACCTGTCCGCCCATGCCGCTGCCCCCGACCGCGCCGAAAGCGAACATGAGCGTCCAGTACCAGGCGGCCATGGTCAGCCAGATCAGCACGGAAAGCCCGATGCTCGTCGCGAAAAGGCGAAAATCGGACAGCACGTCCAGACCGCCGGCAAAGGCGCGAACGATCCGGACCACCGGGCCGAGCAGGCCGGGGAAGCGGCCCAAAATCCGCTCCAGAACCCGGACGATCCAATCCGTCCTGAGCCGGGCCAGAACCAGAAAGACCATGGCGGACACGAAAATGAACAGGGCCAGGTAGGAAAAGGCCTGAATCCAGACCCCGACCCGGGAGGATTCGGGCAGCGGCCGGAGGAAGAGGACCAGGAGAAGCAGGAACAGGGTGGTGAAACCGTCCAGGACCCGCTCGACCATCACCGTGGCGAAGACCCCGGTCTTGGACATGGAGGCCCGGCGTCCCAGAACATAGGCCCGGATGAACTCCCCGAGGCGAAACGGCAGCAGATTCAGTGACATGAATCCGATCATGATCGCGCTGACCAGGGAGCTGAAAGCCGGACGGCCGGCGGGCAGCAGCAGATGGCGCCAGCGCACGGCCCGAAGCAGGAAGATCACGGCCAAAAGCGGGAGGCTGGCGACAATGTAGAGCAGGTCCGTCTCCTGCACCCGGCTCCAGATCAGTGACCAGTCGCTTTTCCGAAAGGCCAGATACAGGAAGACGGCGCTGATGGCCAGTCCCAACCACATTTGCTTGTTTTTCAAAAGTCGCGCACCCCGGTCCTTTTAACCCGAATATACACGAAAATCGGGCCGCCTGGCAACTGGTCCGACGGGGGGCCTGCCAGGCAACGACGAGCCGGCAGCGCGAATGTCCCCCGTCATTGCGAGTCCCCGTCCTTCTCGAAGCCCACGGTTATTGGGCTTAGGAACCGATTCCTCTCTTAGGCCAGTTTTGGGGGACACCCGATTGCTTCGCCGCTTCGCTTCTCGCAATGACGGTGCTTATAGCGGTAGCGTCTTTGCAAGAAGCGGAGCGGCAAAGCAATCGGGTGAGGCCGAGACGGAACCCAAGCCTTCTGGATATTTTATGGACGCCCATATTTTCCTGGTTCCCACGCTCCGGCTTGGGAACCCGATCCTGGAAGCTCCAGCTTCCCTCTTTTTTCGTTACGGCATACCACAGGCCCCATTTTTCCGTTTTCCGGGTAGGAGGCCCTCATCTCGCCGCAAACTATATTGACATTTACATTAACATTGACATTAACATTTGGAACCGGTATACTCAGGATCAAAACCGGGACGGAGGAGTTCATGTTGCCCGAGCTTCCGGAAAAGCAGTTGGCCTTTCTGAAGTTTTTGGAGGATGAGATCGCCCGCCGGGGCCGGGCGCCCAGCCTGCGCCGGGCCGCGGCCGTGCTGGGGGTCAGCCATTCGGCGGTGCTCCAGTACCTGCGGGCCCTGGAAGAGAAGGGCTACGTCAGGCGGGAGGGGCGGTACAGCCGCCGCATCCATCTGCTCAACCGGGCCGGTCAGACGGCGGCGGTGCAGCGCTGGCGGGAGGTGCCCATCGTGGGACGGATCGCGGCCGGTCTGCCGATGTATGCCCAGCAGGAGTGGGACGGGACCCGGGTCGTGGACGCCACGGTCTATCGGGGGGCGAACCTGTTCGCCTTGCGCGTGCGGGGGGATTCCATGATCGAGGCCGGGATTCTGGACGGCGACCTGGTCATCTGCGAGCCCCGCCAGTATGCCCGGGACGGGGAGATCGTGGTGGCCCTGCTTCATGACGAGGAGGCCACGGTCAAGCGGTTTTTTCTGCGGGGGGACCGGGTCGAGCTGCGGCCGGAGAACCGCGACTACGAGTCCGGGTTCTACGAGTTCGGCGAGGTCCTGATCCAGGGCCGGGTGGTCGGGCTCGAGCGGAGCCCGGAGCAGGTGGCCCGGCTGTAGGCCGATAGGTGTGGAGGGGGCAGTCGATGAGGCGGGAGCAGGATGCGCGCGGGGGACGAGAGGCCGGACCGGCCGCGGGAAGCGGCCGGGTCTGGGTGGGCACCTGCGGCTATTCGTACACGGAATGGACCGAGGCCGGGTTTTATCCGCCGGGGACCAAGGCGGACCGGATGCTGGGTTTGTACGCCCGGAGGTTTCCGGCGGCCGAACTCAACTACACCTGGTATCAGATGCCCCGGGCCGAGGCGGTCGAGCGGCAGCGCCGCCAGGCGCCGCCCGGTTTTCTGTTCGCGGCCAAGCTGACCCGGAGCCTGACCCACGAGGTCGAGGCCGCGGCCTGGCGGGGCCAGGCCGCGGCTTATCGGCACGGTATCGCCCCCCTGGTCCAGGCCGGACAGCTTTCCGCCGTCCTGGTCCAGCTTCCGCCGACCTTTACCCGCACCCCGGACCACCGCCGGCACCTGGCCGCCTTGCTCGACGAACTGGCCGGCCTGCCTTTGGTGGTCGAGTTCCGCCACGTCTCCTGGGCTTCGGACCGGGTCTTCGCCGAACTCGAGAAGCGCCGGGTGGCCTTGGCCGCCGTGGATGAACCCGACCTGCCAGGACTGTTTCCGGCCCTGGACGTGGTGACCAATCCGGACCTGTTCTACGTCCGTTTCCACGGCCGCAACGCCCGGGGGTGGCGGACGGGCAACAAGCAGCTCCAGTTCGACTACGATTACAGCGAGGTCGAGTTGCGGGAATGGATCGAGAAGCGGCTGATCGGTCTGGCCGGACGGGCCCGCCGGGGGCTGGTCTTTTTCAACAACCACGTCGGGGGCCAGGCGGCCTGGAACGCCCTGAGCCTGACCCGCCTTTTGGGGGAGTACGGCCTTGCTCTGGGCGCCGTCTGAAGACCGGGCCGTGGTGCATCTGAACGTGGCCGACTTTGCCGTGGCCGTGGAACGGGTGGTGGACGGCCGCCTTCAGGGCCGGCCGGTGATCGTCGCGGCCCAGGCCGCGACCCGGGCCGCGGTCTACGACATGAGCGAAGAGGCCTTTCAGGCCGGGGTGCGCAAGGGCATGGCCCTGGGGCGGGCCCGGAAACGCTGCCGGGAGGCCCGGATCGTGGTCCCGCATCCGGACCACTACGATCGGGCCATGGCGGCCCTGGTCGGGCACGCCCGGCCCTACGCCCCCCGGATCGAAGCCGGGGAGGGGAACGGCCACCTGTTCGTGGACCTGACCGGCACCGTCCGGCTTTTCGGCCCGCCGGCGGACGTGGCCTGGCGCATGCGCAAGGCGGTCCGGGCCGACCTGGGCCTGGACCCCATCTGGGCCCTGGCCTCGAACAAGCTGGTGGCCAAGGTGGCCAGCCGCCTGGTCAAACCCACGGGCGAATACATCGTCGAACCCGGCCGGGAGGAGGACTTCCTCCGGCCGCTGCCCATCGGACTCGTGCCCGGCCTGGAACGGGAGGACCTGCTCCTTTTCCGGGAGTTCCACGTCTTCCGGGCCGGGGAGGCCGCCCTCTGGACCCCCGGCCAGCTCGAAACCGTCTTCGGCCGCCGGGGCCGCCACCTCCACCAGGCCGTGCGGGGCATCGATTCCTCCCCCGTGCTCCCGGCCGGACAGCCGCCGCCCGGCGTGGACGCGGAGCACGAGTTCGGGGACGACACCAACGACCAGGACCTCGTCCTGGCCGCCCTGTACCGGCTGGCCGAACAGGCCGGTTTCGAACTGCGCCGGCGGGGCCGGGTCGCCCGCCGGATCGCGGTCCGCCTGGACTATTCCGACGGCGTCCGAATCGTCCGCCAGCGGACCGACCCGGCCGGCACGGCCAGCGACTTCCAGCTCTTCGAACTGGCCCGCTCCGCCCTGGACCTGGCCTGGACCCGCCGGGTGCGCCTCCGCTGCCTGAAACTGCTCTGCGACCGGCTGGTTTACCCCCCCGCCCAACTGGAACTGTTTCCCCAGGACGACTCCCGCTCCCGGACCGAGGCCCTCGTTCCGGCCATCCACCGCATCCGGGCCCGGTTCGGCCCCCGGAGCATCGCCACGGGCCGGACCTTGGGCCTGGATGCCCCGCCCGTCCCGGCTTAGCGCCTCATGGTCCCCCTGGTCGTCCGCTCCCACTACTCCCTGATGTGGGGCACGGCGTCGGTCGAGCGGCTCTGCCGGGCCGCCCGGGAACGGGGCTACGACCGCCTGGCCCTGACCGACACCGACAACCTGTACGGACTGTGGCCCTTCCTCCGGGCCTGCGAGCGACAAGGGCTCCGGCCCATCGTGGGCGCCGAGGTCACCGAACGGTCCGGCCGGCGGCGGGCGGTCTGCCTGGTGGAAAACGAGACGGGCTTCCGAAGCCTGTGCCGGCTGCTGAGCCGAAGACATCAGGACCCGGACTTTGATCTCGAAACGGCCCTGGCCGGACACGGCCTCGGGCTGGTCGTGCTGACCAGCGACCCGGACCTGCTGGCCGCCTGGCACGAAGTCGGGGTCACGGTCGCGGCCGCCTTGCCCCGACGGCCCGGCCCCCGGGCCGAAGCGGTCCGCCGCGCGGCCCGCCGCCTGGGCCTGCCCGCGGCGGCCGTGCCGGACAGTTTTTTCCTCGAACCGGACGACGAACGCCTCCACCGGGTCCTGCGGGCCATCGACCTGAACACCGCCCTGTCCCGCCTGGGGGCCGGCGACGTGGCCCCGCCCGAGGCCTGGCTGGCCGGACCCGGGGAATACGCCCGCCGCTTCGAGATATACCCGGCGGCCGTTTCGGCCACCGAGGCCCTGGCCGAACGCCTGGTCTTCACCGGACCGTCCACCCGGACCGTGATGCCGCCCTGGAGCGACCCGGACGGCCGGCCCGCGGCCGACGTCCTCCGCGATGCGGCGTACGACGGGGCCTGGGACCTGTACGGCCACGACCTGTCCGAGGCCGTGGTCGAGCGCCTCGAGCACGAACTGGACCTGATCGAGCGCAAGGACTATTCCGCGTACTTCCTCGTGGTCCGGGACATCGTCCGCCGCAGCCCGCGCATCTGCGGCCGGGGCTCGGGCGCGGCCTCCCTGGCGGCCTACTGCCTGCGCATCACCAACGTCTGCCCCCTCAAGCACAATCTGTATTTCGAACGCTTCATCAACGCCGACCGCCAGGACCCCCCGGACATCGACGTGGACTTCGCCTGGGACGAACGGGACGACGTCCTGGCCTCGGTCCTGGAACAGTACCGCGGCCGGGCGGCCATGGTCTGCAATCACATCCTCTTCCAGCCCCGCATGGCCATCCGGGAGACGGCCAAGGTCTTCGGGCTGACCGATCGCGAGATCGGCGAAAAGGCCGCCCGGCTGCCCTCGTTCTGGCGGGCCCGGGAGCCCGAACCCGACCTGAGGGCCCGCCTGGCGGCCATGCCCCGGAGCCGGGACCTCGAGTTCCCCGAACCCTGGCCCGAAATACTGGACCTGGCCCAACGGATCGTGGGCACGCCCCGCTACCTTTCCGTCCACCCCGGCGGTGTGGTCATTACCCCCGGACCCATCGACGAGCACGCCCCGGTCGAACGCGCCCCCAAGGGCGTGCCCATCATCCAGTGGGAAAAGGACGGGGCCGAAGACGCCGGCCTGGTCAAGATCGACCTCCTGGGCAACCGCAGCCTGGGCGTCATCCGGGACGCCATCGCCAACCTCAGGGAAAACGGCGCGCCCTTCAACGAGCGCGGCTGGGAACCGGAAGACGATCCGGCCACCCAAAACGCCGTGGCCCGGGGACTGACCATGGGCTGCTTCTACATCGAAAGCCCGGCCATGCGGCTGCTCCAGGAAAAGTCCGGCCAGGGCGACTTCGAACATCTGGTCATCCACAGCAGCATCATCCGGCCGGCGGCCAACGAGTTCATCCAGGAATACCTGCGCCGCCTCAAGGGCGGGGCCTGGGAGCCGATCCACCCCCTGCTGTCCGACCTGCTCGACGAGACCTTCGGCATCATGGTCTACCAGGAGGACGTCTCCAAGGCGGCCGTGGCCCTGGCCGGGTTCTCCCACGCCGAAGCCGACGGCCTGCGCAAGATCATGTCCAAAAAGGACAAGGAACACGCCCTGCGCGACTATCGGCGCCGCTTCGTGGATGGCGGCCGGGAACGGGGCCTGAGCGACGAACAGATTTCCGCCGTCTGGGACATGATGCTCAGCTTCAGCGGCTACTCCTTCTGCAAACCCCACAGCGCCAGCTACGCCCGGGTCTCCTTCCAGGCCGCCTATCTCAAGGTCCACCACCCCGCCGAGTTCATGGCCGCGGTCATCAGCAACCAGGGCGGGTTCTACGGCACGTTCGCCTACGTCTCCGAGGCCCGGCGGCTGGGACTGACCATCCTGCCCCCGGACGTCAACCAAAGCCGGGTCCAGTGGAAAGGCCGGGGCCGGTTCGTCCGGGTCGGCCTCCAGGCCCTCAAGGACCTGGGCCGGGAGACCGGGCGGCGCATCGTGGCCGAACGGGAGCGCGGCGGCCCGTACGCCGGGTTCGACGACTTCTGCGACCGGGTCGGCCCGGAAGACCCCGAGGCCCGGGCCCTGATTCACGCCGGGGCCTTGGAAAGCCTGGCCCCGGGCCGGGACCCGGCCGCGCTGGTCTGGAGACTGGCCCGGCGCGGCAGGCGGCGCTCGGAAAAACCCCGCTCCCCCGGCCTGTTTCGTGAGCCGGAACCCGAACCGCCGCCCATCCCTCCCGGCCCGGAGATCGAACGTCTCCGAAGGCAGTTCGAGGTCCTGGGCTTCCTCGTGGACCGCCACCCCATCGTCCTGTTCGCCCAGGCCCTGGCCGGCATGCCCCGGGTCAGGGCCGCGGACCTGCCCGGACTGGCCGGCCGGCGGGTCTGCCTGGCCGGCTGGCTGCTGACCGGCAAGACCGTGGCCACCAAACACCGCGAACTCATGCAGTTCCTGACCTTCGAGGACGAAACCGGCCTGGTCGAGACCACCTTTTTCCCCGGAGCCTACCAGCGCTTCTGCCGGATGCTGGACTGGGGCCGGCCCTACCTGCTCTGGGGCCGGGTCGAGGAAAACCACGGCGCCGTCACCTTGACCGTGGACTCGGTCGCCCTGGTGAGGTAGTCTGGCCGCCGGGAGGAGAAGGGTGCTTTCGCCGACGGCCTCCGGATTTTGCAGTTTTTGCAGGTTGGGTTAGCGAAGCGTAACCCAATATTTTCTAAACCTGCAGGAAATGTCCACTATATATGGAGAGGGAGCCATATATGGTTCGTCATACCAATCGACACCGCCTTACTGACTCCCTCGCCCCCCTTTGGGGGGAGAGGGTCGGGGTGAGGGGGGCGCAACGCGCCGGCGATCATTTTCACCCGACACGAACCGAGGCTTCTGCAAAAGGTTCAATTTGGTCCAAGCTCGAGGAAGGCGTAGAATGGCAACCGGAAAAATATATTGTAATATATTGAGGATTGCCATTCAAGCCTGACAAAGAGATTGGGCCAAACAGGGCCTTTTGCAGAGGCCTCGAACCGGACCCGCATGAAGGAACGACTTCACATTTCAGTCCGCACCCTGGTCGAACTGGTCCTGCGCTCGGGCGACCTCAGCTTCGAGTTCTCCGGGCCCCGGCGCCCGGTCGAGGCCATCCGGGCCCACGTCCGCATCCAGAAGTCCCGGCCGGCCGAGTACGCCCACGAGGTCCCGGTCTCCCGCACCGTCGAGTCCGACCGGTTCGTGCTCGACATCGGCGGCCGGATCGACGGCGTCTACACCTGGCCCGACCGGGTGGTCATCGACGAGATAAAGACCACGGTCCGGGACCTGGACCGGGTCGAGCAGGAAGAAAACCCGCTCCATTGGGGCCAGCTCAAGGCCTACGCCTTCATGTACGCCGAAGAACACGGCCTGGACGAGGTCTGGACCCAACTGACCTACTTTCACATGGACACCGAGGGCCTCCGGGAAGTCGCCCGGCGCTTTTCCCGGGAGGAACTGGCCGATTTTTTCAACGACCTGGTGGCCCGGTACCTCAAGTGGGCCGAGGCCCTGGCCGACTGGCGCGAGATCAGGAACCGCTCCCTGCATGACCTGGCCTTTCCTTTCGACGCCTTCCGGGCCGGCCAGCGGCGCATGGCCGTCCAGGTCTACCGCACCGCGGCCCGGGGCGGACAGTTCATCGCTCAGGCCCCCACCGGCATCGGCAAGACCATGGCCGCCGTGTTCCCGGCCCTCAAGGCCCTGGGCGAGGGCCGGCATGAAAAGATATTCTACCTGACCGCCCGGACCACGGGCCGCGCGGCCGCGGAAAAGGCCTGCGCCGATCTCAGGCGCCGGGGGGCCCGGGTCAAGACCCTGACCCTGACGGCCAAGGACAAGGTCTGTTTCGAGCCCGAGGCCGGCTGCGGCCCGGAGGAATGCCCGTACGCCAAAGGCCATTTCGACCGCGTGGCCCGAGCCCTCGAAGAGGCCTTCGCGATCGAGGCCGTGGACCGCCAGGCCATCGAAGACGTGGCCCGCCGGCACCAGGTCTGCCCCTTCGAACTCTCCCTGGACCTGGCCCTCTGGACCGACTGCCTGATCTGCGACTACAACTACGTCTTCGACCCGACCGTCTGCCTGCGCCGGTTCTTTGTCGAGGAAAAAGGCGACTACACCTTTCTCATCGACGAGGCCCACAACCTGGTGGACCGCTCCCGGGAGATGTTTTCCGCCAGGCTCGACAAACAGGCCTTCCTGGACCTGCGCCCCCGGCTCAAGGCCGACCTGCCCGAAATCCACCGGAGCCTGGGCCGGGTCAACGCCTGGATGGTCTCGGCCCGCAAGGCCTGCGGCGAAGCCGGCGGCTTTCTGGCCGAACGGGCCGAACCGGACGAACTCTATCCCCGCCTCAAGACCTTCCTCAAGCGAACCGAAGCCTGGCTGGCCCGAAACCTGCCCGCCCCGTACAAAAAGGACCTCCTGGACCTCTACTTCCAGGTCCACGGCTTCATGCGGGTCGCCGAGCGCTTCGATTCCTCGTACATCACCTGCCGGGAACAGAGCGGCCGGGACCTGAGACTCAAGCTCTTCTGTCTGGACCCTTCGACACAGATGGCCGAGGCCCTGACCCGCTGCCGCGCCGCCGTGTTCTTTTCCGCGACCATGACCCCGACCGAATACTTCCGGGAGGTCCTGGGCTGCCATGACGAGGCGGCCCGCCTGGTCCTGCCTTCGCCCTTCGATCCGGACAACCTCTGCCTCATGGTCCTGGACCGCATCTCGACCCTGTACAAGAACCGGGACCGGACCAAGGAGGACGTGGCCCGCACCCTGGCCGCCCTGGTGGGCAAACGGCCGGGCAACTACCTGCTCTTCTTTCCCTCCTATGAATACAAGGACATGGTCCGGAGCATATTCGAGGCCGAAACGGCCGGCGAGGTCGAGACCCTGGACCAGCGGCCCGGCATGTCCGAGGCGGAACGGGAGGCTTTTCTGGAACGGTTTTCATCGGACAATCCCGGCGTCCTGGTCGGTTTCGCCGTCATGGGCGGCATTTTCGGCGAAGGCATCGACCTGGTCGGCGACCGGCTGACCGGCGCGGTCATCGTCGGCGTGGGCCTGCCCGGCATATCGCCGGAACGGGACCTCATCCGGGAGCACTTCGCCCAAAGCCGGGGCGCGGGCTTCGAGTTCGCCTACCTGTACCCCGGCATCAACCGTGTGCTCCAGGCAGCCGGCCGCGTCATCCGCTCCGAAACCGACCGGGGCGTAGTCCTCCTCATCGACGAACGCTTTTCCTGGACCCAGTACCGCGCGCTCCTCCCCCGAGAATGGCGGCCGGTGAGAGTCAGTGGACGAAAGGGGCTGGAAGCGGTGTTGGAGCGGTTTTGGGGGAG
>Ga0180009_10001904_pt1 | contig 24861 bp, 21 predicted proteins | sample OS_PC_MetaG_FD_123537 | JGI IMG/M metagenome (GOLD analysis project Ga0180009, IMG submission 123537) | Groundwater microbial communities from the Aspo Hard Rock Laboratory (HRL) deep subsurface site, Sweden - OS_PC_MetaG | ecosystem: Environmental > Aquatic > Deep subsurface > Groundwater...
TCGACGAACTCAAATCACCACCAAATCCGCCCCCCAAGGACCCAAGGCAAATGACGCTGCAACTGGTCCCGGGCTAAACCGGACAGCAGTGGGTCAAGCCCCGGGATGACGGCGGAGGGGATGCAATTTTAGTGCATTTAGTAAACTATAACCGCAAATACCCGTAATCCCACCAGAGTTACTCCTCAAAGCGTTCGGAGTTCAATCCTTTTATGGGTTCAAGTTCCAAATTTTTTACTCGCTCGGAAAACGCTTGCCGAAACAACCGCATTCTCTTGAGCATCCAGCCATGAAATCGCTCGTATTGATCAGTATTGGCAATATCTGAGCTGGTATCAAATATCGCAATTCGCGAACCACGTTTTCCACTCAGTTCTTGCCACTCAACAGGTTCTCCAAAAACTGCTTCGATTTCCATCTGACTTTCTTTCAGTCTTCGGATCGCAACCTTTTCTGGATCGTTGTTGATAAATATCTCAACGCTAATTGTAGGTTTGCGAGTCCAGATTACGCAGTTGATCGAGAATCCTGCACGACCGATCGGAAAGCTGTGCCATGAGTCATGATTCTGTCGCCGGATGCGAAACGTCGAGTCGTTCTTGTCGAGATAGTCTGCAAACGAAGCCCAGTAAGCCAAACGAAGTTGATGGCTGCGTCTGCTGTCAACATCCACGGAATCGCGAATCACGCCGCCAATCGACTTGGTCCAGTTGTTAGGCTGAGCAACAACGCGGAAGTTTGGCGCTGGGTTGCTATCATCAATTTGTAGTGCTTCCACTTCTACCGCGAAGAAGTCGAAGCCTTGAGTAGTGTTCGAGTTTAGCCAGTCCACGGCAGCCCGATGAGATTCTTTTATATGCTCCGACACCCAGACAACGGTTGCCTCTTCGCCTTGACTTGCGACATAGCTGATAAGCTGCCCAAGATGCTTATGATCAGAAGCACCAAACTGGTTCTCAATTAGAACTGGACTGCCAGTCTCGTCTTGAGCCAAGATATCAAGGCGAAACTCTCCAGCCGAGACTTCAGTATCGACCAGCTCCAGATCGCCAATTTGTAGCGCTTCTCCAAGCAGTGGAAGGTTCTCCGCCAGCCAAGGAGTAAAAAACTGTGGTTCGTTCTCCCAGACTTGTTGGGCACTCAGCCTTTTCAGTCGTCCTAGTTCCATAGTTAGCCCCCCCTAATGCGCCGCTTCCCAGTTCGCTGCCGCCTTGGCGTCGACCTGTAGCGGCACACTGAGCAGCACCGCCGGCTCCGCCGCGTGGGCCATGACGTCCTTGATCGCCGGGATCGCCTTTTCCGCGTGCCCCGCTGGCACCTCGAAGATCAGTTCGTCGTGGACCTGCAACAGCATGTCGGCGTCGACCTTGCGGCGGGTGAGTTCGGCTTCCATTTTGATCATCGCCCGCCGGATGATGTCGGCGGCGCTGCCCTGGATGGGTGCGTTGATCGAGGCGCGCTCGACAAAGCTCCGTTCGGCCGGGTTTTTCGAATTGGCGTTGGGGAAAAGGATTTTCCGTCCGAAGATCGTTTCGACAAACCCTTGCGCCTTCACCGTCTGGCGCTGGTGTTCCATATAGTCCTTGATGCCGGGGAATTTCTTGAAATAGGCCTCGATATAGTCGCCCGCCTCGGAACGGGGGATGCCGAGCTGGTTGGCGAGACCGAAGGCGGAAATGCCGTAGATGATGCCGAAATTGATCGCCTTGGCTCTACGGCGCACGTCCGAGGGCATGCCGGCGACCGGCACGTTGAACATTTCCGAAGCCGTCATGGCGTGGATGTCGAGGCCGTCGGCGAAGGCCTGTTTCAGAGCGCCGATATCGGCGATATGGGCGAGGATTCTGAGTTCGATCTGCGAATAGTCGGCCGAGATCAGCTCCATGCCCGGCGCGGCGACGAAGGCGGTGCGGATCTTGCGGCCGTCCTCGGTGCGGACCGGGATGTTCTGCAGGTTCGGGTCGGACGAGCTTAGCCGCCCGGTCAAAACCGCCGCCTGATGGTAGGAGGTGTGGACCCGCCCGGTACGTGGGTTGATATAGGTCGGCAGGGCGTCCGAATAGGTCGATTTCAATTTGGTGACGCCGCGCCAGTCGAGGATGGTCTGGGCGAGCGGCAGGCCCTTCAAGGCCAGGTCGTCGAGAACGTTGGCGCCGGTCGCCCACTGGCCCGACTTGGTCTTGCTGCCGCCTTCAAGGCCGAGCTTGCCGAAAAGGATATCGCCCAGTTGCTTGGGCGAGCCGAGATTGAAGCTCTCGCCGGCGAGGCGATGCGCCTCTTCTTCGAGGGCGGCGGCGCGCTGGGCGAAATCGCCGGAAAGCCTGGCGAGAATCTGGCGGTCGACCGAGATGCCGCGCGCCTCCATGCGCGCAAGCACCGGGGCGAGCGGGCGTTCGAGCGTCTCGTAGAGATTGGTGGCGCGCTCGGCGACGAGGCGCGGCTTCAGGACATGCCAGAGCCTGAGCGTGATGTCGGCGTCCTCGGCGGCGTATTTCGTCGCCTCGGCCACGTCGATCTCGTCGAAGCGCTTCTGGCCCTTGCCGGAACCGGCGACGTCCTTGAAGGAAATGGGGGTATGGCCGAGCCATTGCTTGGAGAGCTCGTCCATGCCGTTGCCGCGGGCGCCGTCAAGGGCATAGGCCATGAGCATCGTGTCGTCGATCGGGGATATATCGACGCCGTAGCGGGAAAGAATCCCCATGTCGTATTTGGCGTTCTGCAGGATCTTGAGGATCGAGCGGGCCTCGAGCACCTGCTTGAGGACGGCGATCACCTCGGCGATGGGCAATTGCCCCTCGACCGGGCCGCCAGTGCCGAGCAGGTCCTCGGCGCCCTTGGTGTGGCCGAGCGGAATGTAGCAGCCATTGCCCGGCTCGGTCGCAAGGCAGATGCCGACGAGGTCGGCCTGCTGGTTGTCGAGCCCGGTCGTTTCGGTGTCGACGGCGACATGGCCAATATCGATGATCCGGTCAAGCCAGCGGGCGAGCGCCCCCATGTCGCGGACGGTCTCGTAATCGTCGTGATTGACCGGGATGGCGCGGATGCGGGCGGCCTGCCGTTCGGCGAAGGCTTCCGGACCGTCGCCGCTGGCGCCGGCGACGCCGTGGCCGGCGACCGGTTCGGCGCTCGCCGCGGCGGTGGCATCCGGTTCGGCGCCTTTGGCCCTGAGGTCCGGGTCCGCCTCCCAGGCGTCCGGATCGGCGTCGATCAACCCGCCGATGCGGCGGGCGAAGGAATTGAACTCGAGCGCCTTCAAGAAGGGAAAGAGCTTTGCCGGCTCGAAGGGCTGGCGGGCGAAATCCTCGATCGGCTCGACGATCGGCACGTCGCGCTTCAAAGTCACGAGACGGTGCGAGACGCGGGCGAGTTCGGCGTTCTCGATCAGGCTTTCGCGGCGCTTTTGCTGCTTGATCTCGCCGGCGCGGCTCAGAAGCGTTTCGAGATCGCCATATTCGACAATGAGCTGGGCGGCGGTCTTGATGCCGATGCCGGGCACGCCGGGGACGTTGTCGACCGCGTCGCCGCACAGCGACTGCACCTCGACGACCTTGTCGGGAGAAACGCCAAATTTCTCCGCGACTTCGGCGGGGCCGATCCAGCGGTTCTTGAGACTGTCGAACAGGCGCACATGCTCGTCCTCGACGAGCTGCATCAGGTCCTTGTCGGTCGAAACGATGGTGACCTTGCCGCCCTTTGCCCGGGCGAGGGTTGTGTAGGTGGCGATGAGGTCGTCGGCCTCAAAGCCTTCCTGCTCGATGGCGGGAATGGAAAAGGCGCGCGCCGCCAGCCGCGTCAGCGGGAATTGCGGCACGAGGTCTTCGGGCGCCGGCGGGCGATGCGCTTTGTATTGCGGATAGAAGGTGTTGCGGAAGCTCTTGCCCGAATAATCGAAGATCACCGCCAGATGGGTCGGCGCGTTGTCGCCCTTCATGTCCTCGGTCAGTTTGAACAGCATCGAGCAGAAGCCGGAAACCGCCCCGACCGGCAGCCCGTCCGACTTGCGCGTCAGCGGCGGCAGGGCGTGGTAGGCGCGGAAAATGAAGGTCGATCCGTCGATGAGGATGAGATGCATGAGGCCCCCGCGCGCTGAACGAGGCGGCACTCTAGAGCATCAAGCGCGAATGTGGGAACCGGTTTTGCGGCGGGCGGAGGCGCCCGTACAAGCAGCGAGACCGCCGGTTCGGGGCTTGGCGGGACCGGATTTCCGGTGGTCGAAATCCGGCACTTGGTGCCCGTAGGGAAGACGTCGGCGCCAGATGCTTTGTTGCCCAACACCCCTGGCGTAGGGAGCGGCGACTTCTGGACCTTTCCTGTCCGACCGCTTTCGGTGGGTTCTGGGCCGTTAGCTGACTGGCGATTTTCAGAATCACGTTGTGGAGAACTAAAAAGCGAGTTTTAGCAGAGAGCGGAAGCTCTTGCGCCCGTGTAAAGTATTCGGAAATACATCACTTTTGCCAATTCCCTGATAAAGTGTCGCATGCGCAAGTAAATGTGCGTTAATTTATCAAATATAGTTCCTTTTCTCATGCATTCGCTGCGCCAGAAGGCGAGCGATAATTCATGGGGCGACTGACATGCGAAATTGGTTCAACAATCTCAAAATCGGCACCAAGATCTGGTCGGGAAGCGGACTGATCCTGGCATTCCTGGCCATTGTCGCGGCAATCGCCTATTCCGGGTTATCAACCGTCGGCCGCGAATTCGACGAGTATCGTCACATTGCCCGGCAGACCAATGAGCTTGGTCGCATCCAGGCGAATATCGTGTCGACGCGTGTGGCTGAGAAAAGGTTCTTGCTGACTGGGGATACCACTATACTGGACACCGTCACCCAACGGATCGATGCGACCGGCAAGTTGATCGAGGATGCTCTTCCCCTGTTCACCGAGGACAGCGAGCATGAAGCCGTGGTGGAGGTCCAAAGTCTTTTGGCGTCCTATCGTGCTACGTTTAATCAGGCCAAAGATTTATTCATGCAGAGCACGGAACGCAGGGCCGCGCTTATTGCCGTTGGCCCTGAGGCCGAAGCCGCCCTGGCCAAGCTCTCGGATGCGGACTTTGCAGACAACAACGTGGCCGAAGGTCAGGCTGGCGCTGCCGCCTTGCGCGACTTGCTTAAGGTCCGACTTCTGGCCAGCCATTTCCTGACCACCTCTGTGGTGGAGGATGCCAATGCAGCGCTCGCGGCCTTCGAGAGTCTTGAAACCACTGTGACCAAGCTGGCGGCTCTGCAGACCGACGCGCTCGGCAAGAGCGAAGCCGGGAAAGTCCAGGCGGCCATTGACACCTACGGCGCGGCGCTCAAGGACATGCTCGACGTCACCATGCGGACCGATGACCTCGTTATCAACACGCTCGACCCGATCGGCAGGGAGATTGCAAACGAGTCGGAAAAACTCAAGCTCGACAAGAAGGTGTTTCAGGACGAACTCGGTCCACGCGTTGTCGCTGACATCGCCAGCACTATTCTTTTCGCGTTGATCATATCGGGCATCGCCCTGGTTCTGGGTACGCTTGCCGCCATCGTCGTGGCCAGCCTGATAACGAAGCCAATTTCTCGCATGACCACGGTCATGGGCGAGATGGCCAAGGGAGAATACAACGTCGACGTGCCAGCAAAGGGTCAGAAGGACGAGATCGGCAGCATGGCTGCAGCGGTTGAAGTTTTCCGCACCAATGGCCTTGCCATGCTTCAGATCGACGCCGAGAAAGCTCAGTCTCTCGAGAAGGAGCGTGTCGAACAGGCTGCCCGCGCCAGTCTTCAGCAGGAACTTGGAAAGGTCGTTTCCGCCGCCGTTGCCGGCGACTTCTCGAAGCGAATTGAACGGCACTTCGATCAGCACGACCTGCAGGGGCTCGCCTCCGCGGTCAACGATATGGTTGAAACCGTCGATCGCGGCGTCAGCGAAACCGGCTCGGTTCTGTCTGCACTCGCCGATGCCGACCTGACCCAGCGCATGACCGGAGACTATCAGGGCGCCTTCGACAAGCTGAAAGCGGATACCAATTCCGTGGCCGAAAAGCTGACCGACATCGTCGGGCAACTGAAACAGACCTCGCGCGGCTTGCGCAATGCCACCGGCGAAATCCTCGCCGGAGCCAACGATCTCAGCGAACGCACGACCAAGCAGGCAGCAACGGTTGAAGAGACCAGTGCCGCCATGGAGCAACTGTCTCACACGGTCATGGACAACGCCAAGCGGGCCGAGGAAGCCTCGGTCAAGACCAAGAGCATGTCCCAGAGTGCCGAAGAAGGCGGAGAGGTGATGCGCAAGGCCACCGGAGCCATGGAGCAGATCACCAGTTCCAGCTCCAAGATATCCAACATCATCGGCATGATCGACGACATCGCCTTCCAGACCAATCTTCTCGCTCTGAACGCTTCGGTGGAAGCGGCGCGGGCCGGCGAGGCGGGCAAGGGGTTTGCCGTTGTCGCGGTGGAAGTGCGCCGGCTCGCTCAATCGGCGGCCGAAGCCTCATCTGAGGTCAAGGCGCTTATTGAACAAAGCGCGGAGGAAGTCTCCGGCGGTTCCAAGCTGGTCGCGTCTGCCGCTGAGAAGCTGTCGACCATCCTCAGTGCCGTCAAGGAGAACAATGCCCTGATGGAGGGCATTGCCCGAGAAAGCCGTGAGCAGGCAGCAGCGATCGATGAGGTCAATGTCGCCGTCCGGCAGATGGACGAAATGACCCAGCACAACGCCGCGCTGGTCGAACAGACCAACGCCGCTATCGAACAGACGGAAGCCCAGGCCGCTGATCTTGATCGGATCGTCGATATCTTCCAGGTGTCCGATGGCTCGCACAGGCAGACCGCGCCGACAGCGCCGAGGCAGGCCCCTGCCGCCAGGCCCGGCGTCCTCAAGAAGATCGCGTCCGGTGCCAAGGCCCTCCTGTCGCACGGCAATGCCGCCGTCGACAAGGACTGGAGCGAATTCTGATGGGCACAACCGCACTTGCCTTGGACGAGTATGAAGTTGCGGCACCGGGAGCCGACGCCTCCCTCAAGCGGGCGAGCCAGTTCGTCACCTGCAATGTCGGTGACAATGCCTATGGCGTCGACATCATTGCCGTGAGGGAAATCCGGAGCTGGACGCCAACGACGATGCTTCCGGACCAGGACAGAGGTGCGCGTGGCGTTCTCGACATTCGCGGCGATATTGTCGAGGTGTTCGACCTCTCGACTGTGCTTGGCTCCGGAGCTCATGACAAACAGGCCAATCAGGTGGTTCTTGTCGTTGCCATAGGCGGTCGCGATGTTGGCCTCGCGGTCGACAGCGTTTCGGATATCGTTGATGCCGACCCGGGTGACTTCGCCGAGCCACCCAAGACCTGCAACAAGGTGGCAGCGATTGTGCGTCAGAAGGATCGATTGATCTCGATTCTCAACCTCGATGTCCTGTTCCGTTGACTGGGCATTCTCACAGCACAACTTGCGAAGGGCGCCTCCGGCGCCCTTTTTTTGTCGCCTGCGCCTCTGGTTGGCCAGCTCAGGACCGGGTGCGCCAACCCGCGCTTCGTCCGAAGACCTGCCCAGATGAAGATCATGTTGGCAGGGCACTTTCGTTGGACAAGGCGCAGTATCGATGCATCAGCGACATCGAACATTGCCGCAGGCAATGACCGGTTTCGGGAAGCAGACAAGCTCGCCTCTGCGACCGGCATTCAGGCGCCAAGCCGCCGATCCTGCTTTGACCGGAGAGGTCCGCCTCCTTCCCATCCCGGTCGCTCGGCCACCGATCGGGACGCGCAGCAAGTGTCGGTTGTTGACCGCTAGATGCCGAAATTGAGGTTCTGGGAGAAAATCTTGATCAGCGCCGGCGAGATGATGACGATGAAAAGCACCGGCAGGAAGAAAAGGATCAGCGGCACGGTCAGCTTGGGCGGCAGGGCGGCGGCCTTTTTCTCGGCCTCCATCATGCGCGCCTCGCGGCCTTCCTCGGCCATGATGCGCAAGGACTGGCCGACCGAGGTGCCATAGCGCTCGGACTGGATCAGCGCCGTCATGACGGCGCGCACGCCATCGAGGCCGGTGCGCTTGCCGAGATTGTCATAGGCGCGGGTGCGGTCCTCGAGAAAGCTCAGTTCGGCATTGGTCAGGGTCAGTTCCTCGGCCAACGGAATGGACTGGACGCCGATTTCCTTGGCGACGCGCTTGAAGGCGTGCTCGATCGACATGCCGGATTCAACACAGAGCAGCAAAAGGTCGAGACAGTCCGGCCAGGCGCGGCGGATCGAGGCCTGGCGCTTCTGGATCTTGTTCCGGAGCAAAAGCAGCGGCAGGTAGGAGCCGAGCAGGCCGATGGCGACCGAATAGAGCACATTGAGGAAAAGCGGGCGATCGCCGGGCACGAGAACGGCGAGATAGAGCAGCGCGATGAGCAACAGGCCGAGCGGCGTCACGAATCTCAAAAACACATAGGTCGTCAGCGGCCCCTGGCCGCGATAGCCAGCCTGGGTCAGAAGGTTCTGGGTGTTCTCGTCGGCAAAGGCCTTTTGCAGGTCGAAGCGCTCGACGATCGAGGTCACCACCGCCTTGGCCTCGCGGCCGCCGCGGATCGAGGGCTTGTTGGCCTCGGCCCCGCGCAGCCGGCTCATTTCCTCGGTCCTGAGCTTCTCGCGTTCGAGCGCCACGCGCTTGATGCGCTGCTTGGCGTCGGTCTTGTCGAAGAACTGGGCGCCGAAGGTAAACACCACCGCGCCGGCGGCGACGGCGGCGAACAGGGCCGTGAGGAAAGTGGTGCTGGTGAAGGTTTCGACCAGATCCATCAGAACCCTCCCCGCTTATTGCGCTTGTTCCTGTCGATCACGCGCATGGCTTAGACCTCGAACTGGATCATGCGGTTCATGACGAAGATGCCGGTGAGCATCATGACGGCGGCGACGCCGAGCCAGATATTGCCGATCGGAGTGTCGATCAGGGTGTTGAGATAGCCCGGACGCACGACGGAAACGAGCGCCGCCACGATAAAGGGCAGCGAACCGATGATCATCGCCGAGGCCTTGGCTTCCGAGGACATGGCCTTGACCTTGGCCTTCATCTTCTTGCGGTTTCTCAAGACCTTGGAAAGGTTCGTGAGCGCCTCCGAGAGGTTGCCGCCGGCCTGCTGCTGCACGGTGATGACGACGACGAAGAAATTGACCTCCGGGGTCGGCACGCGTTCGTAAAGGATCTGGATGGCCTCGGCCATGGACTTGCCGAAGCTCTGCTGGTCGAGCACGCGGGCGAATTCGGACCTGACCGGCTCCTTGGCTTCCCTCGAGACGACCCTGACCGAATCGTTGAGCGGCAGGCCCGACTTGACGCCGCGCACGATGACTTCGACGGCGTTGGGCAATTCGTCGAGATACCTCGTCCGGTAGCGCTTGCGGCGCTGCTTGACAAACCAGCGCGGCAGCAGATAGCCGCCTGCCGTGCCGAAGACGAAAGCGAACAGCAGCGGCACCTCGAACAGCCAGCACATTATGGCGACCACCACGCCGAAAATGACGGAATAGCGGATAAAGGCTGACTTGGTCGTCGACATGCCCGCCTGGAAAATCAGGTTCTCGAGCGTTTCCCTCTGCTTGTGCTTGGCCAGGGCATCGGACTGCGCCTTCAACGCCTGCGCCACAGTCTTGCGGCGGGCGTCGCGCTGGCGGTCGACCTGCAGGCTTTCGCGGGCGCTCTGGTAATTGCCCTTCAGAGCCTTCTTGCGCTTGTCGGCACGGCCGTCGCCGGTCAGGGCCGGCACGAAGGTGAAGATCACCGCGCCAAGACTGATCGCAACCAGAACAACGAGCAAAATGGGTGTCATCGCCTACCCCGCCAGGATTTCTTGCTGTTCGGTGTTCGACGCCTCCAGTGCCTGGACCAGATTGGCCTCCTCGCCGAAATAGCGGGCGCGCTCGGCGAATTGCGGCTTGGTGATGCCGGTCGAGCGATGGACGCCGATGAGATTGCCGGCGGCGTCTTCGCCCTTGATGTCGTATAGAAAGATGTCCTGGGTGACGATGACGTCGCCTTCCATGCCCAGAACTTCGGTGATGTGGGTGATGCGGCGCGAGCCGTCGCGCAGGCGCGCCGCCTGCACGACGACATCGATGGACGAAACGATCATCTCGCGGATGGTCTTGGAGGGCAGGGCATAGCCGCCCATGGTGATCATCGATTCGAGGCGGGAAAGGCCCTCGCGCGGCGAGTTGGCGTGCAGCGTGCCCATCGAGCCGTCATGGCCGGTGTTCATGGCCTGCAACAGGTCGAAGGCCTCAGGACCGCGCACTTCGCCGACGATGATGCGTTCGGGCCGCATTCTGAGGCAGTTCTTGACGAGGTCGCGCATGGTGATCTCGCCCTCGCCCTCGAGATTGGGCGGCCGCGTTTCGAGACGCACCACATGCGGCTGCTGCAATTGCAGTTCCGCCGAATCCTCGCAGGTGATGACGCGCTCGTCGCGGTCGATGAACCCGGTCAGGCAGTTCAAAAGCGTCGTCTTTCCGGAGCCGGTGCCACCGGAGATCAGCACGTTGGCGCGCACGCGCCCCAGAATGCGCAGAACCTCGGCGCCCTCGGGCGAGATCGAGCCGAACTTGACGAGCTGGGAAAGCGTCAGCTTGTCCTTCTTGAACTTGCGGATGGTCAGCGCGGCGCCGTCGATGGCCAGCGGCGGGGCGATGACGTTGACGCGGGAGCCGTCGGGCAGGCGGGCGTCGCAGATCGGCGAACTTTCATCGACGCGGCGACCGACCTGGGAAACGATGCGCTGGCACACGTTCATCAAATGGCTGTCGTCGCGGAAGCGGATATTGGTCAGCTTCACCCTGCCATTGACTTCGATGTAACACTTCTGCGAACCGTTAACCATGATGTCGGCGATGTCATCGCGGGCCAGGAGCGGTTCGAGCGGGCCGTAGCCGAGTACGTCGTTGCAGATGTCCTCGAGCAGGTCTTCCTGCTCGGAAATCGACATCACGATGGATTTGAGGCCGATGATCTCGGCGACGATGTCGCGGATTTCCTCGCGGGCCGCGTCGGCGTCCATTGTGGCGAGCTGGGAAAGATCGATGGAATCGATCAGCGCCGAAAAAATGGTCGACTTGGTCTGGAAGTAGCTGTTGGCACGCTCGGGTCCGTCACGGACGCCGGTCATGTCGAGCACCTCTTCCTGAGGCTTGAGGCGCGAGGCCATGGCCTCGCTGCCGCGATTGGCATGGACGGACGCCGAAAGCGGGCGCGACGGCTCGGGCGCCGGACGCGGCGCGGCCGGGACCGGCGATGGCGCCGAACCGGTATTTCCGCCGAATGTCGTCCGTTTACCGAACATGAGCGAGAGGCTCCCTGGCGAAGGCTTGCGACGGGATCAGGTGCGCGGGCATGACCGTCAGCCGAACTTCAACAGCCTGGACAGGCTTTCGGGCAGTTTGAGCGAACTGGTGCGGCCGACCGGCTCGCCGGTGGTGCGGCCAATGACGTGCTGGCCGATATGGCGGAAGGTTTCGTTGGCCTTGTGGCTGGCGGAAACCTCGGCCAGCATCTGGCCGTTGTTGGCGGCGGTGCCGAAAATGCCGGGATCGAAGGCAAGCTGGCCGATCAGCCGGCACTCGATGGAGGAGGCGAATTCGGTGGCGGCGATTTCGGGGCGCTTGGGGATGCCGGTCTTGTTGACGACAAGGCACGGCTCCGATTCGGCGGGCCGGAGCAGCTTGATGGTGTCGGCGAGGTTCTTGGCGTTCCGCAGATTGGCCAGATCGGGCTCGGCGACGATAACGATCTCGTCGATGGCGGAAAGGGTGTGGCGCACCCAGCCGTTCCAGGCATGCGGAATGTCGAGCACCACCACCGGCATGGTCCTCTGGCTCATCTCGATGATCTGCTCGAAGGCGCGCTCGTCGAAATCGTAGACGCGGTCGAGCGTGCCTGGCGCGGCCAATAGGTTGATATGGGCGGCGGCCTTGGCCATCAGGCGGTCGAGCATGACCTGGTCGACCTTTTCGCCGCCGAAGACAGCGTCGCCCAGCCCATGCGGCGGGTCCTGGTTGAAATTGAGGCCGGCGGTGCCGAAGGGCAGGTCCATGTCGACCACGAGCACGTTCTGGCGCGTCGCCTGCGAAATGGCCCAGGCGGTGTTGTGGGCGATGGTGGAGCCGCCGGCGCCGCCCTTGGCCGAAACGAAGCCAATGGTGCGCCCGATCGGAGCGGCGCCGTCCGAGGCGAACAGCTCGGTGATCGAATTGACCAGCGCTTGCGGGGTGGAGGGCAGGATGATGTAGTCGGAAACGCCGAAGCGGATGAGCTCGCGGTAGAGCTGGATGTCGTTGGCCTGGCCGAGCACGATGACGCGGGTCGCGGCGTCGCAGACATCGGCGAGCCGCTCGAGATCCTCGAGCAGGCTCGAGGTGTCCTGGGCCGCCTCGATGACGATGAGGTTCGGAGTGGGATTGGCGCGATAGGTTTCGATGGCGCCTTCGATGCCGCCATTGTGGGTGGTCAGCGCCACCTTGGCCATGCGCCGGTCATGGACCGCCAGTTCGGCCATCTGGGCGGTCTGGCTGTGCAGGCAGAAGGCCTGGATGGTGATGCGCGGCAACAGTCGTGCGCCCGGCGCAATGTCGCCGTGGTGCTGGCCATGTCCCGGGTTAATCTTCTTGTCCATTACGCCTTACTCCCGAAACCCCGTCGCCGCTCAATCCAAAACGAAACCGACACGACCCTGATAGCTGTTGCAGCCATCGCACTCTCCGCCGACGCCGTAGAGCGATTCCATGCGGCCGAGGAAAATCGCCTCGGCATCCGAGGAGAAGCGCAGCCGGTCGGTCGGCAGCACCGGAGACGGGCCGGCCTCGGCCAGGACCGGGGTGACAAGGATCATCAGCTCGGTCTGGGAATGGATGAAATCGCGCGAACGGAACAGCGCCCCAAGGATCGGAACCTGGGCCAGACCGGGCAACTCATTGATCTGCTGGCGGACCTGGTCCTGGATGATGCCGGCGATGGCAAGCGTCGATCCGGACTGCAGTTCGACCGAAGTCTTGGCCTGGCGTTCCTTGGTGGCCGGAACGGTGATGCCGCCGATGGTAAAGCCACCTTCGGTCGTCGGTTCGGAAACCGAGGTCTCGACAGTCAGGGCGACAATGCCGTTCGATTTCACGACCGGGGTGAATTTCAGCTTCACGCCGAACTCCTGGAAACTGAAGCTGACCACGCCATTGTCGATGCCCGAGGGCACGGGATATTCGCCGCCGGCGAGGAATTCGGCTTCCTGGCCGGAGAGAGCCGTCAGGGTCGGCTCGGCGAGCGTGCGCAGGGCGCCGCGCCGTTCCAGGGCCTTGATGGTGGCGGTCAATGACAGGCCGCCGACGCCGATGCCGACAGTGGCCGTGCCCGAGGGGATGACGTTCGAGGCGCCGCCGAGGCCGGGCAGGTTGATCAGCGAGGTCGTCAGCCCGCCAGTGTTGTAGGTGGCATTGAGGTTGATGCCGAGCTGCTTGACGGTCTCGCGCGACACTTCGGCCACGGTGACCTTCAATGCCACCTGCTGCGAGCCGGAGACGGTGATCAGATTGGCGACATTGGCCTCGCCGCCGGCATATTGCGCCGCGACCGAAACAGCCTTGTCGACATCGTCGGCGGAACGGGCCCAGCCACTGAGCACGATGCGCTGGCTGCTCGAGAAGCCGGTACTTGTCATCATGGTCTCCGCCGAAATGCGCGATCCGGGTAAGAGGCGCGCCAACATGGCTTCGAGCCCGGCGGAATCCTGGGTCACCGAGACCTCGAGCACGGCGATGCGGGCACCATTGCCATCGAGAAAGAAGATATTGGTCTCCCCGATCGTGGCGCCCTGGATGATGGCGCGCTGCTTGGAGCGCATGACGGCGCCAGCGATGGCGGGGCTCGAAACGATGACCTCGCTCGCCGGCAGCGGCAGATCGACGATCAGCGACTTGTTGAGGCCGACCTCGACATGCTGGGTCGCGCCGAGGGCGGAACGGGACACCTGAAGATGCGTGGCCGTTTCCGCCAGGGCCGCCCCGGTGGCAGCGGCGAAAAGCGCCGTCGCGAGAAAAAGCATGGCGCCAAGCGCAGCGAAGCCTTTTTGCATTGGATGCCTCATCGTCACTGCCCCGCGTTCGGATCGGCCACGCGCTCGACGGGCAGGCCGCTATTGGCTGTCGGTGACGGCGTCGCCGGGCGGTAGTCCGGGAGCGTCGCGGCGGCAGGCGGCGTCGCCGCGGCGACCGGAATAATGCTCGAACTGCTGCCGACGGACGAATTGGGCACCACCGAGGACGGCTGGCCGAAACGCACCAGCTTGATCGTCTTTGTGTCGGTGTCGTTGATCACGAGGGCCGGGCCGTCGAAATCCTTGATCGAGCGCAGGACCAGCGACAGGGAACCGAGCGTAACGGCGGTGACCATGATCTCGGCCTGCTCGGGCGTGAGTTCGACGGTGGCGATGGTCGCGCCCTGGAAGACCTGGGTGCGCGGGTCCTGCTCTTCCTCGGGGCCGGAGGTGGGACCGCGTTCGCCCAGGCGCAGGCCGATGGCGAGCACCTTGACGTTCTCGATGACGGTATGGGTCTGCGGCCCGGCCTCGGTGGCAAGGGTCTGGACGACGTCGACCCGGTCATTGGGAACGATGAAGCCGCCGGCACTCGATCCGGCGTCGACCGGAATGGAGACGGCGCGCATGCCTTTTTCGAGTACGGCGCTGAGATAGCCCTGGTCGGCGCGCACCAGCTTGGTTTCGAGAATGGGTTCGCCCGGGAAGATTTCGAAACGGGCGACGGTGCCGGTCAGCTGTTCGGGGGCGTCCGGGATGGCGGAGATGGTGACATATTCGGGGCGCACGGCGGATTCGGGCCAGTCCTGCCATTGCAGCTGGACCGGAGTGAGGCGCTGGCCAACGCCGATCTGCTCGGCCGCGACGAGAATCTGGGTTTTGGGCGCCTCGACCTGAACGATCTCGGTCGTCGGTGCCGGCGCGCCGCCGCCATTGGTCGCCAGCCAGGCCGCGAGTCCCGCCGCCAATACGGCCACCACCAGAAGGACGATGCGCGTCGGTTTCATCACTACTCTCCACAACGCGGGCAACTACACCTTTCCCGCGCCGTAAGGAGTTTGGCGACAAAGGGTCAAGGTTTGGTTAATCGAAGGTTTTTTATGATAGTTAACAATTAATTACCGGAACAGCTTGGCATTCTGGTCTAGGAATCGCCAATCCTCCGGGAGACCGATTGCCGAGTCTGGACCGAAGGCTCGCATCCGCCAGGAAAGGCCGGGTTCCACGACGGCGCTAGCCCAGGGCGAACGCCGCGAAGACAAAGCTGTCGGCATAGACGAGCATGCCAGCCGCCGCCAGGGCTATGCCGTAGGGCACGCCGGTATTTGCATTGTGCAAGCGGTCGACCCAGCCGACACCGACCAGGGCCGCCGGCAGCGGCCAACGCCTGACGGCGAGAATGAACAGGGTCAGCGCCCCTCCGAGCAGGGCCGAGTAGACGGCATAGGGCAAAAGCAGCGTCCAGCCGAGCCAGAGCGCCGTCACCGCCGCCAGCTTGGCGTCGCCGCCGCCGATCCAGCCGAAGGCGAAAAAGGAGAAGGCGACGACCAGCACGATACCGCCGGCCAAGGCGTGGCTATAGAGCTCTTCGAGCGGCATGCCGGTCGCCGGCACCATGACGGCGAAGGCCGCGAGCAGCGCCAGCACCAGATGGTTGGCGATGCGCATGGTCAAAAGATCGGATGCTGCCGCCCAGGCCATGATCGCCGGGAACACCAGAAGCAGTGCCATGTTCATGTCCGTCGCCCTTTCTCCGAATGTCCCGCAAACACTGGCTGAGCCGCGTTAAAAAAGCCCAAAATGGGCGACGCGAATTGCAGGAACATCGCCTCGGATGCCGCTGGCCGGCGCCGAAACGGAAAAGGGGGGCCGAAGCCCCCCTCTCGAAACCGTTCGTTCGTCGACGCGGACTAGATCTTGCCGGTCTGGTTGACGAGCTTGTTGCCGATGCCTTCGAAAAGGCCCGAAAGGCCGTCGCCGAGGGTCGTGGCGGCGGCGATGATGCCGACGCTGATAAGGGCGGCGATCAGACCGTATTCGATGGCGGTCGCGCCGGATTCATCGGACAGAAAACGCGAGAAGGTATTCATGACTAACTCCTGACTCCACGTCACCGAAGTGACAGCACAGCTCGACAGGACACATATCGAACTTGCCCCAACCATACGCGGGATGATTTTCCAAGCCCTTAATCGAATGGTTCGCATTCGACGGGTCGGAGTTCGTTTCACCATAGGCCTCAATGGGTTGTCGGGGCGCGAACCGGCACCGCCCGCGCGCCGGTCAAAAAGCGTAGCGCCCCGCGGCAAAATCCGACGTCCGGGCCGGCACAGGCGGATATGCGCCAATGCGCTGATTTGTCTTGCTTTTTTCCGATCGTATGGCGGCGGCGCCAAGCGGCCCGGCGAGAACGTCTGGCACCTCGGCGCGCGGCGGCGGCGCGGCAAACGCGGGCATGACGGCGCGGATTTGCCATTTGTTCACCATTCTTGGGGAAAATGCCGGCATGTGGCGTAGCGTATTGGATGTAGTCATGTCGGCCTTGTCGAAACGGGTTTTGGCAGCTCTTGTCGCCCTCGCATTCTTCGGATTCGCGTCTGGCGCGGCATTTGCCGGCAGCGGCGTGACCGTCAACGTCAACATGGCCCGCATCCTGAGGATCAACTCGCCGGCCGCCACCGTGATCATCGGCAACCCCGCCATCGCCGACGTGACCATCCAGGATTCAAAGACGCTGATCCTGACCGGCAAGGCCTATGGCCAGACCAATCTCATCATACTCGACGCGGTCGGCAATCCCATCGCCGACACGCTGGTCGATGTCGTGCAGCAGACCGGAGAACTGATGACGGTCTATCAGGGCGCGTCGCGCACGACCCTGATCTGCGATCCGGTGTGTCAGCCGACCCTGATGCTCGGCGACGACAACGCCTTCACCTCGCAGACCATCGCCTCGAGCAGCCTGATCAGCTCGGCCGCCCGCAACTGATCGCCTCGGCCCCGGCGCAATTGTTCCGGGCGGCTTAACCCTTCGGTTACCGCGACTTCAGCTCCCGCGTGCATGCCTGCCGGTTCTAACCGAAGCTTAGGGCTTGCGGCTCAAGGTTTGCTGGCAAAGCGAGAAGCATGCCCGATGAGACCGGTTGCGACCGACAGATCCGCCCTGACTAAAGCCGCGCCGCCGCGGCGCGGGCGCCGTCGCGGCTTCCGCTGCGACCAGGACGGCGCGGTCGCCGTCGAGTTCGCGCTTCTCGCCCTGCCTTTTTTCGCCATCATCGCCGCGATCCTCGAGACGGCGTTCTTCTTCCTCGCCTCGCAGGTCTTCGACAGTGCCGTCGACAATTCCGTGCGCCTTTTGCGCACCGGCCAGGCCCAGGTGCAGAACTACACCGTCGAGACCTACCGCACTGCCATCTGCGACCGGCTGTTCGGCCTGTTCGACTGTACGATTGCCGGCGACAAACTGCATGTCGAGGTCAATACCGCGGCGAACTTCGCCGCGGCGAGCTTCGCCTATCCGCTCGAGGAAGACCCGGACACCGGCATCTACGAATGGAAGGACACCGAGCTCTACACGCCTGGCGAAGGCTCCCAGATCGTCACCGTACGCGTCTATTACAAATGGCCGACCATTCTCGACATCATGGGCTTCAACCTCGCCAATGCCGGCGACGGCTACCGCCTGATGGCCGCGGTGCGCGTATTCCGGAACGAGCCGTTCTGATGCGCCGCGCCATCGCCCACATACGCTTTGTCCTGCGCCGCTTCGCCTGCACCAGCTCGGCCGCGGCGGCGGTGGAATTCGCGCTGATCCTGCCGCTTCTGCTGACGCTTTATCTCGGCTCGGTCGAGCTCAGCTCGGCCATATCGGTCGACAAGCGCGTCGCGACGGTGTCCGGTTCGCTTGGCGACCTGGTGGCGCGGGCCGACGGCAGCATCACCTCGACGACCATCGACGACTATTTCCTCGCAGCCAGCGCCACCATGGCCCCCTATCCGAGCACGGGCGTCAAGCAGGTGGTGTCTAGCATCTTCGTCAACAGCTCCGGCGTTGCCAAGGTGAGCTGGTCGCGCGGCTATAACGGTGCCACCAAGCACGCCGTCAACAGCACCTATACCCTGCCCACCGATCTCAAGAATCTGGCACTCAACAGCTACGTCATCGTCTCGGAAGCGCAGATGAGCTATCTGCCGCTGTTCGGCTACTTCTTTGAGACCGCCTTCACGCTCTATCACGAGTATTTCTTCCTGCCGCGCTTCGACGAGGCGATCGCCTGCACCGGCTGCTGAAACCCTCACCGACTGGCGATAGGGATAGAGTGCCCGCTTGCTCCTTGCGTTGCGTCATGCCATAGCCGTCACGGCCGTCGTGCCGGCGGCCGCGCCACTGGCCGCGTTTCCTGACCGGAGCCTTTCAATGACCGACGATCTGCTCGTACCCGTGTTCGACATCGGCGGGGTGATGTTCGACTGGAACCCGCTCTACCTTTACCGCAAGCTGTTCGAGACCGAGGAAGAAGCGGTGTGGTTCTGCGAAAACGTATGCACGCCCGACTGGAACATCGGCCTTGACGCCGGCGCGGACTATGCCAAGGCGGTGGCGCGCAAATGCGCCGAATTCCCGCGCTACTGGCGGGAAATCCAGGCCTTTGACACCCGCTGGGGCGAGATGAACGGCGGCATCATCGAGGGAACGGTCGCAATCCACGACGAACTGGTCGCCGCCGAACTGCCGACCTTCGCCATCACCAATTTCTCCTGGGAGAAATGGGTGGGTTCGCTCGGCGCTTTTCCCTTCTTCGAGAAGTTCGACGGCGTCGTCGTGTCCGGGCTCGAGGGCCTCGTCAAGCCCGATCCGCGCATCTTCAACCTGTTCCTCAACCGCTACGGACTGGCGGCGGAAAGCTGCGTGATGATCGACGACAACGCCATCAACATCGCGGCAGCCAAAGCGCTCGGCTTCAAGACCGTGCATTTCGCCTCGCCCGCACAATGCCGGGCCGAGCTGATCGCCTTCGGGCTGCCGCTGAAGGCGAAGGGTTAGGACTCGAACGCAAAGCAGCGCTTCTATCCGTGCGGTACACGAGGAAAACGCGCTTCGTAGCGTTCTCGAAGCTCGCTTGCGTGTTGGGCTACCAGTTTTGGCAAAGCGAGCCCGTCGTACAGCATCCAAAACGCCCAGATTAGCAAAGGAATTGCTAGCACGAGAGAAGATAACGCTATCGGATAAACATACGAAAACACTTGATATCCAAGAAATGATCCGTACAAAATCCCCATCTGAACTCCAGCGGTAACTCTTTTTTTTAAATACCAGCGATGCCCGGAGATCGGGCTGAAAAACAGCCACAGGAAGTACGCTGCTGGAAGAGATCTCCGATTGTTGAGAACTTTTAGCTCAATCAATATTTGGCGCAAATATGCTTCGTTCATTGCCCTCGCTCCACAACACCCAGATTACGGCGCTGCAAGTCAATACGCCATAACCAGCCGATTGGGCATGCGAACCTGGACCCTGCCTACTTCGTCCCGTACATGCGATCGCCGGCGTCGCCGAGACCGGGGACGATGTAGCCGAGCTCGTTGAGGTGGCTGTCGACGGCGGCGGTGAAGATCGGCACGTCGGGATGCTCCTCGGAGAAGCGCTTGACGCCTTCCGGGGCGGCGAGCAGGCACAGGAAGCGGATATTGGTGGCGCCGCGCTCCTTGAGTTTGGTGACCGCCGCGGTCGAGGAACCGGCGGTCGCCAGCATCGGGTCGACGACGATGACGAGGCGATCCTCGAGATTGCCCGGCGCCTTGAAGTAATACTCGTGCGGCTCGAGCGTTTCGTGATCGCGATAGATGCCGATATGGGCGACGCGAGCCGCCGGAACGAGGTCGAGCATGCCCTCCAAAAGCCCGTTGCCGGCGCGCAGGATCGAGGCGAAGACCAGCTTCTTGCCCTTGATGGTCGGAGCCATCATCTTGGTCATCGGGGTCTCGATCTCGATCATGTCGAGTTCGAGGTCGCGGGTGACCTCGTAGCACAGCAGATGGGCGATTTCGCGCAAGAGGCGCCGGAAGCCGGCCGTCGAGGTCTCTTTGTCGCGCATGATGGTCAGCTTGTGCTGGATCAGGGGATGATCGACAACGGTCAGGTTGTTCATCTTGTAGCCTCGTGCGCGCTGGAAAGGATCGGCGCGACAATGGAATCGCCGACCCGAAGAGTCCATGCGCGTTTTGGGTCTGTCACAGGTTATGCGGGGCGTCGAGCTTGTTCTCCGTCGGCAGGTCCGGGCAGCTTCCCTCCCCCTTGTGGGGAGGGAATGAGGGTGGGGGTTCCCTCCGCAGGCACCTGCCTATGTGGCCCCACCCCACCCGACCCGGCTGTGCCGGGCCACCCTCCCCGTCAAAGGGGAGAGAAAAGGCGGCTCCTTCGGATCAACGGCCGACACCGCTACAAAAACGACCGCCCATGCCGCCCCGGTGCAATGCCGAGCCAGCGCGCCGCCGTCTCGCCGATATCGGCTAGCGTCTGCCGGATGCCGGCGGAACCGGGCCTGAGCGAGCGAGCGTATATTAGCACCGGCACCTGCTCGCGGGTGTGGTCGGTGCCGGTCCAGCTCGGATCGTTGCCGTGGTCGGCGGTCATGACCAAAAGGTCGTCGTCGCGCAGTTGCGTCATGAGTTCGGGAAGGCGGGCGTCGAACTGCTCGAGAGCGTGGGCATAGCCGGGAATGTCGCGGCGATGGCCGAATTCCTGGTCGAAATCGACGAAATTGGTGAAGACCAGCCCGTGGTCGCCGCACATGTCGAGCGCCTCGAGGGTGCGGTCCATCAACGCCATGTTGCCCGACGCCTTGATCTTGTGGGTGACGCCGCTGCCGGCATAGATGTCGGAGATCTTGCCGATGGCATAGACATCGAAACCGACCCCCGAGACACGATCGAGCAGCGTCGGTTCGGGCGGGGCGATGGCATAGTCGTGGCGGTTGCCGGTGCGCCGGAAATCGGCCGGCGTTTCGCCGACGAACGGCCGGGCGATGACGCGGCCGATCATCATCGGCGCGGTCAGGCGAAAGACGGTCTTGCAGAGGTCGTAGAGCCGATCGAGGCCGAAATGGGTTTCGTGCGCGGCGATCTGGAAGACCGAATCCGCGCTTGTGTAGCAGATCGGCTTGCCGGTCCGGATATGCTCCTCGCCGAGCTCGTTGATGATGACAGTTCCCGAACCATGCCTGTTGCCGAGAATCCCCGGCAGGCCTGCCTTGGCGACGATGGTTGCGACAAGCTCGTCGGGAAAGCACGGGATTGTCTTCGGGAAATAGCCCCACTCGAACGGCACCGGCACGCCGGCGATCTCCCAATGGCCGGACGGGGTGTCCTTGCCCCTGGAAACCTCGCGCCCGACGGCCCAGAAGCCGACGGCGTCCGCCGAGAAACCGGGGGCCAAAACGCCGGAGGAGAGCCTGCCGGCGGCGCCGAGGCCAAGCCTGTCGAGGTTCGGCAGGCGGAGCGGTCCGGCGCGCAACCCGGCGCGATCGCCCCCGCCCTTGGCGCAGGCTTCGGCGATGTGCAAAAAGGTGTTGGCGCCGGTATCGGGCACGCCGTCGTTGAAGTAGTCGCCGGCATCGGGCGCGCCGCCGATGCCGAAGGAATCCATCAGGGCGATGACGACGCGCGGCATCAGGCACTGTCTCCCGGCATGATCGTTTCGGCGATGAGCGGATTGGACGGCGCCTTGCCGCCGATCGCATAGGCCTCGACCAGGCGCTGCGACGCCTCCATGGCCGTCGTCTCGTCGCGGGCGTGGATGCGGGCCAAAGGCGTCCTGCCGTCGACCCTGGTGCCGAGGCCGGTCAGCCGGTCGAAGCCGACGGCATAGTCGATCCTGTCGGAGGCGACGCGCCTGCCGCCGCCGAGGGCGACGACGGCCATGCCGATGCGGCGGGCGTCGATCCCCGAAACAATGCCCGAGGTTCTGGCGAAGACATCGCGAACAATGGGGGCCGCTTCGAGATGAGCATCCATGTTGCCGACGAAATCACCCGGGCCACCGAGCGCATGCACCATGGCGGCAAAGCGTTCGGCGGCGGCACCCGTCGTCAGCACCGCCTTGCATTTGGCGCGGGCGGTTTCGGCGCTTTCGGCGGCGGCGCCGAGCATGAGCGCCGCGGCGCTCAGTTCAATGACGACCTCGAGAAGGCGCGGATCGCGGTGCGCGCCGGTGAGGAAATCGACGGCGTTGCGGATTTCGAGCGCGTTGCCGGCGGCGCTGGCCAGCGGCTCGTTCATATCGGTGATCAGGGCCCCGGTCTTCATGCCGGCGCCGTTGGCGACCGCAACGAGCGAGTCGGCGAGGAGGCGCGCGTCCTCGCGCGTCTTCATGAAGGCGCCGGTTCCTGTCTTGACGTCGAGGATCAGCGCCTGAAGCCCGGCGGCGAGCTTTTTGGAAAGGATCGAGGCGGTGATCAGCGAGATGTTCTCGACCGTCGCTGTGACGTCGCGGATGGCATAGAGCGTGCGGTCGGCGGGAGCGAGATCGTCGGTCTGGCCGATAATGGCGCAACCCACCCCACCGACCGTCCGGCGGAACAGCTCGATATCCGGACTGGTCCTGTAGCCGGGAATGGCATCGAACTTGTCGAGCGTGCCGCCGGTATGCCCGAGCCCGCGCCCCGAGATCATCGGCACGAAAACGCCGCAAGCGGCAAGGATCGGCGCCAGCATCAGCGAGACATTGTCGCCGATGCCGCCGGTCGAGTGCTTGTCGAGAACCGGGCCGTTAAGATCGGACCAGTCGAGCACGCTGCCGCTGTCGCGCATGGATTCGGTCAGCGCCACGCGCTCGTCGAGCTCCATGTCGTTGAAGTAGACCGCCATGGCAAAGGCCGCCGCCTGGGCGTCGGAAACCGTGCCGGCGGCAAAGCCGGAGATGAAACGCTTGATCTCTTCCGGGCTCAGCCGGTTGCCGTCGCGTTTGTGCGCGATCACTTCCTGGGGGAGGAAAACCATTCGATGCTCTTTCCTGTCAGTCGCCATGCCGGTGACCTTGCGCCGCTACGCCCGGGCCACGCATTCCGGCCGGCGCCGGGGCGCCGCCGCATCGCGCCCGAACACGACGATGCCAAAACTCATAGCGCCTCGACAAGGGCCGGGATAAGGCGCTTGAACTTGTCGGCGCCGAGCGCGGCCATCATCTTGGTGTGTTCGTGGGAAATGGTCTCGTCCGAAAGCCCGGCGCCCATATTGGTGATCGAGGAACAGGCCCAGACCCTGAGGCCGAGCATGCGGGCGATGATGACCTCGGGGGCCGTCGACATGCCGACCGCGTCGGCGCCGAGGCGAATGGCCATCTGGATTTCGGCCACCGTCTCGAAACTCGGGCCGGAATACCACAGGTAGATGCCTTCGCTGATGACGATGCCGAGCCGGCCGGCGACGGATTTGGCCAGCGCCCTGAGGCCGGGATCGTAGCAATCGACCATGTTGACGAAGCGCCGGTCGGTCGGTTCGCCGATCAAGGGGTTCATGCCGGCATAATTGATGTGATCGGCGATCATCATCAGTTCGCCTGGCGGAAGGTCGGCGACGAGCGACCCGGCGGAATTGGTGAGCAGCAAGGTCTTGGCCCCGAGCTCGGCCATGGTTTCGAGCGCCGGCCGCATAGCGGCGGCATGGCCGTGTTGGTAATAGTGCTCGCGGCCGGTGAGGATGGCGATGGACCTGGTGCCGAGCCGGCCGATCAACAGGTCGCTGCCGTGGCCGGACACCCCTTCGCCGGCTGCGCCACGGCCGGGAAACCCCTCGAGGTCGTCATAGGGAATGACGGTTTTGTCGGCGAGCAGGGCGCCGAGAGCGCCGAGGCCGGAACCGAGCACGATCGCGGCCGAGATTTCGACATCCGAGCCGGTGCGGGCGCGGATGACATTGAGGGCGGCGGTGCTCATGGCCTCCGCCTCGCGCCGCGACTGCCGGGGCATGAAGAAGCGGCCTCGTCCCGGGATGGGCTCGGGATCAAGGCCGGGGCAAACCGCGTGGTCATTTGGCCGCTCCGAGGTGCTCGGGACCGAAGGAATGGGGCAAGAGCGCGCCGAGCGTCGTCACGAGCGGCTCGCCGTCGACACCGTGACAGATGACGGGCGTGGCGGCATCGGCGAATTCGCGGATGCGCTGGCGACAGCCGCCGCAGGGCGTGACCGGTTCGGTGCCATTGCCGGTGATGTAGATCCTGACGATACGGCGGGCGCCGGCGCCGATCATCATGGCGATGGCCGAGGCTTCGGCGCAATTGCCCTGCGGATAGGCGGCGTTCTCGACATTGCATCCGGCATAGATGGCGCCGTCATCGGCGAGAATGGCGGCACCGACAGGGAAGTGCGAATAGGGCGCGTGCGCGTTTCGGCGCACCCGTTCAGCCGCGGCGAAGAGCTGGGCGTCGATATCTGTGTTCATGTCGCCTGGCCTCATGTGCGCTTGGCACGCATTCAAACACAAAGCTTGCCCTCTGGCAGTAGGCGAAGGGGCGGAAGTCGTCAACAACGCCCGCGGCGGCCACCGTTTTTTCTTGCTGTCCGATTTGCTTGCGTGTTTTGTTAGCCGGATGCCGCGGGGAACAGGGACGCGGTCAAATGCGCATCCGCACCTCCGGATCCAAAGGAGAGAAGAACATGAATTTCAAACGAGTTGCCCAGCCTGCCCTCATCGCAGGTCTGATGGTTCTCGGCTCGGTCGTATCAGCCCAAGCCTTCACCGCCTGCGAAGTCACCGACGTCGGCGGCATCGACGACAACGGTTTCAACCAGACCGCCTGGAAGGGCGTGGAAGACGCGATCGCCGA
>Ga0180009_10001905_pt1 | contig 24848 bp, 20 predicted proteins | sample OS_PC_MetaG_FD_123537 | JGI IMG/M metagenome (GOLD analysis project Ga0180009, IMG submission 123537) | Groundwater microbial communities from the Aspo Hard Rock Laboratory (HRL) deep subsurface site, Sweden - OS_PC_MetaG | ecosystem: Environmental > Aquatic > Deep subsurface > Groundwater...
GATGTTGAGCTGGTCTAGAAGCTGAACCCACTGGATGGAGGAATTGGGCGGCGTCAGCCCTTCGGATAAGTTGTCCATGCTCATATCCCTCGAGCCTCCCCCGTGCTTGAGCGTGCCCGGGGACGATGAGTGATACATGATCAACACCATGGATTAACGAAGAAAAGCCGATTAGTGGTCGATTCGCCGCCCACCGGCGGGCCGGCCGGTCATTTTCCCGCCGGTCTGAACTCCGGCATGGCCTTAACCCGGATTTCTAAACAGCTTCCTGCCGCGGCCGGGAAATCCTTGCTGCAACGCTCGTTTCGAAGATTTGGGCCCTCGACATATCGTCGAATATGCCTGCAGCCGAAATTTCCTCCAACTTCACGTTTCGCTGATGATTTCTCGACCTCGCTACGGAACCCGGTGATAAATCCGGGCTAACCCCAATACCGTTCGTTTAAAAGTCATGTATGGATGCTTCGGGGAAAGGGGTCAGGAGCCTTTTCCCGCCGTTAAGTGAACGGTATTGGGGCTAACCCCCAAGAATCCGCGAGACGGGTTCCCGCGAGCCTTTACCAATTTTGCAAATTAATTATATCGCGTCAAGGAAGAAAATGCATCATTTTGTGGCGAAGCATCTCCGGACCGCCCGTTGTAAGCCCGGGTTTTGCAGTTGCCGTCTCCCGCGGCGCCGAAATGCGTGCTGCAACGCTCGTCTCCCGCTTTTTGACCTCGACGTATCATGTGATACGCCTGCGGCCCAAACCGGTCCAACTTCGCGTTTCGCTATGCATTTCGACACCTCGGTACGAACTCAACTGCAAAATTCGGGTTGAACGGACATAACCAGAGTGAAGGTGGCGCCGAGCTCCGGGGAACTGACGGCTTTGACCTCTCCGCCGTGGCGCTCCATGATGCCGTAAACCGTGCTCAGGCCCAGGCCGACTCCGTAGCCTTCCTGTTTGGTGGTAAAAAAGGGCTCGAAGATGTGGGGCATGTCCTCGGGCGGGATGCCCGGCCCGGTGTCCCGGACCTCGATTTCGATCCGTTTTTTTTCGGACACGAAACGGGTGGCCAGTTCGAGGCGGCCGCCTTCGGGCATGGCGTCGATGGCGTTGAAGATAAGATTGATCACACACTGCTGGAGCTGGTTGAAGTCGCCCTGGATCGAGGGCAGGTCCGCATCGTACTGGGTGACCAGTTCGATGTTTTGGAGTTTCAGGCGATGTCGGCTGAGCATTTCGCAACGGTGCATCAGTTCGTCGACCTGGATCGGCTTGAAGGCCGGGGATGATTTCCGGGAAAAGGTCAGCAGGCTGGAGACGATCTGGGTGCACCGACTGGTTTCGGACTCGACCAGCCTGAGATAGTCAAGGAATTTTTGATACTTGGCCGGCGGCAGGGGGCCGCGCATGAGGACGTCGGCCATGAGGCGGACGTAGTTGAGAATTCCGGAGAGCGGGTTATTGATTTCGTGGGCCACGCTGGCGGCCAGCCGGCCCAGGGACATCATTTTATCCTGGTGGAGGATTCGGGCCTGATCGGCCACTTCCCGTTCCAGGCGGCGGATTTCCCGAAGGTCCCTGAAAAAACAGACCAGGCCGGCCTCTCGGTCGCCTTCATGGAGGGCCGTGGCGGAAACCTGGACGGGCAGGGATTGGCCGGACTTGTTCAACAGGCTGGTTTCGTAGAGAAATATCCGGTCCGGGCCACCGTATTTTTTTGAATTCAGGGCCTGTTTGAACAGAGCCTCCCGGCCCGGAGCGAAAAACCGGTCCAGGGACATCTTGAAAAGGGCGTCCTGTTTGGTGTACCCGACCATGACCTCCATGGCCCGGTTATAGGTCACGATCTTTTCCTCTTCATCGCAGGCCAGGATGCCGTCCATGGAGCTTTCGATCAGGTTTCTTTGGAAGGAAAAGGTCCTGAGAAGCTCCCGAATGGTTTCCAGGTTTTCCTGTTCGAGAATCTCGGCCTGTTCCCGGACCTGCTTGCCGGCGGTGAACCGGGCCCCGGCCCTGTGCAGGGCCAGGTGAAGGGCTTCGTTGTTTACGGGTTTGGTGATGAAGTCCGAGGCGTCGAGTTGGAGGGCCTGGATGGCCAGGTCCATATCCGCATAGGCCGTGGCCACGATGACCTGGATGTCCGGATCGAGCTGTTTGATGGCTTCCAGGACCTGGAGTCCGTCCATATGGGGCATGCGGATGTCGGTGATGACGATCTGGGGCCGGGTTTCCCGACAAAGGCGGAGGCCCTCCCGGCCGTCGGCGGCCGCGATCACCTGGTGGCCTTCGGCCTGGAGGACCATGGCTGTCACCTCCCGGATGTCCGCTTCATCGTCAATGACGATGATCCGCCATTTCCCGTCTTCGGCCATGACTCACCCTTCGTGTTCGGGGAAAGGATATGTCGGCCCTCTGCCGGGGGTTCAGTTCGGAATAACGCGACCCGAAGAGAGGGCGGCTTCGTAGAGGCGGCCTGCCTGGTACGAGCTTCGGACGTAGGGCGCGCTGGCCACGCCCACAAAGCCTCGCTTCCGGGCTTCCTCCTTGTACGATTCGAAGGTTTCCGGCGTTACCCAGTCCACGACCGGATGGTGGCGGTTGGAAGGCGCCAGGTACTGCCCCAAAGTGAGCAGCAGACAGCCGGCCCGGCGGAGGTCCTCCATGACCGCGCAGACCTCTTCCCGGGTCTCACCCAGGCCCAGCATCAGGCCGGACTTGGCCACCTGGGCCGGGCGGTGGCTGAGCGTCCGGGCCAGCAGTTCGATGGAGCGCCTGTAGTCCGCCTGAGGCCTGACCTGGCCATAAAGACGGGGAACGGTCTCGACGTTGTGGTTCAAAACCTCCGGGCCGGTTTCGAGGACCGTGAGCAAGGCGTCCGTGCTGCCGCCCAGGTCGGAGATCAAGACCTCGACTCCCAGGCCGGGACAGGCCTGGCGGACCGCCTGGATGGTCTGGGCCACGTGTTCGGCGCCCCCGTCGGGCAGGTCGTCCCTCGTGACCATGGTCAGGACGCAGAAGGCCAGGCCGAGTTCGGCCACGGCCCGGGCGATCCGCTGTGGTTCGTCCGGGTCCAGGGGCGCCGGAGCGTTTTTTTCCACCGCGCAAAAAGTGCAGCGTCTCGTGCAGTTGGGGCCCAGCAGGAGAAAGGTGGCCTCGCCCCGGCCGTAGCATTCCATCTGGTTGGGGCAGTGGGCTTCTTCGCAGACCGTATGAAGTCCGCCCTGCCTGACGGCCTGATCCACGACGGCGTTGCGCCCCATGGCCGGCAGCCGGCGTCGGAGCCACGAGGGTTTGGGGCCGGGCTGGTTCACATTGACAACCTCCTGAAAGACGGCGTCCTGTTTCATCCCTTATCAGGGCCGATTGCGGTTGTCAACGGGCCTGGATTCCTGAACCGCCCCGGTCAAAGCCCCCCCGCGGCCAGTCGCGGAGTCAGCCCGCCTCGCGGGTCAATGCACCATCCTATCCCGGGCGTCCCAGTATTTTTCCTTGATCTTCCTCCGCAACACCTTGCCATAGGGGTTTTTGGGCAGTTCATCGACAAAGTCCACGGATCGGGGCTTTTTAAAGCTGGCCAGACGGTCTTTACAGAATTGAACGATTTGCTCCTCGCCGACGTTGTGGCCCGGTCGAAGGACGACGACCGCCTTGACCGACTCGCCCCATTCCTCGTCCGGGACCGCAACCACGGCGGCCTCGAAAACGGCGGGGTGCTGATAGAGAACCTGTTCGACTTCGGAGGGATAGATGTTGAATCCTCCGCTGATGATCATATCCGACTTCCGGTCCACGATATAAATATAGCCCGACTCGTCCACCATGGCCATGTCCCGGGTGTAAATCCAACCGTCACGGACCGTCTCCCGGGTCATTTCCGGGTCCTTCCAGTAGCCCAACATGGAATCGTCGCCCCGTTCGATGATCTCGCCCACCTGTCCGGGCTCGACATCTCGCCCGTCTTCATCGACCACTCGGACCTCGACTTCGGGCAGCGGCCGACCGGCGGATTTCAACCGTTTTTCTTTTTCCGGGTCGCCATCGAACCGGTGATCCTCCTTGGTCAGGTAGATGAAACCGGAGGAGGTTTCCGTCTGGCCGTAGCCCTGGATCAGGACCGGCCCGAATATTTCGAGGGCCTGCCTGATGCGCTGGCTGGGCATGGGCGAGGCGCCGTACACAATGGTCCGGATGCTGCTCAGGTCGTAACGCTCCCGTTCCGGGTAGGCCATGAGGTAGTTGATCATGGTGGGCACGAGAAAGAGGTGGGTCACCTTTTCGTTTTCAATGGTCCGGCACAGCAGTTCGAGTTCGAATCCGGGCAGCAGCAGGTTGCGACCGCCTCGCCACCAGATGGGCAGGATCATGCCGCCGCTGGCGTGGGTCACCGGCGCCACGTGGCACATGACGCTGTCCCGGGTCAGGTCCATGCCTTCAACGAAGAGATGCTTTCTGGCCAGGCACAGCCGGTTGCGGTGAGTCAGCATGGCCGCCTTGAGTTTTCCGGTGGTGCCCGAAGTGTAGTTGAGCCGGGCCAGGTCGTCCATTTCGACCTGAACGTCCGGTTCCTCCGGGGAGGCCTGATCGAGCAAGGTGTCGAAATCGAGCATCGAGGGTGGTGTATCGGACATGGCGACGAAATGGCGAACCGTTTCGATTTCATGTCGGGAGGCCTCGATGGCTTCAACGAATTCCCGGCCCAGGATCAAGGCGGCGGCTTCGGAATTGTTGAGCATGTGGACCAGCTCGCCGGTGGAAAGCCTCGCATTGAGCGGGACGACCACCAGGCCGGCCTTGAGGACCCCATACTCGGCGATGGTCAACTGGTGCCGGTTCGGAGACAGGAGGGCCACCCGTTCGCCCTTTTTCAGGCCCAGGCCCAGCAGGGCGTTGGCCATTCGGTTGGCCAGGGCCAGTGTTTCGCGAAAGGTCAACCGCGTTTGGCCGTGGATCAGGGCGATCCGGTCCGGATACCAGAGGCCCGCCTGAGTAAGATGATAACCGATATTCATGCCGTGCTCCTTGTCATTATATTAAATCCCTTTTCAATTCATGCTGTTCGGGATAATGAGCGTAATCTGGGGAAAGGCGACCAGGATGATCAGGGTCAGAATGTCGGCGATCAGAAAGGGGATGATCCCTCTGAACAAGGCGCCGGTGCCCACGGCGTTTCCGGCCGCGCCCTTGACCACGAAGACATTGATGCCGATGGGCGGGGTGATCAGTCCGATCTCGACCACCTTGACCAGCAGGATGCCGAACCAGATGCCGTCTATGCCCAGGTTTTCCACGATGGGGTAGAGAATGGGCATGGTCAGGGCGATCATGCCCACGGCATCCAGGACGCAGCCCAGGAGAAGATAGATGCCCAGAATGACGATCAGGATAATGATCGGCGAGAATTGAAGAGCGCCGATATAATCACCGACCGCCGTGGTCAACTGGGTCAGGGCCACGAAGCGGACGAAAATGAGGGCGGATACCAGGATGAGGAAAATCATGGCGCTGGCGCAGGCTGCCCGGACCAGCGCCTTGGGTACCTGGATGTTCCGCCAGCCCGAGGTGGCGGCGGCGGTGATGAGCGTCAGGAGCGCCCCGATGCCGCCGGCTTCCGAGGGGGTGAATATTCCCCAATAGAGTCCGCCCAGGATGGTGGTGAAAATCATGGGAATGGGCCAGACGCCCTTGAGAGAGCGCAGTTTGACGGACCAGGTGGAGCTGATTTTGGCCGGACCCTTGTCGGGATAGATGAACAGGGTGATCCAGACCACCAGGAGATATATAATGATGGACAGTAGGCCGGGCAGGATTCCGGCCAGGAGCAGCTTGCCCACCGACTGTTCGGTCAGGATGCCATAGAATACCAGGAGGGCGCTGGGCGGAATCAAGGCGGCCTGTGTCCCTCCGGCGGCAATGGCCCCGCCGCAGAGACCGGGATCGAACTTGTGTTTGATCAACGGAGGCAGGGCGATCTGGGTGAAGGTCATGGCCGCGGCCACGCTGGAGCCGCAGCAGGCCCCGAAAACGCCGATGCTCAACGTCGTGGCCAGCAGCAGCCCGCCCCTCAGCCAGCCCAGCCATTGCTGGGCCGCCTCGAACAACTTGATGGCGATTCCGCTTTGGGCGGCAAACATGCCCATGAGGACGAACAGGGGCAGAACGGCGTGTTCGAAGCTTCCCGTGGTGCCATAAGGCGTGATCCGGGCCAGGCTGAAGGCCGAGGGGCCCATGATGATCAGGCTGCCGATCAGCCCGACGAGGCCGAGGGCGATGGCGATGTGAACGCGCAAGAGGATGAGGGCCAGCATGATCACAAAACCGATCAGGCCCAGATACAACGGATCCATTGTGTTAGTCTCCCCGAGGTGGAAGGTTTTACTTCAGAGCGTTGGTCATACGCATCTTGGTCCCGGTCCGGCCGGGATTCATTCCGGGGCGCTACCGCCGCCGGCATCCCGTGCCGTGAATATGCCTCGGATGCCCTTGAACACGTTGACGAGCAGTTGCAGGCAGAACAGGGAGCAGCCCAGGGCGATGGCAAGTTTCGCCGGGTAAACCGGTATCCGGATCAGGCCCGGATAGTATTCGCCCATGCTCCAGGAACTCCAGGCGTAGATCCATCCTTGCCAGGCGTACACTCCGATGACGAAAACCCCGCACAGGCAGGCCAGAACGTCCAGCACGGCGTTCCATTTCTTCGACAGGATGGAAGCAACGAGTTCGACGCGGATGTGTTCGTCGAGCAGTTCCGTATAGGCCATGGGGAGAAACAGAAAAATCGGAATCATCACGGTCACGATGTCCGAAACCCCGACAATGGGGCTGTCGAAGGCGATCCGGGCGATCACGTCGATTACGATGATCATCATCACCAGAGCCAGCAGGGCGCCGGAGAATACGGACAGCCACCTGTTCATCTTCGCCCAGACGTTTGTCATGTAGGCAACCTCCTCTGGAGGACGGATTCCTGGTTCCTTAAACCCGGATATTGCAGTCGGCTTCTCCCGCGCCGCCGAACGGCAAAAATCGGATTTAATTAATTTGGCCCCGGGGGGCAGCCGGCCCGCGCCCATCGGAGCGAATCGACCGCAAGGTACGGGCCGCCCCCCGAAACCCTCGAGACCGGCCCGACGAGCGGGCCGTGGTCATGAAACCGGCCCGCTCGCCGTCCGCGTTCCGGGTTATTTGGACCCGATCATCTTACGCCATTCGGCCAGAAGTCTTTGACCCGGAAGGCCTTTGGCCTCGGCCTCCTTGGCCCAGTTGTCGGCATAGGCCTTCACTTCGGGCATGTTGTTCCATTTATCCGCCTCGGCCTTGGGCAGGTCCATGATTTCAACCCCGGCCTTCTGAAAGGCTTCGGCCACCTTGTCCCGCTCTTCTAACATCATCCGGGCCAGTGTCATAGAGGCCTCGTCGCCGAGTTTGAGTATGATTTTCTGGTCCTCGGGGGAGATTTTCTTCCAGGTGTCGAGATTGACGCACCATTGGGCCCAGGCGCCGGCTACATCCTGGCGGACGAGATATTTGACCACTTCCTGGATTTTGTAACGCATGGCCGTATCCGGAGAAAATCCGACCGCGTCCAGAATCCCCTTCTGCAGGGCGCTGTATATTTCCACGGAAGGCAGAAACATGGGCGTCGCGCCGATGGCCTTGTAGGCCACCTGCTGTATTTCGGTCACGGCCCGGATTTTGACGCCCTTGTAGTCTTCCAGCGTCTTGATCGGTTTTTGGGAAAAGGCCCAGTACACGTCGTACCAGCGCTGAATGATCGGCATCATGTTCGTGGTCGCGTACTCCTTGTAAAACGCGTCGTCCTTTTTCCAGAATTCGAGCCATTTTTCGGTCAAAACGACGGGAGACGCGATCGGCGAGATGTAGTCGGCGGCCGCCGCGACCTTGGCCAGTTCCCCGTATCCGGGATGATAGGCGGACGTTACCCAGCCCACGTCGGCCAGACCGCTTTTGACCGCTTCGGCCATCTCGGTGATCTTGCACAAAGAGCCGCCCCAGAACATCTGCACCTTGACCCGGCCCTGGGTCTGTTTTTCGACTTCCTTAACGAACCAGTCGGTCCAGACCACTTCGGTTCCCCGCTTGGGGGAGGGGTGGGACCAGCGCAGGGTGATGTCTTCCGCGTCCGCCGGCTGGGGTGCCAGACCGGCGAGGAAAACCATGGCCAACGCCAAAACCGCCCATTTGAACCTGCCTTGCAACATCTCTTTCCTCCTTTTTTTGACTGATTTTACGATCATGTCCGCCGGCCGGAGCGCGGTCCCGCGTCTCCGGGCGACCGTTTCACCCGCTTATCGCTTCAAGATGACCACGGCGCTGTTCGGACCGGCGCCCATGGCGTGAGCCAGGCCGATCTTGGCCCCCGGAACCTGCCTCTGGCCGGCTTCGTCCCGAATCTGCCGGTATATCTCGATAATCTGGGCCAGAGAGGTTGCACCCAAGGGGTGCCCCCTGGACATCAGACCACCATCGGTATTGACCGGCAGCTTTCCACCCAGGTCGAAGTATCCTTCCCGCATAAGCCGGGGCGCCTCGCCCTTGGGGCAGAAGCCCATCTTTTCCAGTTCCCACAGTTCGCCCGAGGCCATGGTGTCGTAGGCCTGGACCACGTCCATGTCCTCCGGGCCGTACCCGCTGGCCTCGTAAGCCTGCTCCACGGATATCTGGACGGTGTCCGGCGTCTTTTTTTTCACGCTACCCCCGCCGTACACGTGGCCGTAAGTGCCGCTGGTCAGGATCGAAGCGGCAACCGTGACCGGCTTGTCCGTTTTCTTGAGACGGTCCCGGGAGCAGAGGATCACCGCCGCGCCGCCGTCGGCCAGGGGGCAGGCGTGGAGCAGGCGCAGGGGTTGAGCGATCATTCTCGAAGCCATGACCTCCTCCAGGGTCACCGGCTTCCGGAATCGGGCGTTGGGGTTCAAGGCCCCGTTCTTCCGGTTCTTGACCGTAACCCGGGAAATATCCTCTTCCGTGGCGCCGGTTTCCTGCATGTACCGAACCGTGTTCATGGCATAGGCCGCCGGCTGGACGTTGAAGCCCATGATCCGCTGCCACTCGGGCCAGGCCGTGCTCTTGAGCAGGCCTTTGGGCAGGGTTTCGAACCCGGCCGCCAGGACCACGTCGTATATGCCCGCCCCGACCATCTGGTAGGCCAGCCGGAAGGCCGAGGAGCCGCTGGAACAGGCGTTTTCCACGTTAACGATGGGAATTCCGGTCTGGCCGATCTTTTCAATGGCCTGGTGGCCTGAGGCCGTACCGCCGTACACATTGCCGCAGAAGGCGGCCTGGATGTCCCCCCAGCCCAGGTCCGCGTCGTCCAGGGCCTTGAGGATCGACTCCGCGCCCAGGTCGAAGTAGTCCTTCAAAGGGCGGCCCTTCTGGCCGTCGTACAAATTGAAGGGCGCCAGCCCCACTCCGGCCACCATGACGTCTCTGGTTCCGCTCATGCCTTTGGACCTCCTTCGCCCCCGGCCGATACCGGCCGGAACATGTAGGTCACCACCTCACGGCCTTCCGTATCCGTGTGCAGCGTTCTGAACACCATCTCGACCTCCATGCCGATTCGCAGGTCCTCGAATTCGCAATCGACAAAGAGGGTTTCGATGCGGATGCCTTCGGGCAGCTCGACGAAACCGATGGCGTAGGGAACCTCGCCCTGGTAGTAGACCGGCGGCCGCTGCATGACGACGGTGTAGCTGTAAATCGTCCCCTTGCGGCTGAACACGGTCTCCTTCAGGTTTCGGGACTGGCAGAAGGTGCAGATTCCGGAGTCCTGGACCGGGAAAAACAGTTCTTCACAGTCCAGGCATTCGCTGCCGATCAGCCGGGGCGTCCCATCCGGACCCGCTTTTTCCTTCCATAGGCCGGCTCGCACCGGAACACGATTCGATTCCATGGCTCTATCCCCTTTTCCTTGGTTTCCCCGGATCACCGGAAGGCCGACATGCCCAGGATTTCGCGGCCGATGATCAGCTTCTGAATCTGAGTCGTCCCGTCCGGGATAGTGTAGCATCGTGCGTCCCGGAAAAAGCGTTCGACCTGGTATTCCTCGGACAGCCCGTAGGCGCCGTGAATCTGGAGGGCATTCGAAGTGGCCCGGACGGCCATCTCCGTGGCAAAGGCCTTGGCGATGGAGGACTCCTTGAAACAGACATGGCCCTGATCCATCAGGTAAAAGGCCCGCCAGGCCAGCAGCCGGGCCGCGTCGATATCAGCGGCCATGTCGGCGAACATCTCCTGGACCAGTTGATGCTGCCCGATGGGCTTGCCGAACTGGACCCGCTCCTTGGCGTATCGAACGGCAACGTCCAGAGCGGCCTGGGCGATGCCCACCGAGGCGATGGCCGCGTTGGCCCGGGCGAAGGTCAGGCCCGTAAGGGTCTGCTTCAGCCCCTGACCGGGCTCGCGGACCACGTTTTCCCTGGGCACCCGGCAGTCGTCGAAGATCAACTCGGCCGTGGGGAATGAGCGGACGCCCATTTTGTGGATTTCCCGGGATTCGAAGGGCGAGACATCCCGTTCCACCAACAGGTGCATGACCCCTCCGGCCCCCTTGGACCGATCCGTGGTGGCCACGACCGTCACGTAATCGGCGATGGTGCCGTTGGAAATCCACATCTTGGTTCCGTTGAGGACATAATGATCGCCGTCCAGCACGGCCCGGGTCTCGATGTTCCGGGCGTCGGACCCGACGTTGGGCTCGGTGATGGCCGTACAGATGATCTTGTCGCCGTCCAGCAGGCCCGGCAGGATGCGGTCCCTTAGGGCCGTGTTTTCAAAATGGCTGACGCCGTAGGTCCCGGCGGAGGTGATCCCCACCGTGCCGCCCAAGCCGGCCCAGGCCCCCCGGAGGGGTTCGTGGAGCAGGGCCCAGTCGATGTGGGTCAGGCCCGGTCCGCCCAGGTCCTCGGGAACCAAGGTGCCAACGTACCCGAACGGCTTGAGTTCCTTGAGGAAGCGGTGGGCGTCCGCCTTGGTCAGAGGTCCCTTCCGGTCGTATTCGTCGGCCAGGGGGGCGATCTTGTCGTTCAGGTAGCGCCGGACCGTGTCCTGGAGCATCCGTTGTTCTTCGGTCAGATCAAAGTTCATCGGCCGCCTCCTAACTGACCATGGAAAATCCGCCGCTGACGCTCAGGCACTGGCCGGTGATGAACGGCGTCCGGTCCGAGGCCAGCAAGGCGATGGCCACGGCCGCGTCCATGGGGCGACCGATTCGGCCCAGACCGCGTCCGATGGGATAGACCTTGAGCATCTTGTTTAAAATGGGGTCGGTCTCGGGCGTGGCCTCGGGGTTCAGGATGGGAAGAGTGCCTTCATGGGCGGTGGCGCCGATCGCGATACAGTTGACGTTGATTGCATATCGGCCGACTTCCCGGGCCAGGGCCTTGGTGCAGCCCAGTATCGCGGCCTTGGCCCCGGAATAGACCATCAGATTGGCCTCACCGGTCCGGCCGGCTTCGGAAATGACGCTCAGAATCTTGCCGCCGCGCCGTTCGATCATCGAGTTGATGACCGCATGGGCGCAGTTGAGGAAACCGTAAAGGTTCAGGTCGATCTGGCGCTTCCAGTCCTGGGGCGTGGACATGGCAAAGGTCGAACGGGAGGCCTCCCCGCTCCGGACCTGGTGCGGTACGCCCGCGTTGTTGACCAGGATGTCCACCGGGCCGAAGGCCTCGACGGTCTTGTCGATCATGGCCTGGACGTCTTCCAGACTGGTCACGTCGGCCTTGATTCCCAGGGCCTGTCCGCCGGCCCCCTTGATCTCATTGGCCACCTTGTCGGCCCGGTCCTGGAACAGGTCGTTGACCGTGACCCGGGCGCCCTCCTCGGCCAGAACCCTGGCGATTTCCCGGCCCACACCCTGGCCGGCGCCTGATACGACGGCCACCTTATCCTTGAGTCCTAAATCCATGACGTCCTCCTTTGGACATGGCCCGGACCTTGCGGCCGGGTCGGATCGGTTCAATTGATTTTTCTTTCCTTGCCCCGCCAATAGGGGTCCTTGAGTTCGCGCCTGACGATCTTGCCGGTGTGCCCCTTGGGGAGTTGGTCCAAAAAGTCCACCGAGGTCGGCTTTTTGTACCCGGCCAGATGCGTTTTGCAGTGTTCGATGATCTCCTGTTCAGTCGCCTTCTGGCCGGTCTTGAGGGAAACGGCCGCCTTGACCGTTTCCCCCCATTTTTCGTCCGGTATGCCGAAAACGGCCGCTTCCAGCACAGCGGGGTGCATGTAGAGCACGTCCTCGACTTCCTTGGGGTAGATATTGAATCCGCCGCTGATGATCATGTCTTCCTTGCGGTCCACCAGATAGATGTATCCCTCCTCGTCCATGAAGCCCATGTCGCGGGTATGGAGCCATCCGCCGCGCAAGGCCTCGGCCGTGGCCTCGGGATTCTTCCAGTATCCCTGCATGACCTGGGACGACTGCACGACGATTTCCCCGATCTGGCCCGGAGGAACGAAATTTCCCTCATCGTCCATGATGCGCACCTTGGAAAAGGTGACCTCCCGGCCGATGGACGAGAGCCGCCTGATACTCTTCTCGGAGCCGTCCAGGATGTGATCATCCTTGAGGAGCAGGCTCATGGGCATGCTGGCTTCGGTCAATCCGTAGCCCTGGACGAAGATATCGCCGAAAATCCCGATGGCCCGCTTGAGCACGTCCGGCGAGATGGGCGAGGCGCCGTAGCGGATGGTCTTCAAGCTGCTCAGGTCATACCGGTCGATTTCGGGCGAGGCCAGAATCATGACCAGCATGGTGGGGATCAGGTGGATCATGGTGACGCGTTCCTGTTCCACGGTCCGCAGTACGTTGGTCACGTCGAAACCGGGCAGGATGACGACCTTGGCGCCCCGGACTAAGTGCGGCAGAATATAGGAGCCGCTGGCGTGGGTCACGGGGCCGATCAGGGCCACCGAATCAGTGGACTTGATATCCAGACCGTCCATGAGCGTGCTGTAAACGGTGGTCAAGGCTCCTCTTTGACTGTGCATGACCCCTTTGGGCCGCCCGGTGGTTCCCGAGGTGTAGCGGATGCTGCTCAGGTCCTCGTCCAGGAGCTCGATTTGGGGTTCTTCCACGCCCGCGCCGGCGATGAGCGTTTCGTAATCCAGCCAGCCTTGAGGGGCCGGGCCGTTGATGCAGACCGCGTGCGACACGCCGGACGCCTCCGAAAGGATGGGCTGAATGACCCCCAGGAACTCCTGGCCGACCAGGACGGCACGGACCTCGGCATTCTCCAGCATGTACAAATGTTCCCGGGCCGCATTGCGGGAGTTCATGGGCACGAGGACCAGCCCAGCGCAGGCCAGGGCGTAGAAGCATTCGACGCTGTAATGGCTGTTGGTCAGCAGCACGGCCACCCGGTCGCCTTTTTCGAGTCCCAGGCCCAGCAAGGCGTTGGACAGGCGGAAGATGCGATCCCTGACCTGCCGGCCGGTGAAGCGGTGCTCCTGAAAGACCAGCACTTCCCGATCCGGGTGCAGGTGGCCCATTTTGACGACATAGTCCCTGATGTTCATATTCACGTCTTCCATCCCCCCTTGGATCCGTTGGTGGATATTCCGTTCATACAGCCCCCTCTCTTCTGAACCGTTCGACCTCCTCGGCCGAATATCCGGCCCGGACGAGAATTTCCTCGGTGTGCTGCCCCAGTTCCGGCGGCGGGCCCTGAATGGCGGCCGGCGTGTCGGACAGCTTGACCGGAAAGGCCACCTGTCGGTTCGTCGAACCGTCGGGCATGGGGATTTCCTGAATCATTTTCCGGAAGGCCACGTGAGGATCGGAAACGACCTCCCGGGCCCCCTGGACCGGGGCCGCGGGCACGTCCGCCTCCCGGAGCCGTTTCAGCCACTCTTCAGCGGTCTTGAGCGCAAAAACGTTCTGAAGTTTTTTCGACAGTTCGTCCCCCCGCTCTCTCCGCTCGGCCCCGGTAAGGCTTCGGTACTCACCCAGGCCGACCACATCGCAGAGCCGTTCCCAGAACCAGTCCTCGTGGGCGATGCCCAGGGTAAAGGGACGCCCATCCCGGTCGTAATAGACGCCGTACCCCGGATCGTAGGTTCGCTCCGGGGTCCCGGTCTCGAAAAACGTGCCCAGGCGGGTGGCCGTCCACAGCAGGAGGCCGTCGAACATGGAAACGTCCACATACTGCCCCGCGCCGCTCTGGTTGCGGGCCATCAAGGCGGCCATGATGCCGAGGGCGGCGAACATGCCGGACGAGAGGTCCCCCACGGCGACGTGAGGGTGGATGTTCCGGCCGGCCCGGTCCTTGAACGCCTCGAGCATGCCGCTCATGGCCAGATAGTTGAGGTCATGCCCCGGCATATCCCGGTACGGGCCGTCCTGCCCGTACCCGGAAATGGAGCAGTAGACCAGGCCGGGATTGATCCGGGCCAGGGTCTGGTGGTCGATTCCCAGCCGAGCGGCCACACCCGGACGAAACCCTTCGGTGAACACGTCGGCCGTCTCCACCAGCCGATACAGGATATCCCGGGCCGAGGGAACTTTGAGGTCCAGGGTCAGGCTCTTCTTGCCTCGGTTGATGCTCCGAAAAAACCCCTGCAGACGGCGAGCCGGGTCCCCCCCCTGGGGACGCTCCACCTTGACGACCTCAGCGCCCAGATCGGCCAGAAGCATGGAACAGAAGGGGCCGGGGTACTGATGGGCCGAATCCAGAACTCGGATGCCGGTCAAAGGTCCATTCATGTTGGTCCTCATCTTTTCAAGATGTGCACGGCGCAGGCCGCGCCTTCCACGCCGCCGATTCCGCCGCCCATGCAATGGGCCAGCCCGACCTTGGCCCCCGTCACCTGGCGGGGCCCGGCCTCTCCCCGAAGCTGCCAGACCAGCTCGGCCATCTGCGCCACGCCGGTGGCTCCGAGGGGGTGCCCCTTGGAAAGCAGGCCGCCACTGGGATTGACCGGGACCTTGCCCCCGATGCGGGTATGCCCCTCCTCGACGAATCGGCCGCCTTCACCCGGTTCGCAAAGCCCCAGATTCTCGTAATGGGTAATCTCACCGATGGTGAAGGCGTCGTGCACTTCGAGGACGTCGAGGTCCCGCGGGCCGATTCCAGCCATCTCGTAGGCCTGCCTGGCCGTGCGCACGGTCAGTTCCGAACCGGAGAACTCCCTGGGCTCCGAGTTGGTCCGGCCCGACAACAGGGCCGAGGCGGCGATGGTCACGGGGCGGTCCGAGAACCGGTCGGCGATCTCCCGGGCGCAGATCACGGCCGCGGCCGCGCCGTCCCCCGTCGGACAGCACTGGTACAGCGTGAGGGGGTCGCAGATCATGGCCGATTCCAGGACCTCCTCGACGGTGAAGGTCTTTCGGTACTGGGCCCGCGGGTTGTGGACGCTGTGTTCGTGATTCTTGACCGAAACCAGGGCCAACTGCTCCGGTGTGGTCCCGTACCGATCCATGTGTCTCCGCGCCCGCATGGCGTACAAGGCGGGCATGTTCAGCCCCTGCCCGGTTTCCAGGTCGTTTTCGTCCAGGGGAATGGCCCCGCTCACGTGACGGCTCATCTGTTCGACGCCAATGGCCAGTCCGATGTCATAGACCCCGAAGGCGATCAGGTTCCAGACGCCCCGGACGGCGGTGGAACCGCTGGAACAGGCATTGGAAACGTTGACCACCTCCATGCCGGACATGCCCGCCTCCCGGAGGACGCGCTGCCCCGGACAGTTGCCGGCGTATACGTTGCCGCAGTAGGCCACCTGGATTCGTTCAGGCGGAACGCCGGCGTCGTCCACCGCTTCTAGCACCGCCGGCACGGCCAGTTCCTCGATGTTTTTTTCCGGGAACTTGCCGAAGGGGATCATACCGACCCCGATAATGCAGACTTCCCTCATGGATGCTCCCCCCGGTCCTAACAGCCTTTGAAAACCGGTTTGCGTTTTTCGACAAAGGCCTTGAAGCCTTCGATCCGGTCCTCGGAGCAGGCCAGCATGGCCGCGATGTAGCTTTCGTAGTCCAGGGCCGAAGCCAGGTCCAACTGCATGCCGGTATTAACCGCCCGTTTGAGGAACTTGACCGGCAGCGGGGGGTTGGCGATGAGCTTGCCGGCCATGGCCTTGGCCGCGTCGAGCAGCTCTTCCACGGGCACGACCCGGTTGACCAGGCCGACCCGGTAAGCCTCTTGGGCGTCGATGAAATCTCCGGTGTACAACAGTTCCTTGGCCTTGGTCACCCCGATGATCCGGGGCAGGCGCTGTGTGCCGCCCGCGGCGGGAATGACGCCGATTTTCACCTCCGGCACGCCGAAACGGGCCGTTTCGGAGGCGATCCGAAGATCGCAGACCAGGCTGAGTTCGCACCCTCCGCCCACGGCCACGCCGCTGACCGCGGCGATAACCACTTTTTCGAAATTTTCGATCCGGGTGAAAAACTGGTGGGTCTTCTGCTGGATGAAATAGTAGGCGGGCTGGGTCGTGGTCTGGGTCGAGCGTTCCTTGATGTCGGCGCCGGCGGAGAAGGCCTTGGGGCCTCCGGTCAAGATGACCACCTTGACCTCGTCGTCCTTTTCCATGACGTCGAAGACCGCGGCCAGTTCCTCCCTCATCTTGTAACTCAGGGCGTTGAGCCGTTCGGGCCGGTTCAAGGTGACCAGGCCGATTCCATCCGCTTTTTCATATAACAAGGTTTCGTAGGTCATGGTTTTCTCCTTTTCACGATGGGGTTGTGGGACGAAATTTGTAGCTGACGATTTCGTTCCCGTCCCGGTCGGTTTTTATCGGGCCCACGGTCAGTTCCATCTCCATGCCCGTCCGCAGCCCCCCCTTTTCCCCGCCCTCGAGCCTGGCGAAGACCCGGACGCCTTCAGGCAGATCGATGTACCCGACCGCGTAAGGAACAGGCAGCAAGGGCACCGGAATGCGGCAGACGGTGTAGGTGTGCAGTATGCCCCTGCGGCTGAGCCCGACGGGCTCGACGTCGCGCCCGTGGCAGAAAATGCAGAGGTCGCGATGCGGGAAGGCCGTACGGCCGCAGTCGCGGCATCTCACGCCCATCAGTTCCGGAACTTCGTTCCGGGTGAACAGGCCCTCCTTGAAAGGTTTCGAATTCAGATCGTTCATGCGTCCTTCTCCGTGAGACCTCGATCAGGCAAAGGCCTGGAGGCCGAGTATTTCCCGGGCCACGATCAGCTTTTGAATCTGGGTCGTCCCGTCCGGAATGGGCAGGACCCTGGCGTGTCGGAAAAGCCGTTCAACCGGGTATTCCCGGGACAGCCCGTAAGCCCCGTGTACCTGGATGGCCTTGGACGTGATCCGGACCGCCGCCTCGGTGGCGTAAAACTTGGCCATGGACGTCTCCCGCGCGCACCGGAGCCCCCGGTCCACCAAGGACAAGCCCCGATAGGCCAGCAGTCGCGACGCATCCAGTTCCATGGCCATCTCGGCGATCATGGCCTGGACCATCTGAAATTTTCCGATCGGCCGTCCGAACTGGGTCCGTTCCCTGGCGTAGCGAATTGCCGCGTCCAAGGCCCGCTGGGCGATGTTGATGGCGTCCAGGGCCACGTAACAGCGAGCTGCCTGGAAACCGATCAGGGTGTCCTTGAGCCCCCGGCCGAACTCGCCGAGCAGGTTGCCTCCGGGCACCCGGCAGTCCTCGAAAACCAGTTCGCCCACGGAGGGAATCTGGCCGTCACCGGACAATATCCCGATGGCGTTTGCCTCCCAGGGAGAAACGTCCTTGTCCAGGATGAACCGGGCCAGACCGCGCTTGCCCTGGCTCGGGTCGGCATTGGCCAGAACAAAGGCCAGATCGGCGAAGGCGCCGTTGGTGATCCACGTCTTGGTTCCGTTGATCACCCACTCGTCTCCGTCCCGGACCGCGCGGCATTGGATGGACCCCGTGTTGGAACCCACGTTGGGCTCGGTGATGCAGGAACAACCGATCCGCTCCGCGGCAAGCAGCTTCGGCAGGAAGGTCCGTTTCTGTTCCTCATTGCCGAGTAGAAATATGGACCGGGCCGTACCCGCCTGGAGCATGACCAGACCGTATACCGGCGGCTCCAGTTCCTCGAGCAGCATGCCGTAGGTCAGGTAGTCCAAACCGAAACCGCCGTATTCTTCCGGGATCGTGCTGCCCAGATACCCGAGAGGTATCAATTTTTTCAACAGGCGCTTGATTTCGTCCGCCGGCAGGGGCCGGTCCTCGGGCGCCCCGGCCAGAAACGGAACCACCTCCTGCCGCATGAGCTTTTTGGCCGACTCCTTGAGCATTTTCTGTTCGGGCGTAAATCCGAAATTCATAAAAAACCCTCTTTCCGCCTAAAAACCGGTCCCCTGAAAACGGTCCGGACCGTTCCGTGTCAATAGATGTCCCTCCGGGCCTCGCTGAGTTCCGCGGCATCGTAGGGCGGCGGAGTCAATACGACCAGGGCGGCTGAATCCTGGTCACCCAGAAGGCGCCAGGTATGAGGAAGCTCGGATCGAAAATGGAGGCAGTCCCCCGGCCGAAGCACAAAGACCTCGCCACGAATCGTATACTCGACCATCCCTTCGAGCTGGAAGACCAGTTCCTCGCCAGGATGCGAATGAGGGCGGCTGCCGCTCTTGACTCCGGATTTGCAGCGATAGATGCCCGAGTGAATCTGCCCGCGCTCCAGCCTGAAGGCCAGGCGCTCCAGTTCGACCGAGCCGCCGGAGTATTCAATCCGGCGCCTTTCGTCCCGGGGGGCCATTTCGACGCCCCTGACGAAATAGAAGTCGTCACGACGTTCTTCGCCCAGAAAATAGGTAACCCGTTTGCCCAAAGCGTCCGCGATCTTCATGAGCACGGTGATGGAAGGGGTCATCTGGCCGTGCTCGATCTTGTGAATAGCTGCTCCAGACACGCCGGCCCGTTCGGCCAACTGCTGAAGAGAGAGGTGGTTGCCAATTCTCATTTTGTTGATTTTACTACCAATATTTATGACAACCTGGTCCGCGGCCCCTGTTTTCACAAAAGGATCTCCCACAAGGCGCCCGTGGCGCCCGACGATCAATCAATAGCGTCTTAATAATACTTAGTGTATGCGTTGAATATAGTTAACGGTCGGATTTTGTCAAGCATTTTTTATGGCCGTAGGGGAATTAATTTTATAACATATTGAATATATTTAATTTTAATCGTTTCGAATCCCTCGGGCCCCTGCGGGGTCGGGGCTTGGGTTCCGTATGGAAGGTGGTTGCGCCCGCATGGCCCCCTGGAGCCGGTCGGGGCATGACTCCGGCAAGATCGAGCGAGAGGGCCTGATGCAAAAGCGGCTGTTTTAGTGTATGATAGGGCGGTTAAATCAAGCGTGAGGCATGGCGCCGGGCCTGGGTCGGGCCGGGATTGTTGATGAGTGCGCGGCCGGGAGGCCGTGAGGGGAGTTTCAGGAAGCCGTTTGATGGGTGATTCGAAGTCCATTTCAGGGGAAACCCGAATTCCGCGTTTGCTGTTCGACCACCGAGACCATGAGTTGCTGGGCATGGTCAACGAAGTGCTGGGCCGTCAGACCGGGCGGGACCACAGCCAGCGCAAGTTCTATCCCCTGCTGCATCCTCGCGGCATCAAGGAACTGGCGGAGACCCGGGGATTCCGGATCGCCTATGCCGTGATTCACCTGCTGGAGTCCCTCGAGGCGGGCCAGCAGGACGAACGGCTGACCTCCCTGCGATCGCTTCGGGACGAAGTGCTCAACGCTTCGGAGGGTTCGCTGCCCCGCAACACGGCCCGGGTCCTGATGCAGATCATGAAGGACCTGGTTCGGAGTCGGGGGGACTATACCCGCCAGCTCATTCTGTCCCACGAGTTCCGGCAGGTGGCTACGGGCAAGCCGCGCATCGTGCGCAAGCATCTGCGGCGGTATCACCTGATCGAGATGCCGGAAGCCTGGAATCATCTGGCTTTTGACGATCACGTCCACGACATCAACACCAAGGGCCGCAAGTCGGCCACGCATCTGATCATGGACGCCTGGATCAAGGGCATCCGCCGTCTGCGGGTTATCTACTATAATTACATCCAGCCCCAGTTCGCCACCGAGTTGCTGGAAGCGGCCGAGATCATGGGCATCACGATCCGCATCGGCATCGAGTTATCGGCCCGTTTCCGCGACCGATACGTCCAACTGATCTGGGTCCCCCGCGGTTTTCAGGACTCCCAGTCCTTTCTCGCCTTTCTGGACGAGGACCCGGTCCAGCGGCTGATGGAGGAAGGCCGCAAGGTTTCGGAGTACCAGCACGGCTATGTCCTGGACATGCTCCGGGCCTTCAACCTGACCCACCGGGAAGCGATTCACCGGGACCACGGTCTTGCCCTGGACGCCTTGTCCCGGGAGGACTTCCTGGCCTTTGTCCGGCCCGGCCAGCCTTCCCTGCTCCACCTGGCCAAGTTCATCCACTCTCGGCTGCTGCCTCTGATCCGGGCCCGCGCTTTGGACCTCCAGGCCGAATACGCCGGGGCGACCCGGGAACGGCGTCTGGAAATCGAGGCGCTGGTCGAGGATCTGAACCGTCTGGACGACGACCGCATTCACCAGTTGTATCTGGCGCCGGCCTGGAACCCGGACCTGCCGGACCCCAAAGTCCCGGTTGACGGGCCGGATGTGCCCGAACTCCTGCGGCTGACCTCCTGCGCTTTGCTGGAACGTCTGGCCCAGCTTCGCACCGGATACCGCATCACTCTGAACCTGAGTGACATGCGGGCCGAAGATGTTCTCGAACTGCTTTATGACTGCCAGGGTATGATCACCCGGCTGGAAATCTTCAACCTCAAGGACTACTCGGAAAACAAGATATCCCACATCCCGGAGATCGTCGAATTGCAGATGGCCCTGAACGAGGGCAACATCATCAAGCTGAAGGGCGTGATCCGCCAGGTGATCGACCGGGTGACCGAGTCCGATCGGCCGGACCGGGCGGAGCGGGTCGCCAAACTGACCCGGATTCTGCACCAGATTCTGAAGTTCAAGAAGTTCTATCAGACCACGCCCCTGAAATCACGGATCGGAAGCGATTCGACCGGCCAGTCGGCCCGGATGCACGGCATGGGTCTGGCGATCGTGGACAGCCTGCCGCCCCGGGCACGCCGGGAGGTCCACCAGCCCCTGTCCAAACGGACCATCATTCCCTTGTCCATCCCGGCCTATCGCCGAACGACCTTTATTCCCAACCTGACCCGGTCGGCCCGGTTCAACCGCTTTGTTCAAACCGTCGGGTCGCTGCCGCTTCTGCGTTCCCTGTTTTACACCCGTCGGGACGAATGGATCAGCCTGGAAGAAACGACCCAGATGACTCCCTCCGGAAACATCGTCACCCTGGGCGGCATTCAGGAGGACGTGGGCAACAACCTGACTTTGGAAAAAGTGGACGCCCAGGCCCGGCCATTCAAGGTCCTGTCCTGGAAATATCTGAACAACCGTATCAAGCACGTGCTGAAAATTTTACTGGGCTTCGTGCCGGCCTTTGCCACCTTTGCCTTGAGCTACGACTGGTGGCTGCTGAAGTACGGCGGCGCCTTGATCTGGTTCGGGATCACCGGTTTTCGCAACGTGGTCCAGTCCGTGCTCGGGGGCGGGGGATTGAAACGCTCGCCCCTGCTCCGCTGGAATGATTACATCTCCTGGGAGCGGATCACGGACTCCCTGCTTTTCACGGGTTTTTCCGTGCCTCTGCTCGACCTGGTGGTCAAGACCCTGATTCTGGACCATGGTCTGGGAATCACGACCACCACCAACCCCATGGCCCTGTATGCCCTGATGGCCCTGGCCAACGGGATTTACCTGTCCACCCACAACGCCTTTCGCGGTCTGCCCCGGGGGGCGATCATCGGCAACTTCTTCCGGAGCGTTTTCTCGATCCCCATCGCCATCGCCTTCAACATGGGCGCGGAAGAATTGTTGCACATGGCCGGTTTCGTCGGCGTGGAAATCATCCTTCAAAAATGGGCCGCAATTGTTTCCAAGACCGCCTCGGACCTGGTGGCCAGCATCATCGAAGGACTGGCCGACCGGCACCACAACGTGCATCTCCGGCTCCGGGAATACAAGGACAAACTGACCCAGCTCATCGAGACCTACTCCGACCTCGAACTGCTTTTTCCCGACACCCAGGTCCTGGAAACCCTCAAGTCGCTTGGCGAGCCGGAAAAGCTTCCGGTGATCGAGATTCAGAAACTGGAAAACCAGATCATCGTCCATGCCCTGGACCTGCTCTATTTCTGGTTCTATCAACCCCGGGCCCGGACCGCGCTCAGGCAGTTGGCCCGGACCCTGTCCCCGGAGGAGATACAAATCCTGGTCGGTTGCCAGCACATTCTTTCCAGACAGCGGGATATCAGCATGATGTTTATTGACGGCATCATCGGGAAAAACTTTTCCCGGGGACTGTCTTTTTACCTGAATCAGTGGGAAGCCTATTTGAAAAATATGCGCAGGCTGCTCAACGGCCATGAGGCCCCGGCCCCGGCCCTTCTCTCACCCCCGCCCTCAGCGCGCCTGCCTTGAATTGAAATATCACCTGAATTGCCAGGGACGGGCAGGCGGTGAGTTCCCGGTGATCCGTCATGAAAAAGCGTTGCAACCATGGTTCGGCCGCCCGGGCGACCGCGGCGGAGGCACAGGTCAGGTGATGGATTCGCCTTTCAGTCGCAGGAACTCGGCAAAGCTCTCCCGCCGGGGCAACTCGAAAGCCACCTCGTCCAGGTTATCGGGCATGGGAAAACGGCCGTAGGCCCGGCAGGCGGCCACGGCCGCGTGGATGTGTTCCGGCGGGGTTTCGGCTGGAATCTGGTTGAGCATGACGACGCCCCGGCCATCACGGGCCATGGCATCGATATATTGTTTGACCCGGTCCACAATGGCTTCGACGGGACCTTCCCGAAGCAGGCGCGCGTCAATTCCGGCCGTGACATGGACCCGGCGCTTGTCGGCAAAGGCCTTGATTCGTTCGGCCCCTATTGCGTGCAGGTCCGGATCGAGGACGCCGAGAAAGCCCGGACTGCATTCGAGCTTCTGGTCCAGGAATCGTTCCAGGTCCCGACAGTGGCTGTCCCCCCAGTTCCCTCTCGTAACGACCCGTGTGCCGGCCTTTTCCCTCAGGCGCAGGGTGTAAGCCACGACGAACTCGTCGACCATGTCCGGGCTGATCATGGGCGGGGAGGCCCAGGCGTCGTTGCCGTCGGCCGGCAGGTCGGGATAGCCGCTCACGTCGCGTATGGACTGGATATAGGGCGCCAGGACCTCGTCGCATAAAAACGTGAAGAGGCGGTGGACGAACTCCGGACTGTCATAGATGTCTTCGAGCAGGTTCTCGTACCCGCGGATGTTTACGGCCAGGCTGAAGGGCGCGCAGAAATAGGCCCGGGCCGGCCGGCCGGTCAGTTCGGCGAACCGTTTGATGACCTGGTGGACCCAGGGCATGCGTCCGTCCCGATAGGGATCGGGCGGCCGGAGACGATCGAGGTCGGCCTGGGTCCGGATCAGGGGTTCGTTGCGGACCGCGTCCGGAATGCCCTGGTCATGGTAGACAAGTTTCTGGCCTAGGGCTTCGGCCTCGATGTTGTACACGTCCCAGGGGGCGACCAGGACGTCGAAGCCGTAATAGGCCTGGACAAGGACCTGTGTCCGGGCAAACACCTCGGCGTCGGTAAAGAATCTGGGGGCGGGTATCCCGGCCAGTCTGGCCGGGTGGTCGTTGCACTGGGCCAGTATCGCAACGGGGCGGGCGGGCGGGGTGTCGGCCATGCGAAAATCTCCTGGTCCGGTTCCCGGTCCGGAGACCCGGGAACCCGCATATCGGCTTAAAGGAGGTGGCGCGTTACCAGGCCCTGACTCCGGGTTGGGGGCCGGTGACCGGCGGGCCGGCAAAGGCCTGGGCGATCAGCATCCAGTTGCGGGCCGTGTCGCCCTTGACTTCGAGGGCCGTGTCCTCCAGATGGCGGCGCTGGACCACGACCAGGCAGAAGTCCTGGGCCGGGCCGCTGACGTGTTCGGCCGCGCCTTCCGGGCCCCAGGTCCACAGGTCGCCGGACGGGCCGGCCAGTTCCACCCGAACCGGCGTCTGGGGAACATCCAGACCCCGGTTGACATGGCTCCAGCCAAAGGTGGTCACGCCGATGTGGGCCACGTGCCTGAGGCGATCGGTGGGCTCCCGCTTGATCTTCAGGGTGTCGGCCACGTCCTGGCCATGAGCCCATGTTTCCATCATACGCGCCGTGGCCTTGGAGCGGGCGCTCATGGTCGGTCCGACCCAGGGAATGCGGTCCTTGGGGGCGCAGGCAGCCAGGGCGTCGATCAGGCCCTGCCGCTCCCGGCGCCAGTATTCCATGATGTAGGCCGGCTCGGCCTGCCGGAGTTCCCGCTGGGAATCGTCATAGGCCGTTTCCGTGGCGAACATGCTTTCGATAAGCTTTTTGAAGGCCTCCGCGTCCGTGGCCGCCAGTTTGGCCGCCATGTCCCAATAGGCCAGATGGGCGATCTCGTATTTGACGGTCCAGCCGATGAACGGCGTCAAAAGGTTCCAGTCCTGGTCGCTCAGCGGAGCGACGATGGCATCCAGGGCCTCGCATTCGGCTTTCAGGTCGTGGCAGATATCTTTCATCTCACTCACCTCTCCGTGGTATTCAAGTTGCTCCAAGCCGGCCCGACGGGGACGTCGTGTGTCGGCAACAGTCGTATTGGATGTTCGATCAGAGGCCGCCAGACTACCAGGAAAGGCCCAAATGTTCAAGACGCAACCCGAACCGACAGCAATTCTCGGCGAAGTGGGAGATGGCATATTTTGTGTGTCCTGTCGGGCCAGGCCGCCAGGGAAGTTGGCCAAGGAAGTGGTTTCGCAAGTTGGAGTCAGAGAAGAAGGCCTGTGAGC
>Ga0180009_10001906_pt1 | contig 24843 bp, 18 predicted proteins | sample OS_PC_MetaG_FD_123537 | JGI IMG/M metagenome (GOLD analysis project Ga0180009, IMG submission 123537) | Groundwater microbial communities from the Aspo Hard Rock Laboratory (HRL) deep subsurface site, Sweden - OS_PC_MetaG | ecosystem: Environmental > Aquatic > Deep subsurface > Groundwater...
ATCTGCCCGATGACCTCGCGGGCCAGTTCCGGAGTGACCGGATCGAGCCGGGTCCGCCCCTCGCGGTGGGCGCTCAGTCCGACGGGAACGATGGCGAGGGAACGCACGCCGCCGACGGCGGGAGCCGGATCATCCTCCCCCGGGATGGGAAGGTCGGCGAGAACGGCCTCATCCACGTCCTCTTCCTCATCGGGGAAACTCTCGTAACCGTAGCCGCGCCGGGAGACGGCCGTGAACGGGCTGTCCCCTTCCTCGTGGGGCGCCGCGAGCGACAATAGATCCCGGAAGGTCTGTTCGAGAACCGGGCCGTCGTTCCAGCCGGGACACAGGACCACCTGCGTGTGGACCTCGATGCCGGCATCGGCCAGCTTCCTCAGGATGGCCAGCAGGTCGATGCGCTTCTTGATGCCCAGCATCCGCGTGCGCACCTCGAGATCCGTGGCGTGGACCGAGACGTACAGGGGCGACATCCGCTGGCGGATGATCCGCTCGAGCCCGTTCCTGCCGAGGGAGGTCAAGGTGATGTAGTTCCCGTAGAGGAAGCTGAAGCGATAGTCCTCGTCCTTGACGTAGATGGAGTCCCGCATGCCGGCGGGGTTCTGGTCGATGAAGCAGAACACGCAGTCGCACGCGCAGGTCTTGAACTCCATGGGCGCGAAGCAGGATGTCACCGCTCCGATGTCGCCCGGGTCCATGTGCACGGTGACCTCTTCCCCGTCCCGGCGGCGCAGTCGCAGTTCGGTGCGCCCGGTTTCGGGAGTGTAGTAGTACAGGTCGAGGATGTCCTCGAGGGGCTTGCCGTCGAGGTGGGTGACCTGGTCGCCGGGCCGCCAGCCGTAGAGGCGGTCGAGGGGCGCCGGGAAGGGTTTGATGAGCTGGATCATCGGGACAAGGAACCACACACTGCGGGGTTTGGCAAGGCCCCCTCCCCTGCGCGAAGCCGGGTTGACAGGCGGCCCCCGGCAGCGTAATTTCCCTGCCACGGAGCGGGCTTAGCTCAGTTGGTAGAGCATCAGCTTCCCAAGCTGAGGGTCGCGAGTTCGAGCCTCGTAGCCCGCTCCAGACTTCCCATAAAATAATGAAGTTTCAAGGCCGGGGATGTCCCGGCCTTTTTCGTTGTTGCTCGGTGCCGTCTCGCTGCCGTTTCGGGAAGCTCGGGATGGCCGGCTCCCCGAATTCGGGAACAAGAAACGGCCCTGCTTGCGCAGGGCCGTTTCCTTGTGGGCGGGGCGAAGCGCCCACGGATATCGCTCGGATCTACCGGAAGAGGGCCTTCACGGCGCCGAAGCTGGCATCCTCGTTGTCGACCACGCCGCAGGCGCCGTTCAGCTGAGCGGCAAGGGCACCCTCGGTGGAGGTGCCGATGTTCATCTCGCTGAAGTCGCTCCGCAGCACCATGGGCAGGCCCAGTTCGCTGGAGGAGGGAACCGCGGCGCCGACGTAGAAGTCCATCGGGGAGCCGGAGAAGTTCAGGTAGAAGATGTCCAGGGTCGCCAGGACGGTGGCCTCGGAGGTCGGCAGCGGATTCGCGAAGCCGGCGATGAAGTTGAAGTTGGGAGCGGTCTTGTTGCCGACGTCCGTGGTGGCGGTCGGGAAGCTGGCGCTGATGCTGGTGTTGTTGTCGCCGGCGACGTAGGACACCTTGCACTCGAAGCCGCGGATCGAAGTCAGCGAGGGGTTGGTGTAGATCACGTAGGCGGGAACGTGAGCCAGGGGAGCAGCGGTCGTGCAGACGACGTCGGCGGTCGTGTCGAAGTACAGGCCGATCATGTCGGTGTCGGGGTCGACCACGGCGAAGGCCGAGGTGGCGATCAGCATGGCGGCGAGAAGCATTACAGACTTCTTCATGGTGTGATTCTCCTTGCGGGGGCGAGCTAGAGCTCGGACGTTGTTCGTGCAAACCACTGGTGAGGTCGAGCTTGACGCAATGATGCTTACCTCAGGTTGGGCGATTTGCTTTCCACTTCATGACTTTACCATAGAAAACATTCTCTTGGAATAGAATTTTTTGAAAGTACGGGAAATTTTTGGGAAGAACCGTAGGAAAAATGATTCCTAAATGCATTTGATAAATCAAAAACAGGAGCAGGTCAGGATGGGATGAAAGCCCTCAAATCCCCAGGGTTTGGCGGATCGCGTCCCGAAACCGTTCCTCCTCCGGCCGACCCCGGCCGACGGCGACCAGCTTCCGGAACCAGGTCCGTTGCCGCTTGGCGTACTGGCGGGTGGCCAGGACGATGGCTTGCTCCGCTTCGGCGGGGGTCTGCCTCCCCTGGATCATGGAGATGACCTCCGGATAGCCGATGGATCGCAGACCCGGGCATCCGAGAGGATAGGCCGTCAGGGCCTGCCGGGTCTCCTCCACCCACCCCCCCGCGAGCATGGCGGAGGTGCGCATGCGGATCCTCTCGTCGAGCTCGGCAACCGGACGCTGCAGGACGAAAACGCGGAAATCCAGTCCGAGGCAGGGATCCGGGCGCTGATCGGCCATCCATCGGCTCATGGGGATCCCCGTCAGGTCGTGGATCTCCAGGGCCCTTCGCCGGCGATACAGGTCGTTGGGGTGCAGGCGATCGGCGGATTCCCGGTCCACAGCCGCCAACCGCCTGGCGAGGGTCGCCGGATCGAGTCCCTCGATTCCCGCCCGGATCCCGGGCAGGTCGGCCTTCAGATGGCCGGGGATCTCGAGGAACCCCTCCTCCAGTCCCTTGAGGTACAAGCCCGCGCCCCCGACCAGGACGGGGATGCGGCCCCGGCCGTGGATCTCCGTCCAGACCCGCTGGAAATCCTCCCGGAAACGCATGGCGTCGTAGGTCCGGTCGCAGGGCAGGAAATCGACGAGGTGATGCGGGCAGGCGGCCAGGTCCTCGGCAGTCGGCTGGGCCGTGCCGACGCGCAGGCCTTCGTAGATCTGGCGGCTGTCCAGGCTGATGACCTCGATGGGAAATTCAGCCGCCAGGCGGGCGACCAGGGCGGTCTTGCCCACGGCGGTGGGGCCGACCAGACAGACCATGGGCCGCCGGGCGCCGGCCATGCTCAGGTCCGCCCGAAGCGCTTCTCGAGCTCGGCCAGGGAGAACTGGATGAGCGTGGGGCGACCGTGGGGACACGACAGGGGGGTGTCGGTGGCGAACAGCTGGTCCACCAGATTCTGCATTTCAGGCACCGTCAGGGGTTCCCCGGCCCGTACGGCGCCGTGGCAGGCGTAGCTGGCCAGCAGGTCCACCTGGTTCTCCTGGCTCGGTTTGTCGTCCCAGGCCAGGTCGTCCAGGATGTCGAGCAGGAGCTGGCCCTCGTTCCAGTTCTTCAGGCTGGCAGGGATGCCCTGGACCAGGATGCTCTGCCCGCCGAAAGGCTCGATGGTGAAGCCCATGGCCGCCAGCTGATCGCTGTGGGTCTGCCAGGCCTGGACCTGGCCCGGGGTCAGCTCGAGATGGGCGGGAAACAGCAGCTGCTGCGTGGGCACGCCCCGGTCCCGGCCGGCCAGAGCCTGTTGCGCCTCGTTGTAGAGGATGCGCTCGTGGCTGTTGTGCTGGTCGATGAGCACGAGCCCGCCCCGGATCTGGGTCACGATGTAGGTCCGATGGAGCTGCCAGAACGGCGCGGAGTGAAGAGGGAGATGGTCGGGCGAATCCGCCGCCGAAGTCTCATGGCTCCCGCCGTCGCCGGCGGAGGATCCCCCGCGCAGGGCGGAGACTCCGAAGAGTTCCCCCTGTCCCCGCGGCACCCCTTTGTACTCGTACCCGGCAGATCCACCGCGCTGGAAGTGCTGCCTCAGGAAGTCGTCCTGGGCTGCGGCGATCCGTTGTCCGGCCTCCTCGCCCGTGGGATCGTCGAGAATCTCTCCCCGGCCGGACCAGGGGCGCATGGCTGCGGCGTCCCGCAGGCTGAGCCCTTCCTGCAGGCTGTTCTTGAGGAGGCTGAAGATCTCCCGCTCGAGGAGCAGGCGGACCTCGGTCTTGGCCGGGTGGACGTTGACGTCCACCTCGCCGGCGGGGATCTCCAGGAAGGCCAGCACGACCGGGTGCCGACCCGGAGGAATGACTTCCTTGTAGGCCTGGACGATGGCCTGGGACAGGGCGGCGCTTTCGACCGGGCGCCGGTTGATGAAAAGGAACTGCTGGTCCCGGTTGCCCCGGGTCCACGTCGGCCGCGAGGCCAACCCCCGGATGCTGAATCCCCCCTTTTCGGTCTCGAACCTGGCGAGGTGGGCGGTGACCGAGGCGCCGAAAAGGTCGCGGGCCCGGTCGGTCAAGGACGGCGCGGCGCGCAGGTCCATCACCACGTCCTTGTCGGCCTTCACCAGCCAGCGAATCTCCCGGTGGGCCAGGGCCAGCTTGGTCAGCAGCTTGATGACGGCGCGCTTCTCAGCCTGGGCGGTCTTCATGAACTTGCGCCGGGCCGGGGTGTTGAAGAACAGGTCGCTGACGGTGATGGTGGTGCCCCGGTTGCGGGGCGCGGGCTCCCGGCGCAGGAGGTCGCCGCCGGCGATCTCGATCATTCCCCCGGTCTCTTCCGCGGTGCAGCGGGAGACGCAGCGCACCCGGCTGACCGAAGCGATGCTCGCCAGGGCCTCGCCGCGGAATCCGAAACTGGCGACGCGCATGATGTCCGCGGCCGTGGTGATCTTGCTGGTGGCGTGGCGCTCGAAGGCCAGGGGCAGGTCCTGGAAGGGCATGCCGTGGCCGTCGTCCTCGATCACCAGGCTGGTCAGGCCCCCGTCCTGGAACGTGATGCTGATCTGAGTCGCCCCGGCGTCGAGGGCGTTCTCGACGAGCTCCTTGATCACGGAGGCGGGGCGCTCGATGACCTCGCCGGCGGCGATCCGGTCGATGGTGGCGTCATCGAGGACGAGGATCTTCGGAGTATGCTGGGGCTGGCTGGCCATGTTGCCGAGCATGGGCTTCCTTGGTCTGGCGGTGGTTCGCAAAGGGAAATGACCGAACAGGCAAGGTAAAGCAGGTCACCGGGCCCCGTCAACCGGCAGCAGGGTTTCCGGGTGAAATACGCGCAAACGACCTCAGGCGACCAGGCCCAGGACCGCTTCCAGCAACTGGTTGATGCTGGCCGCCCCGCCGGGATAGGGCCGCGCCGCGCTCCGCAAGGTGAGGTCCTGCCGGCCGGACAGCCTGCGGATGATCCCTTCCACCCGGTCCTGCAGCTTGGGCAGGGACTGGACGTCCTCGGGCACCAGGACCAGAACCGTGTCGTCCCGGTGAGGGAACACGTAATCGGAGGAGCGCAGGTAGGGTTCCAGATCGCGGACCAGTCCGGAGAGGTCCAGGGGTTGGTCACCCGTCCATTCCAGGCGGAAAGCCGCCAGGCCCAGGCAGGTGTGGTACCGGTCGCAGCGGTCCATCTCCCTGCGCAGGACCGCCTGCAGTTCGGGAGCGGGCAGGACAGCCGGGGCCTGGGGCTGCGGAGCTGGGGTCGGGGCCGACGGAACCGGAGCCCGTGCCTCGCCCTCGCCGGTCTGTCGGCGCCGCCATTCCAGGAAGGGGAGCAACCGGCGCACGAAGAGGGCGTCGAACTCCGAGAAGGACCAGCCGTCGAGGGGATGCAGCCTCTCCTTGTCGATCAGCACCAGACCGGGAAAAGGTGCGTTCCGCTGGAGGGGAACGACGAGCAGGGATCGCCGCGGGCCGGAGCCCTCCCCGCCCTGGAGGTCCTCCACTCCGATGGTGGTGGCCTGCCAGCCGCGCTGGCCGATGGCGCCCAGAAGGCGGCCGGCCTCCCTGCGCAACAGGTCGTCCGGACCGCCGTCGTCCCCGAGGATGTCCTGCTGGGGATCACGGAGCAGCAGGTAGGCCTTGCCCGCACCGGTGAGGCGGCAGGCGGCCCCGAGCACGCGGTCCTGCTCGGGAGGGCCCTCCGTCCCCAGGGCGAGATCCGAGAGGGAAGTCGCCAGGGTGGTGAGGCGGTCCACCTGGTCCACCAGGGCCACCCGTTCCAGATAGTCCCGGAGGTGGCGGCTGATCAGGTTCATGATCTCGCCGCTGATGGTCTGGAAGTGGTGGGCTCTCGCGGCCGAATTGAAGGCCACCGTGAACAGGGCCGGCGCCGGATCCCTTCCCACCGGCAGGTGGAAGATCGTGGCCTCGCGGAGGGTGTCCACCGGGTCCCGGTCCGCCAGATCGCCCGGACGCAGCACGCGCGCCCTGGCCTCGGCCAGGACCTCGGCCTTGACCGGATCGAGGGGTGATTCGTAACGGTGGCCGCCGGGGTCGGCGACCAGGAGATCTCCGTCCCCGGTCAAGACGCTCAGGCTGGCGGAATCGGCGCCGGCCACCCTGCCCAGGCCTTCGGCCCAGCGGGACAGGGTCGACGCCAGGGCCTCGGGATCACGGGACCGGCTGGTGAGGTCGTCCTCGACGGCCCGGAAGAGGTCCCCGTCCTTGACCATCTGGATCCTCAGGAACCGGTCCAGGATCATCCCGAAACGGTGGGACAGGCTCTCGATGACGGACAGGGCGTCCGGGTTGAGGCCGCCCTGGTCGGGAGCGGCGGAGATGTTCAGGACTCCCAGCAACCTCCCGTCCCAGACCAGGGGCGCGCACACGGCGGCCGCGGCGGCCGACCGGTCGCGGCGGGCGCCCGGGTGCTGGTTGGACGTGATCATCTCGGCCTGGCGGTTGCGGGCCACCCGGCCGGCGATGCCCTCGCCCAGGCGGACCCTGGTGCGGTGCATCGTCTGCTGGCTCAGGCCGTGCGCGAAGGCGACGTAGAGTTCCTCGGAGGCGGGATCCAGCAGCATGATCGAGCCGCTGGCGCCGCCGGTGGCGCGGGCGGCGAGCCCCAGCAGCCAGCGCAGGAGCGCCTCCCTGTCCAGGGCCTCCTCGATGCGGCTCAGGGTGCGGTGGATGGCCGCGGTCTCGGTCTCCAGCGCCTCGTGGTCCGGGTGTTTTCGCGACCTCGGTGCGGGGTCCGGGCGTCTCAGGGAGGGATCGGCGATCAGGTGGGTGAAGCGGCTGACGGGCAGGGCCTCCAGGCCGAATTCCGGGGCCAGGTCCACGAAGGCGGCCACCTCGTCATCCAGCCGGGGATAGATCAGGTAGCGGGCCTGCCCGGCGGGAACCTCGGCCAGGTCGCCGATGACGGTCAGCCCCATGACCTCGGCCAGCCCCGCACCCAGGCTGGACCGGTCGCGATCGGCCACGGCGACGATCTGGGCGTCGCTGCGCGCGGCGAGATCCGCCAGCAGGGGAAGGTCCTCCTCCCCCGGACAGGCGAAAATCACGGGCCATTTGATGATGTCGGCCATGCTGGACCCTTCCCTGCCCGCCGGCGGCCGGAAACCGGGGAAGCGTCCTCCTCCCCCCGGCCATTGCGGGCATCCTGCCTGATGATCGGCACTTGTGGGGAATAGTTTAACGGGAATCGGTCGGCGGGGCACCCCGCTGATCGTCAGGAATCGAGCTGGCGCTTGATCTTGACCAGCCACATGAAGGCGTCCAGGGGGCTGATGGAGTCCAGGTCCATGGTCCGCAAGGTCTCCAGGGCATCCCTTTCGCTTTCCCTGAAGAGGGACAGCTGGGCTTGGGGTCGGCCGGACCCGGACACCTCCGGAGCGTGCGGCAAGGGCTTGCGGCGGATGGCGAGATCCCGGCTGTCGGAGGCGGTCAGGGAGGCCAGGATCTCCTGGGCCCTGGCCAGGACGGATTCGGGCAGGCCGGCGAGACGGGCCACGTGGATCCCGTAGCTCTTGTCGCTGCGGCCGTCCTTGACCGCATGCATGAAGATGATCTTGCCCTCCCACTCCTTGACATCCATGCAGAGATTCACCAGGCCCGGCAGGTCGCCCTCGAGCTCGGTCAACTCGTGGTAGTGGGTGGCGAAGACGGCACGAGGCCGGGGGCCGGCCGGGTGGCACAGGAATTCGGTGATGGACCAGGCCAGGGACAACCCGTCGTAGGTGGAGGTGCCGCGGCCGATCTCGTCCAGGATGACCAGGCTGCGGCGGGTCATCTGGTGCAGGATGTGCGCCGTCTCGCTCATCTCCATGTAGAAGGTCGATTCGCCGCGCGCCAGGTTGTCGCTGGCCCCGACCCTGGTGAAGATGCGGTCGATGACCCCGAAGCGGGCCGACCGCGCCGGCACGAAGCCGCCGGCCTGGGCGAGCAGCGCGATCAGGGCGATCTGGCGCAGGTAGGTGGACTTGCCTCCCATGTTGGGTCCCGTCAGCAGGATGACCCGCCGGTCGTCTCCCGTCAGCCCGGTATCGTTGGGGATGAAATCCCCGTCCAGGAGCTGCTCGATGACCGGGTGGCGGCCGCCGCCGATGTGCAGTTCGTGGGAATCGTCGATGATGGGCCGGCAATAGTCCTGATCCTCGGCGAGTTCGGCGAACGCGAGCATGAGGTCGATGTTGGCGACGAGGAACGAGACCCGCTGCAAATCCTCCAGCCGTGCGGCCACCTCCCCCAGCAGCTCCTGGTAGAGGGCGGCTTCCCTCCGTCCGATGGTCTCCTCGGCGGCGAGGATGGTGTTCTCGGCCTCCTTGAGCTCCTCGGTGTGGAACCGAGCCGAAGACACCAGGGTCTGCTTCTGCTGGTAGTCGGCAGGGACCTTTTCCAGGTGCTTGTTGGTGATCTCGAAATAGTAGCCGAAGACCTTGTTGAATCCGACCTTGAGGGTGCTGATGCCCGTCCGTTCCCTCTCCCTTTGCTGAAGGCCGGCCAGGAATCCCTTGCTGTCCCGGGCGATGGACCGCGCCCGATCGAGCTCGCTGTCGACCCCGGCGGCGATGTAGCCGGGCTTGCGCAGGTTGGCGGGCGCCTCGGCGGACAGCCTGCCGAGAATGCGGGTCGCCAGATCGGCGACCGGCGGCAACTGGCCGATCCAGTTGAGGACCGGATGATCCGACGGAACACCCTCCGCCCCGGCATCCTTCAGGCCGGCCACCGTGAGCAGGCCCTCCCCCAGCTGGCGCAGGGCGGCCGGCCCGATGCGACCCGCAGCCGCGCGCGCGCTCTGCCGCTGGAGATCGCCGAGGCCGCGCAGGGCGGTGCGGAGGGTCCGCCTCCAGACGGGGTGGGCGAGGGCGCCCGCGACCCCGGCGTGCCAGCCCGCCAGTTCGTCCAGGTCGGTCAAGGGCGAGGCCAGGCGCAACTCCAGGAAGCGCCTGCCCATGGGCGTCGAGGTGCGGTCACAGTGGTGGACCAGGGTCCCGGGACCCCTCTCGCCCCGGAAGGTCCGGAAGATCTCGAGATTGCGGAGGGTCTCCTCATCGAGAAGCAGGCCCTGGCCGGTGCGGTTGTACTGGAGAGTGACGACCTGGGCGGGTCTGCGCATCGCCAGGGAAGTCAGGTACCGGATGGCGGCCCCGGCGGCGACGGCCGCGGGATCCCGGGACTCGTCGGCCAGACCGAAAGCCGTCAGTCCGGCCACCTGGAAGTGTTCCTGCAGGGTGCTTCGGGCGAAGGCGGGATGGAACCAGGCCGCGTTCACCCGGTTCAGGACGGTGTCCCCGATGGCCCTCCGCCACCCCCGCACGGCGTCTTCCCCGGCGTTGTCGCTGACGATCACCTCGCTCACGGGGTAGCGCTGGACGAGGCTCACCAGGGACGTGCGCTCCTGGCCGCAACGGAAGTCCCCGGTGGTTGCATCGAGGATCGCCCAGCCGGCCTCCTCCCCCTCACCCGGCGCCCACGCGAGGCAATACCGGCCCGAATCGGAGGCCACGATCTCGCTGGACGTCGCGGTGCCGGGGCTGATGATCTCGACGACTTCCCGCTTGACCAGGCCCTTGGCCTGGGCCGGATCCTCCACCTGTTCGCAGATGGCCACGGTCTTGCCGGCCTCGAGGAGCCGGGTCAGGTAGGTGTCGAGGGCGTGGTAGGGAACCCCCGCCAGGGGTACGGGATGGTCGCTCTTGGCGTCCCTGCTGGTCAGGGTCACCCCGGTGAGGGCGGCCAGTTCCTGGGCGTCCTCGAAGAAGGTCTCGTAGAAGTCCCCCATCCGGAACAGGAGGAGGGCGTCCGGGTGCGCAGCCTTGATGTCCAGGTACTGGGTCAGCATGGGCGTGATGCGGGGGTGCTGCCTGCTGGCCTGGGAACCGGTCATGGGCGGATCAATCCTGACTTCCGGGGTCGGCGTCCCGTTCGATGACGAAGACGTCGATCCCCAGCCGGGATTTCAGCTGGTTGGCTTCGCTGCGGGCCTGGACGGGGCTGGCGAATCCGCCGCTGCGCACCTTGTAGAAATTCCGTCCCGTCTCGTCCCTGGACCGCTCGATCCGCAGGTCGGGCAGATCAGCCTGGTGCCTGCGGACGAAGGCCAGGGCCAGGGAGCGGTCAGCGAAGGCGCCGAACTGCAGGCAATAGCGTTCCCGGTCGTCTTCCGGAGGAGCCAACTCCTCCCCCGTTTCCCCTGCGGTCGTTTCGGAGCCCGGGGATTCCTGGGGAAGGTCGAGGAGCGCAAGGCGGTCCGCGGGAAGCTGTCTCAATCCGGCGAGCAGTTCCGCCGCCGGGCCGGTCTCGCCCTGCGCCTCGAGGGCCCTCCAGCGGGCGGCGTCGGCAAGGACACCGATCCGGTCCCCGCCCGCCTCCCGGGCAGCCTCGAGGTAGCGCTGGGCAAGCACGGGATCGCCCTGGTCCAGGGCGATGTCCCCCAGGTAGTACCTGGCCAGGGGAAAGGCCTCGTCTCCTGGCAGGACCGATGCCAGCAACTCGCGGGATTGCTGGAGACGGCCGAGGGCGCGGTGCGCCAGCCCGGCCCACAGGAAGGCCGCCCCGGGAACAGAGCTGGAATCCTGCCGGAGGACGGGTTCGAGAACGGCGAGGCATTCGCCGAACTTTCCCCGCGTGAATTCGATGGACGCGGCCTCCAGCCTTGCGGCCAGTTCCAGGGGGCGGTCGTCCGGCTCATCGGTGAACGTCCCGCCGGCCAGGGAGAGCACCACCTCGGGCCTGGTTTCCAGTCTCATCCTCCAGAAGAGCTCGTTGTCGGGATCGATCCCCTGGCCGGGTGCGGCGAGGGCCTCCCTGGCCCCCTGGTAATCGCCCGCGGCGAAGAGATCCTCGAGGGCTCCTGACTGGCCGAAGGACACCAGGGTCAGGGATAGGCCTACCAGGACCAGGGCGGAGATCAGCGGTCTGCCGGGAAACGCCCTGGTCATCTCAGGATTCCTTTCCCCTGGCCGGGGCGGGTGAGAAGGAGTAGAAGCTGCGGCAGTCCGGGCAGAACCACCGGACCCTGGGGCTGCCCATCCCGCAGACTCCGCAGACCCAGTGCTTCTGGGGCGCGGGCAACGAGAGGGCCTTCCAGACCTGGCGGAAGTCCGGATCCCTGGAGTTGCGGGCGAGCAGGCGGAGCACCGGGACGGCCGCCGCCGGAGTCAGGTCGGGGTTGCCGGATTTCTCGGTGATCAACTGGACGGCCTTGTCCCTTTGCCCGAGCTTCTCGTACAGCACGGCCAGGTCGACGACCATGCGGATGGGGGCGCCTTCCCCCTGGCAGGCCCGCTCGAGCAGGGGGATGGTCTTCTCGTACTGGCCCTGGCTGTACAGGATCTCCTGGAGGAAGGGCAGGAACAGATCGAGTTCCCGGGGATGATCGAGCAGATCGCTGGAGGCGACGTCCAGGGCGGTCCGGACGTCCCCCCCCCGTGCGGCGAGGATCGCCCGGACCAGGGAAGTCCGCTCCGCGGCACCGGGCAGCTTGGCCACGTCCCGCAGCCGGGCTTGGGCGTCGCCGGTTTCCCCCTCGAGGGCGTGCATCAGGGCGCGGTCGAGCTGGAAGGCGACGTAGGCCCGGTCGAACCACGGCAGGTCGGCTGGCGGCACCTTGGTGCGGGCGTATTTCAGGGCCCGGGCGGCGTCCGGAAGCTCACCCAGTCCGTACCACTGCTGGAACCGCGACTTCCAGTACCGGGCTTCCCCGGTGGCGTGGCGCACGAGGGTGTCCAGCACCTTGCCGGCCTCGGCGAACTGCTTCAGGTCGATCAGGTCCTCGGCCAGGGAAAGCCCGACCTGGATCCGCGTTCCCAGGGGCAGGTCCGGCCGCACGGTCAGGCCGCGGTGCAGGGCGGATGCCCGCCGGGGATCCCCTTTCATGCGCAGCAGGTCGCCCAGCTGGAGGTAGGGATCGACTGCGTCTGGCTGCTCCCGGATCACTGCTTCCAGGAGGGCCGCGGCGCCGTCGAGGTCGCCGGCGAGCCACTTCTGCAGGGCAAGGAGATGCGAGTCGCGGGCCTGCTTGCGGGGCTTGCGGTCGAAGGTCCGCCAGAGCAGGTAGCCGACCAGCCCCACCACCGCCAGGGCGAAAAGGACCGTCAGCGCGTCATTCACGGGCGGCACCCTTTTCCAGGGATTTTCCGGTCCTGACCGGAGCGGCGGCGACCTCGTCGGGCTCGTGCAGGGCCATGGTCCTCAGGTCGGCGATTTCCTTGTCCCTGGTCTTGACCGTCCGCTTGAGCCGGGAGACGTCCCTGCGGAAACGGAATTCCCGGAACCCGGCGATGACGAAGCTGGTCGCGAACCCGAGCAGGAAGCTGGCGACGACGATCCAGTAGACGGACACGTCGAGGTAGGTCCGGCCGTAGACGTCGATGTCCACGGAATGGTCGCTGTTGTCGATGAAAAAGTAGACCAGCACGAAAAGCAGGACCAGGAAGAGGAGGCCCTTGAAGATCCACATGGAACTACCTTCTTTCAATGCGTTCAGGACCGATCAGCATTCCTCGCACGAACCGAAAAAGGTCGTGTTTCGGTGGCCGGTTATCCGGACCGCAACACCTTGCCCCGGGACAAGTTCCCCGCCGGTGACGATGACCTTGCGGTTGTTGCCGGTGCGCAGTTGCCAGGCGCCCTCGGGTCTCCGGGCCGGGCCCTCGACCACGGCGTGCCACACCTGGCCCGTGCAGGCGGCGGCCGCACCGGCCCACACCTCGTCCTGAAGCTCCATCAGGCGGGCCAGACGGGACTTCTTGACGTCCAGCGGTACGTCGTCGGCCAGGCGCGCCGCGGGCACCCCCGGCCTCTCGGAGTACTTGAACGAGAAGATCTGATCGTACCTTACCTCCCGGAGGACCTCAAGGGTAGCCTGAAAATCCTCTTCCGTCTCGCCGGGGAAACCCACGATGAAGTCCGAGGAGAAGGTGACGCCGGGAATGGCCCGCCGGGCGTAATCCACCATGTCCAGGTACTCGGCCCGGTCATACAGGCGCTTCATCCGCCGCAGGATGCGGTCGCTGCCGCTCTGGATGGGGACGTGGAGCCAGGGGCAGACGCTGTCCAGCCGTCCGATGACGTCCATGAGCGGCCGGTGCATGTCGCGGGGGTGGCCGGTGAGGAACCGGATCCGCTCCAGGCCAGGGATCTCCGCGACCTTCTGGAGCAGCCCGGCGAAATCCAGGCCCGGCCAGGCGTAGGCGGTGACGTTCTGCCCCAGCAGGGTCACTTCCCGGCCTCCGGCGGCGACGATGCCCCGGATCTCCTCGAGGATGAGGTCCGGCGCCTTCTCCTTCTGGGGACCCCGGGTCATGGGCACGATGCAGTAGGTGCACTTGTAATCGCAGCCCTTGTGGATGGTCACCAGATGGCTGTTGTTGACGGGGTACAGCTCGGGCGGGGCCACGAGCCGCGCCTCGTCCGTGTGCCCGGTGACCACCGCCTCGAGAGCGGGCTCCCCGGCCAGCAATTCGCCGACCAGACCGGGCAGGGTCTCGTACCGGTCCACCCCCACCACCAGATCCACCCGGTGCTGGCCCTTCCGGAGCTCCGGTCCCAGGCGTTCGGCCATGCATCCGCACACGCCGATCAGAGGCTGGGCCAGGCCGCGGCGGCGCCGGATGCTGCGGATCTCCCCGATCCGGCTGAGGATCTTCTGTTCGGCATGGTCGCGCACGCTGCAGGTGTTGAGCAGGACGATGTCGGCCACGTCGGGGTCGTCGGACCTGGCGTACCCTGCCCGTTGCAGCAGGCCGGAGATGGCCTGGCTGTCGTAGGAGTTCATCTGGCAGCCGTAGGTCTCCACGTGGAATCGCCCCCCCCGGGCGGGGGCTTCATCCGGCGACAAGCGCGGCTGCAGTTCGGCCTGGAAATCCGCCATGGTTCAGTTCTCCACCCGGGCGATGATTTTGCCGCCATGATAGGTCTCGGGGACGACGGTGACCAGTTCCCCCGTCGGCCTCCCGGGAGGCACCAGGACGGTGGCGTAGTTGTCGGTGGTGGCCTGCCGGAAACCCGAGGCGTCGTCCTCGGCCTCGACCACGGCTTCCCTGGGTCGGCCGATCAGGCGGCGCAGGAAGGCCTCCTGCTTGGCGGCGGCCAGATCCCGCAGGACCGCGCTCCGCTCCGTGATGGTCTCGGGATGGACCTGGTCCGGCATGTCGGCGGCCGGCGTTCCCGGTCGGGGCGAGAAACGGAAGACGTGCAGGTAGGTGAACGGCAACTCGGCCACCATCCTGCGCGTGGCCTCGAACTCCTCCTCGGTCTCACCCGGGAACCCGACGATGACGTCGGCTCCGATGCCGAAATCCGGGTCCAGGCGCGCGATCTCCCCCAGGGCCTGGTAGGCCCGGGCGCCCCGGTACGGGCGCTTCATGCGCTTGAGGACGGTGTCGCTGCCGCTCTGGAGGCTGATGTGCAGGTGCCGCCTCAGGTGCGGGTACTGCGTGAAGAGGCCGAGCAGATCGGGGGTGACCTCGTTGGGATGGATGCTGCTCAGGCGGATCCGCAGTTCGGGCAATTCCGCCAGGCAGGTCCGCAGCAGTCCGGTCAGGGAGGCGCGGGTCTCGAGATCCCGGCCGTAACCTCCCAGGTGGATGCCCGCCAGGATCGTCTCCCGGTACCCGCCCGCGACGAGCAGCCGCAACTGCTCGACCACTTCGGGAACGGTGCGGGACCGGCCGGGGCCGCGCGCCTTCCAGATCAGGCAATACGTGCAGCGGAGATTGCAGCCGTCCTGGATCTTGATGAAGGCCCGGCTGCGCCCGCTGAAGGAATCGATCAGGGGCGAGTCGAAGACGGGATCCTCGGCGAAATCCTCGACCTTGAGGGCCTGGCCCCCGTTCCCCATGACTTCCGGCAACCAGGAGGCGACGTCCTCCTTGGCCGTGTTGCCGACGACGCCGTCGATCTCCGGCATGGCGGCCAGGACATCGGGCTGGGTCTGGGCATAGCAGCCGGCGACCACGACCTTGGCCAGGGGGTGGCGCCGCTTGGCCTGGCGGGCGAGACGGCGGCACTCCTGGTCGGCCTTGGCGGTCACGGTGCAGCTGTTCAGGACGTACAGGTCGGCCTCGGCGTTCCAGGACACGACCTCGATGGGCAGGCGGGCGGCCATGGCCGTGCGGATGCCTTCGGTGTCGTACTGGTTCAGCCGGCAGCCCAGGGTCCAGAATGCCACCCTGAGTGCCGGGAAAACCCCGCCGGCGGGAACAGGGCCGGCCTGGGGCATCGGTGCGAGTTCAGGCGTCAGGTCATTCATGTCTTCTCCTGCGCAGCGTCGGGAAAAGGAAAGGGACGGAGGTGAAACCCCCGCCCCTCTCACAGGCGGAACACGACGATGAACGGAATCCGTCCTATTCCCGGGCGGCGTCCTCTTCTCCTTCACCGTCCTCGCCGTGGTCGGCGGGGACGCCGAATTCGGCGGCTTCCCGGGCGAGGGCCTCGTCCTCGGCCCGATCGGCATCGTCGCTGAGCATCCGGGCGCCCTCGGCCTGGGCGGCCTTGTCGGCCTCCACCACCTCTTCGAGACGCGGATGGGCGGCGATGAACTCCGCGACGGCTTCATCACCGAATTCCTTCAGGCGTTCGGCGATGGAGAGCACGATCCGGCGGTTCTCGACGTCCATCTTGATGACCTTCAGGTCGACCTTCTCGCCTTCCTTGAAGTAGTACTGGGGCTTCTCCAGCTTGGGGATGCCCAGATGGCCGAGAGGCACGAAGCCTTCCAGATCGTCACCCATCTCCACGATGATGCCGTGGTCCAGCATCCGGTTGATCTCACCCTCGATGGTGTGGCCGACCGGGAAGTCCTCGGCCAGGGTCGGCCAGGGATTCTCGTGGAGCTGCTTGATGCCCAGGCTGATGCGCCGCTTGTTGGTGTCGATGTCCAGGATCTGGACCTCGAGGCTGTCGCCGCGCTTGAGCATCTCCTTGGGATGGCGGACGCGCTTGGTCCAGCTCATGTCGGAGATGTGGACCAGGCCGTCGATGCCCTCCTCGACCTCGACGAAGGCGCCGAAATCGGTCAGGTTGCGGACCTTGCCCTCGATGACGGTCCCGACCGGATAGCGCTCGGCGAGGGTCAGCCAGGGGTCGGTCTCGCACTGCTTGAGACCGAGGCTGATCTTCTCGTTGTCCTTGTCGATCTTCAGGACCATCACGTCCACCTCGTCCCCGATGGAGACGACCTTGGACGGATGCTTGATGTGGCGGGTCCAGCTCATCTCGCTGATGTGGATCAGACCCTCCACGCCCTTCTCGAGCTCGACGAAGGCGCCGTAGTTGGTGATGCTCACCACGCGGCCACGGACGATGCTCTCCTCCGGGTACTTCTCCTCGACGTTGTCCCAGGGATAGGACTGCAGCTGCTTGAGGCCGAGGCTGATGCGCTCGCGCTCCTCCTCGAAGTCCAGCACCTTGACGTCGATCTCCTGACCGATGGTCAGGACCTCGCTGGGATGGCTCACGCGGCCCCAGCTCAGGTCGGTGATGTGGAGCAGGCCGTCGATGCCGCCGAGGTCCACGAAGGCCCCGAAGTCGGTGATGTTCTTGACGACGCCGCGGCGCACCTGGCCCTTCTCCAGTTCGGAGATCAGGGCGCGCTTCTTCTCCTCGCGCTCCTGCTCGAGGACGATGCGGCGGGAGACCACCACGTTCCGGCGGCGCTTGTTCTTCTTGATGATGAGGCAATGGATTTCCTGGCCGATGAGGTCCTCCAGATTGGGAACCTGACGCAGGGCCACCTGGCTGCCGGGCAGGAAGGTGTCCACGCCCCACAGCTTGACGACCAGGCCGCCCTTGATGCGCCGATCGACGATCCCGTTGACCACTTCCCCGGACTCGTGTGCCGTCTTGATCTTGTCCCAGACCTTCAGGAAGTCGGCGCGCTCCTTGGAAAGCACGACCAGACCGTCCTGGTTCTCCAGTTTCTCGAGGAAAACGTCGAAGGAATCGCCGACCTTGATCTCGGTGCCGCCGAATTCCTCCAGAGGGATGACACCCTCGCTCTTGAAGCCGATGTTCAGCAGAACCTCGTTCTCCCGCACCTCGATCACGGTGCCCTGGAGAATCTGACCCTCCTGGATGTCGGTCAGGGTTTCCTCGTACTGGTTGATGAGCGCGAGCATGACGTCGCCGGCCAGATCGCCCTCGTCGGCCTCTTCCTCGATGAAGTCGAGGTTGACGATGGAATCGGGCAGGTACTCGGTGCTCAGCTTCGGAGCCGCGGGAGTCGGCAGGACCTCGGCGGCGGGATGACGTCCCTCATCCTCGTCGTCCTGGTCGTCGAATCCGAACTTGCGGCCGAAGGTCCTGGGTGAATCGCCGGCTTCCGGCCGACGGGAAGGACGGGCGTTGCCGCGCCCCTCGTCGGAACCGGGGTTGGGGTTGGTGGTCATGAACGGTTGCCTCCTAGTGACAGATGAATGCACCGGGACCTCGTGGTCCGGCAAGCTGCCCAAAATAAACCTTCGGGGGGATATTTGCAAGTCCATCGCGAGGCGGATTCCGATCCGGGAAGGGTCGGAGGCGGGTGTCAACCGGTCCCGAAAACTTTCTTGTGCCGCTTCGTGAATGCCTGCAACTGCTTGTCCCCCAGTTCTTTCTCGAAAAGTGTCCGGGGATGGCGGGCGTAGGACCGGTCCTGAAGCTCGTAGAAGATGGCCTCGCACAGGCGGGCGATCCTGCGACTGACGTCCTTGGGATCGTGATTCTCCAGCAGGGCGTCCAGCCCGTGCCACCAGACGACGGGACCGAAACTGACCTCCAGAGGGGACTTGACGGATCCGCCGGGGGCGCGCCCGTAGCTGCCGCGGATGAAGATCGGCTGCAGGGGGGCCCGCGTGGCCTGGACCAGGATGCCCAGCCCGTTGCGGACCGGTCCGGGACTACCGATGGCGCGCCGGGTCCCCTCGGGGAAGATCACCAGGTTGTTCCCGGCCTGGAGGGCTGAGGCTGCCTGGGAGAAGGCCTTGTGGTCGTAACCCTTGCGGCGGATGGGGATGCTGTCGATCGACCGGAACAGCGGCCCCATGGGCCAGATCCGGAACAGCTCTTCCTTGGCCAGGGAGTGCACCCGGTACCGGTGGAGGGTCGACCCGACCAGGGGCGGATCCCAGAAGCTGATGTGGTTGACGGCGACGATGCAACCCCGGGGCAGGGCGCAGCCTTCGTTCCCGATCTGCTTGAGCCCGTAGAAACGGCTGAAGGCCCCGAAGACGGCGTAGGCCAGGCGATAGTGCCAGGGCAAGTCCCTGCGGGCCGCCTCCAGGTCGCGATCCAGCCGGCTGTCGAGGGTGGGGTTGATCCGGCAGGCCCTGGCGCAGGCGTCGTTCTGCTGGGCGAGGCTCATCGAGCTGCTGTCGACCACCAGCGAATCGGGACTGATGGCCAGGGGGCTGACCTCCCGCTGGGTGTCCTTGCGGTCCCGCTCGGCCAGATCGGACCGGACCTGGGATTCCTGGACCTCCCTCCCGGCCTGGCGATACTGCCTGACCCGACGCTGGACCCGGGCCTCGAGACCGGCCGACAGGAAGATCTTGGTGGAGGCCAGGGGAAACACAACGCTTCCGATGTCGCGGCCCTCCATGACCACTCCGCCCCGGCGCCCGAATTCCTGCTGGCGTCGGACCATCTCGGTGCGGACGTCCTCGTGGGAACTCACCAGGGAGACAGCCGCGTCGACTTCCGGGGATCGGATGGGGCCGGAAAAATCCTGGCCGTTCCAGTGCACGGTGGTTTCCCCCCGCACCGATCCGAGCTCCAGGCGCGCAGGCAGAAGGAGGTCGGCAAGGGCGCGACCGTCCCCGAGGTCCACCCCCTTCCTGATGGCCGCCAGGGTCAGGGCCCGGTACATGGCGCCGGTGTCGATGTAGATGAGGCCGAAGCGCTCGGCGAGGTTCCGGGCGGTCGTGGACTTGCCCGATCCGGCGGGTCCGTCGATGGCGATGACGGCGTCCCGGGGAACGGGATCCAGGGCTTCGGTCGGCAGGGCCGTCACCGTTTCTGGATTCATGCCTGGAGATCCCGGCCGATGGCCCTGGCCACGGCGCGGCAGGACTCGGCGAGCTGCGAGAACTGTTCCGGCGTGAGGGACTGGTCGGCGTCGCTGAGGGCGGCCTCCGGATGGTTGTGGACCTCGACGAGCAGGCCGTCGGCGCCGGCGGCGACGGCAGCTCGCGCCAGAGGAATGACGAACCGGCTGGCGCCGGCCGCATGGCTGGGATCGACGATGACCGGCAGGTGGGTCACCTCCTTGAGCACGGCGACCGAACCCACGTCCAGGGTGTTGCGCAGGGAATTCTCGAAGGTGCGGATGCCCCGCTCGCAGAGGACGAGATCCCTGCAGCCGGCGGCCAGGACGTACTCCGCGGCGTTCAGCCATTCGTGAACGGTGGTCATCATCCCGCGCTTGAGGAGGACCGGCTTGCCGCTGGCGCCGGCCTCCCTGAGCAGGGGGAAGTTCTGGATGCTGCGGCTGCCGATCTGGAGCATGTCGACGGCTCCGGCCGCCTGTTCCACGTCCCGCGGGTCCAGGACCTCGGTCACCACGGGCAGCCCGGTGGCGGCCCTGGCCGCGGCCAGCAGGGGCAGCCCCTCCGCGCCGAGTCCCTGGAAGGAATAGGGGCTGGTCCGGGGCTTCCACGCCCCGCCCCGCAGCATGGCCCCGCCGGACCGCCTCACGTGTCCGGCGATGTCCAGGACCTGGTCGAGGTTCTCCACGGCGCAGGGACCGCCGATCAGGACGACGGTCTTCCCCCCGAAGACGACGTCGCCCACCTTGACCAGGCTGGTGGCCTGGCCGGGACGGCGCTCGTAAAGGGGCTGGCTCGGGGCGGGCCGGGCTTGGGCCATCAGTTCAGGATCTCCTTGAGTGCTGTGACGCAACGCTGGTTCTCCGCCGGCAACCCCACGCTGATGCGCAGGGCGCCTTCGCCCAGACCGAAGGCATGCATGGGACGGACGATCACGCCCCTCTGCAGCAGGTCCTGGGTCAATCTACCCGCATTCCCAGGGCACCGCACCAGCACGAAGTTCGTCTGGCTGGGCACCACTTCCAGACCGAGGCCGGAAAGTTGCCCGCAAAGCCAGTCCAGCTGCTCGCGATTGCGGCGCCGCCGGCCCTCGACCTCGTGCCAGTTGTCCAGGCAGGCGACGGCTGCGGCCTGGCTCAGCATGTTGACGTTGAAGGGTTCCCGGGTCTTGTGCAGTTCGGACACCAGATCCGGGTGGGCCACACCATACCCCACCCTCAGGCCGGCCAGTGAGTGGATTTTACTGAATGTGCGCAGGATGACCAGGTTGGGATGGGCGGAGAGCATCCCGATGGTCTGGGGATAATCGTCGGCGGTGACGTACTCGTAGTAGGCTTCGTCCACCGCGACGATGACGTGAGGGGGCACGGCGGCCAGGAAGGCATCGAACTCCTCCCTGGTGTTGTAGGTGCCGGTGGGATTGTTGGGATTGCAGACGATCACCAGCTTGGTGCGGTCGTCGATCCCGGCCGCCATGGCCGGCAGGTCGTGCTTGTCGCCAGGGGCAAGGGGCACGGGGCGGCCGCTCTCGAAATGGACCGCCGTGGTCAGGGCGTAGACGATGAAGCTGTGCTGGCTGTAGATCACGTTCTCGCCGGGGCTGACCAGGGCCCGGATGAGGATGTCGATGACCTCGTTGCTGCCGTTTCCGAAGATGAGGCTGCCGGGACTGACCTCCAGGTGCCGCGCCATGCGCTGGGTCAGATAATGGCAGGCGGCGTCGGGATAGCGGTTGACCCCGCGGGCGGCGGTGCAGATGGCCTCGACCACGGCGGGCAGCGGTCCTTCCGGGTTCTCGTTGCTGGCGAGCTTGACGATGTCCTTGAGGCCAAGTTCGCGCTGGACCTCCTCCACGGGTTTTCCGGGCGAATAGGGCCGGGTGGCGAGAATACCCGGACGGAAAAGGCGCGTGAAATCCATGTCGAACCCCCTGCGGTCGCTTTCCTCTATTTCAGCGACGTTGCCCGCCGCAACTCCTCCACCTCGTCGACGCCCAGTCGCCGGAAGTCGCCCGGCCGCAGCTTGCCCAGCCGGACGGGGCCGAACTGGATCCGGTGCAGGGCGGACACGCGATTGCCCACCGCGCGGAACATCCGCCGGATCTGACGTTTGCGTCCCTCGTGCAGATGCATGGTCCAGGACCGGCCCTCGTAGGGCGGATCCTCCTCAAGCCGGCAGGGCTTGCAGGGACGCCCGTCCAGGACGATGGTGCCGCCGGTGATCTCGGGGATGCGGGCCCGCAGCAGGGGTTCGGCCAGGTGGACCTGGTAGACCTTCCACACCCCGGAATCGGGCCGGCAGAGCCGCTGGTTCAGATCGCCGTCGTCGGTCCAAAGGAGCAACCCCGTCGAGTCGGAGTCAAGCCTGCCGATGGGCATGAAGCGTTCCGGCAGGTCGGCCTGGCGCTTGTAGGGGAGCAGGGAAGGCTGGCCGCCCTGGGCCTTCAGGGTGGCGACGACGTCCAGAGGCTTGTGGAAGGCGTAGACCCGGTACCCCTGCACGGATCCGGCAGGCTGCCCGTCGACCTCCACGGTATCGGTCGCGGGATCGACGCGCCGTCCCAGGTCGGTGACGAGTTCCCCGTTGATCCTCACCCTGCCCTGCCGGACCAGTTCCTCGACCGAGCGCCTGGATCCGAAGCCCGCCCGGGCCAGGAAGCGGTTCAGACGGATGTCAGGTCCGGGACTGGTCATGCCCGGCATCTTCCTCTTGGGGTCCTTCGGGCGGGGAGGTGTCCGGGGAATCGGCCGCCTCATCGGGGTCGGAAGAAGGATCCAGCTCGACCCCCTCTTCCGGCGCGCTGAAGTAGTCCTCCAGTTCCTCGTCGGACACTTCCCGGCCGATCTGGTTGGCGAAGTCCCGCAGCTGGTCGCGGTCGTGGACGAAATCCTCGATGTCGGGCAGGTCCGGCAGCTGGCCGATGCCCTTCAGGCCCAGATGGTTGAGGAATTCCCGGGTCGTCCCGTAGAGCAGGGGATTGCCCACGGTCTGGGACCGCCCCACCACCGTGATGAGATTCCGCTCGGTGAGGGTGCTGATGGCCCCGCTGCTGTTGACGCCGCGGATCTCGTCGATCTCCAGGCGGGTGATGGGTTGCCGGTAGGCGATGATGGCGAGCACCTCGAGGCCGGCCTTGGACAGGCGGGTGAAGCGGCGGGCCTTCAGCATGTTCTCGACGATCGGGGCGTATTCCGGGCGGGTGGCGATCTGCCAGCCGCCCCCGAACTCCACGACGGTGAAGGCGTTTCCCGCGGCTTCGTATTCCGCCTCCAGATCCTTGACGGCCGTGCGGATGTCCCCCGCCTCCGACCCGGGCAGCAGCTTCTTCAGGCGGGCCACGGTTAGGGGGCCGTCGGCGGCGAAGAGCAGGGCTTCGAGTTCCCTCTTCAAGATTCACTCTCCATCTCGAGGAGTCCGGCGGCCTCGCCGGGGGATGCCGCATCGGCAGGCAGGTCCTCGTCGACCTCCTGGTCGAGGCCCGGGCGCTGGATCCAGATCGGGCCGTGCACCTCGGTCTGCAGAAACATCAGCCGCCCCCGCTTGACCATCTCCAGGACGGCGATGAAGGTGACGATGACCTCCATCTTGATGGTGTCGCCGGAGAACAGATCCTCGAAGGCCACGACGCCGCCGGACCCGAGCATCTCGTCGATGAGGGACATCTTCTCGTCGACCGTGAAGGGTTCGCGGACCACGGCGTGTTCGTGGGTCTTCTGGACGCGGTCGAAGACCCCCGCCAGGGCGGAAAGGAGGTCGAACATCTCGATCCGCAACTGGGGCTGGAGATCGAGGTCCCGGGTGAACGGGAAGCGGGACTGGCGCAGGTGGTAGAGCTGGCGCTCCCGTTCCCTGGCGTGGAAGATCTCCGCGGCCTCTTTGAATCTCTTGTATTCGAGAAGCCTCTTCACCAGCTCGGCGCGGGGGTCCTCCTCCTCCACCTCATCGGAATCGAACCGGGAGGGCATCAGCATCTTCATCTTGATGACCAGCAGGGTGGCGGCCATGGCGATGAACTCGCCGGCCTGGTCGAGGCTGATGCTCTGCATGACCTCGATGTGCCGGATGAACTGGTCCGTGATCCGGGCGATGGGGATGTCGTAGATGTCGATCTGTTCCCGGTTGATCAGGTGCAAAAGCAGGTCCAGGGGGCCCTGGAAGAAGTCGCTCAGCTCGACCTGATAGGCCTCGCTGGTCCGGAAATACTCCAGGTCCGGAGGCAGGGAATCGAGCGTCCAGGCGCAGGTGCCTGCGACATCGCCGGCCGGGGCGTCCTTGCCCGCGAACCGGGGATCGTTGGCTGGTTGAATCACGGGATCCTCCTTAATTCCGCAGTATCGCTAGCCGATTCCCATGATCCGGTGGACGTCCTCCATCGTGCCGCGGGCGACCTTCCTGGCCTGCTCGCAGCCGTGGGAGATGATCTCGTCCAGCTTCCCGGGATCGGACTCGTAGGCGGCCCGCCGCTCGCGCAGGGGGGCGAAATACTCGATGACGCCCTCGGCCAGGATCTTCTTGCAGTCCACGCATCCCCGCGCGGCGGAGCGGCATTCCTCGGCCGTCAAGGCCTCCTGCTCCGGCAGGAACTTCTGGTACCAGGTGTAGACGGCGCAGACCTCGGGATGACCCGGGTCGCTGCGCCGCAGGCGCGCCGGATCCGTGAAGGCCGGCCGGATCTTCTCACGGATCTCGTCGGGAGTGGCGGAAATCTCGATGGTGTTGCCGAGGGACTTGCTCATCCGCTTGCCGTCGGTGCCGGGGAAGCGGGCGAACCGGGTGACCAGGGGTTCCGGCTCGGGAAAGAGTTCCCCGAACAGCCGGTTGAACTTCCGGGCCATCTCCCTGGTCAGTTCGAGGTGGGGCAGCTGGTCCTCGCCGACGGGAACGGCGTGAGCCTTGTAGACCAGGATGTCCGCGGCCTGCAGCACCGGATACCCGAGGTGGCCGTAACTGATCTCCCCGCCCAGGTCCAGGTCCTTGACCTGTTCCTTGAAGGTGGGATTCCGCTCGAGCCGGCCCATCGTGATGAGCATGCCCAGGATGAGGTAGAGTTCCGCGTGCTCCTTCACCTCGGACTGGATGAACAGCACCGACTTCTCGGGGTCCAGCCCGGCGCCCAGCCAGTCCAGGAACATCTCACGGCTATGGTGGCCGATCAGTTCGGCGCGGTCCAGGGCGGTCGTCAGGACGTGCCAGTCGGCGACCATGAAGTAGCAGTCGTACTGGTCCTGGAGCCGGACCCAGTTTTCGAGCGCACCGGTATAATTCCCCCAGTGCAGACGCCCGGTGGGGCGGTTGCCGCTGAGGATGATCTTGCGCGCGCCTTGGGGTGATGTCTCAGCCAAGATCGGCAAACCTTTCCAGGTTTGGAAGATGAGCGTACTCCATTACCGCCTGGGCCTGCAGGCCCGGCCTCCGGACACCCTACAGTATCATCCCCAGGGTGGACTGTCAAAGCCAAGGGTTGTGCCGTCGAAATTGTGCCTGATTGGATCCCCCTGGCGGTCTATCCCGCCAGGGGGTTCCTTTCTAGTACGCGTACTTCAGTTCATGCCGCCTCTGCTTCCCCAGCGCCGGGGTTTCCACCGCCCGATCATAGTACTGCGCCCACCGATCCCGTAACTCCATCAACGTCCGGAAGATCCG
>Ga0180009_10001907_pt1 | contig 24822 bp, 14 predicted proteins | sample OS_PC_MetaG_FD_123537 | JGI IMG/M metagenome (GOLD analysis project Ga0180009, IMG submission 123537) | Groundwater microbial communities from the Aspo Hard Rock Laboratory (HRL) deep subsurface site, Sweden - OS_PC_MetaG | ecosystem: Environmental > Aquatic > Deep subsurface > Groundwater...
CTGATATCGATGTATGCGCTTTGCGAATACCCGGATGTTTTTGGAGGCGCAGCCTGCCTGAGCACACATTGGCCCGGCATTTTTTCTGTTGAAAACAATCCCATTCCGGAAGCCTTTGCCAACTACCTCAGCCAATCATTACCCGATCCGGGCAGCCATTTAATTTATTTCGATTACGGCGATCAAACCCTCGATGCACTTTACCCGCCACTACAGGCAAAAATTGACAGCCTGATGCCTTTAAAAGGTTACAGCGCCTCACAAAACTGGGAAACAAACTATTTCCCCGGCGACGATCACAGCGAAAAATCATGGAGCAGACGGCTTGATGTTCCATTTAGTTTTCTGCTGAGGAAAAAAGAGAAGTAGATAAAGTAAATTAGAGCAAAATCAACGTGCTTTTCACCTTTCTTGTATCAGTATTGAAAAAAAACTACAGGAGATGATATAACTACTTATCGTTTCTTGCAATATAGAAAAACATTATGGGAATGAAGAACAAACTAACGATGGTACCTAAAAATAAGCCTCCAATTATTGACAAGGCTAACGGGATTTGCAATTCAACGCCCAATCCACCAAAAAACAATAGTGGAATTAGCGCTAAAATGGTGGTTAAACTTGTCATCACAATAGGCATAAATCGACGATGACCTCCTTCAAAAATAGCTTCTATTATTGGTGTTCCTCGATTATAAACCTGTCGAATAGTATCGACTTTGATAATAGAGTCATTGATTACAATACCACTCATAACGATAATACCCAACGCTGACATCAAGTTGAGCGAGGAATCAAAAATCAGCAGAAATAGCAAGGCTCCTGTTATATCAAAAACAATTTCAATGAGAATGATAAACGGTAGCAATAGCGACTCAAACTGCGCAGCAAGAATCAGGTAAAGTAGAATCAGAGAGATTGCCAGTACAATCAGGAATTCCTTGAAAAGGGTTTTCTGCTCATACGCCCCCCCCTCAAATGTCACATCTGTATTATCAAGTGCACTTATCGCAGTGCGGATGGTTGTTTCCAGTTCATCAGCATCCAAGTGGCTGTTGACGGAAGAAACACCAAAATATTCACCTCGCTTATCAGACTTGATGGATGTCAAGTTAGCCACCTGTTTATATTTCACCACGGAATTTAGTGGGATTGCGACCCCTTTGTTGTTTTGAATAGTCTCATTAACAATGGTTTCAAATATACTTCGCTGTTCAGAACGAATCACGATGCTAACAATACGGTTTCCAGAAGAAAGCTCATCAACAACCGAACCACCAAACATTATATTGAGCTTTTGGATAACAGAAGAAAGCTCCAGATCATATATTAATATCTTTTCAAAATCGGGATATAGTTCATAAACTGTGTTTAGTTGAGAAAACTCTTCTATTGTCAATGATTCAGATCCATTAATTCGTTGACTTATATCTTTAACGAATGAAGGAGTAATGCTTTGATCAATTATATTCCTAAATTTTACGTTAACAGCCAATACTTGAGGACTAAAAACAGATTGGAAAATATTCTCTGAAGGACTAAACCGGATTGTTGCAAAAGGGAAATCATTATGTAAGATCGTTCGAATTTCTTCCGACAATTCGTCTATTTTCAGCACACTGTCAAAATCCAGATACAGCATTGTTTCGTCAATCAACTGCCTCTTGTCTTCTGACAAGACAAATTGACTTTTTCCAATATATGCCGATGTGCTTTTTGCACCAACTGCGGCCTTGTTGAGCAATTCAGATGTTCTAAAATTTTTCTCATTCAGGCTTATGGGCTCGTTCCATTCAATCCGTGCAATAAGGTCTTTTTGTTCAAGTGCAGGGAATTTTTCCTTTCGCACAATCGTAAAGAGAACGTAACCCAAAGGAATAAGCAAAAAGAACGCAACCAATAACATCTTCTTTCTCCTCATAGCTAAAGACAGTCCGTTTTCGTAAATGGATAACATAGGTGAACTTAGCCGAGTCTTTTGCGTTAGTGGTTGATTTCTGTAAAGTGAATAAAAAAGTACAGGAATTACAATGATACTCACAAGGTAGGAAATCATTAAGCTTATGGAGATGGTAAGGGCTTGATCGTATACCAGTGCTCCGGCAATACCACTAAGCGCAATCATGGGAACAAAAACTGCGCTGGTAGTGAGAACAGAACTAAGAAGTGGGCGAATGACTTCGTTAGTTCCGGTTATGGTTGCCTCGAAGCTACTTTGGCCGGATAGCCGATATTGGTTGATGTTATCAATAACGATTATTGAGTTATCAATCATCAGACCAACACTAAGGATTAGCCCAGACAACGAGATAAGGTTGAGTGAAATACCTGATAGATTTAAAAACAAGAATGAAATAACCAACGATACAGGAATACTTATTGAAATTATAATTGGAAGTTTTGGTTGCTTGATAAAGAGAAAAAGAAGCAACATGGCCAACAGGATTCCTAGAAATAAGGTTTGTTTGAGGTTATCGAGTGAATAGCTGAGTAATTTGGTTTGATCGCGTTCCAGATAATAATTGATATCAGGATGGCTAATTATAAGTTGATTGATTGTTTCACCCACACTTTTTCTGACGTCCTGCATTCGGGCATCGGCCTGTTTATACACAGCCATCGAAATAGCTCTTGAATTATTGTGCAGAAACAACCCCTCTCCAGAATTTGGTTCAAATATCACCTCTGCAATGTCATTCAGTGTAAAAAACCGTTCGCCATTCCACAATCTAATGAGTTTTAAGTCTTCCAGTGTTTTTACCGATGACTCAAACCGCAGACGATAAATATAATGTCCATCGCGAAAACTTAAGCTGTTCAAGCTGATTTTATTACGACCAATAGCTTCGGTTATGTCGTGGTAATCGAATCCCAAAGTACGCATCTTGTCGACAAAGGGGACAATGACAATTTGAGTGTAATCGAGACCGGTGAGATCGACCATGGATACATCGGTCAATTGTTCAAACCGATTTTTTACAACCGTTTGTATATATTCACTTAACTCTCCAAATTCATTACCGTTTTGATAATAGGCTGAAGAAGGTACTATACTTAAATAGAAAACCGGAATATCAGAAGGTTTTGATCTGATGACCAGTGGACGTTCCATTGCGCGTGGAAAATGATCGATGATGGCATCGATTTTCTCATTTACCTCCATATAGGCATATTCAATTTTTGTAGAATGAGAAAAACGCAAAACAAGCGTGGAAAAACCATCGTTGGTTTCGCTTTCAATGTCCGCTAAACCACCTACTTGCATCAATTGTTGACGCAATGGCCGTACAACACTACTCTCAAGATTACGCGCATCAATATTTGGATAATTGACGGTAACTTTAATGACCGGGATGTCGATATCAGGGAGCAAAGAAACCGGCATAGTTATAAATGCAAACAAACCTAAAACAGAAATGGCAAGAACCGTCATGAGCACGGCAATGGGGCGCTGTATAAGGTATTTAATCATGGTGGCGGGAGCTAGCGCGAGCCATAACGCCTGAAGTATAAAACACGAAATCAACATTGTGTGTTTTATCGAAGCAGGGCATTAGCTCATTAAATGTAAATCCTTTATTCATGCTTAAATCCATTTTATCAAAATTGGCTCACTTCAGCCTTTCCTCTTGTCCACTTAAAACTACCTTAGCCTCATGCGCCAAATTTAGTGCTCCTTGAGTTATAATTGTATCACCGGGGGTTAACCCTTTTGTAATGATGTAGGAGTTGCTATTTTCAGCACCCGTTTCTACGTAATTCCATTTAGCTAACCCACCATGATAGGAAAAGACAACTTTTTTTCCGGAACGCAGTACTAAAGCACTTTTAGGAATAAAAAGCTGGTTGGCTTTTACCTCTTCAACAACCACTTTAATATTCATCCCAGCTAACAATTTCATGGTTGCTTTCTTTTGATACTTTGGGTTGTCGACTAATGCTTTTACATGTATCAAACCATTTTTATCCACCATGGGATCAATTTCAACGATAGTGCCTGTGATGTAAAGACTATCATATGCAATGGGATAAACCTTCACTTTTTGACCAGATTTTATTTTTGACAATTCCGATTCAATAACCGTAAACACGGCAATGAATTTATCGTCATTTAACAAAGTGCAAAATGGCTCATTATTCAAAATCTGTTGATGCTCTTGTTTAGTAACACCAGAAACGAGACCCTTAATAGGTGCTTTTAAAAAGGTGGATTCTACATTCATCCTGGTCGATTTCAGATTCAGGGCGGCCATCGTAAACCCGCTTTGGCTTTTTAATAATTGCAACAGTTCATGCTCCACGCTGGAGGTGTCGCCCATCGCGCTTCCAAAACCCAGTACGAGCGAGCGCAGTTCACTTTCGGTTTCCTTTAAAGTAGCTTCTGCTTTTTGCAAGTCTAACAGCTGCCTTGTATTAACCAAAGAAGCCAGCAAATCGCCCTGGCTTACTTTATCGCCATTGTGAAAATAAACATGGTCAAGTGTTCCAGATTCCTCAAAAAAGAGCTCAACCGTAGCGGCAGATTCCAATAACCCATTAGAAATGGTCTGCATTGGAAAATCATTTATTTCAAGTATACTTACGGTTACCTTTTGAGGACTGGTCGTGCTTTTAACAGGCTCATTTTCCTTTAAATCAGATGGGACATAAGAGCAGGCAGCTGTTAGAAGCATGAACGCCAGCATTATTAATGTATTTGTCTTGATCAGGAACATTGTGAAATTTTTCTTTTTTTTAAAGGCAATTCTACTTATAAAAATAGTTCAGATACACATCGACAATACTTAGCAAAATTATTCTCTACATTAATAACAAATGGCCCGTTAGGATCATTCGCAGTAAGCGATGAGTATTTTATTAGATCAACCTTCTCCAAGTTAAAATGCTTATTAACATATTGATTCATAATCCCACCTAAGTTTTCATTACCATTTTTTTATATTTAAAAAAAACAAAATATACCGGAATATTATTTGCTCTCTTCACCTACAGAATATATCCAATGCTATATAAAGCCGAGGCTACAATCAAAACGGCACATAACTTAAGAACTATAAAATTAAACGCTAAAGTTTGAAATTTAATATATCAAAAGTAATCTAAGTTTTGAAATTAAAAAACAAAAAAAACTATTCCAGACTATTTATTAAAACTGAATTATCAACAATTTGTAGAAATCTCTTTGAAAGGTTTGGATGACTGCTTGATGGAACAAATACTGTTCTAATTAACAGACTACTATCCACCACAAAATAGTACGGTAAATCATCATTCTCGAGTGAAGAAATTATTTGCTGATTTTGCACGTTAAACATTTCGTGGGAAATTTTGTTTATGCGTTTAAAACGATATAATAGACCAACGTCACCATAATCTGTCATTATTATTATTTTTCTTTGATGCTTGGGGCTGATGTATTCAGCAAGCATTTTGAACTCTTGTTCGACGCATGAACCACAACTTAGTTGAGAATATTTGAAAAATAGCGTATTTTCATCTACTAACTCTTTGATAGTATACTTTTTACCAGACTCACTCACCACTTCAATATTACCATCAATTTGGGTGTTTGAATAGATGATTTGCAAGCTGTCATTATATGCGATTCCATTAATCAAGTTAGCCTGTGTAATTGAGTAGTTTTTAAGCTTCTGAATTAGTCGATTTTGATTTGACAATTTATTTGTATTTGCCAGAATTATAATAATGGAAATAATTAACGCGAGCATTAATAAATAATCCCATTTACCTTTCATCATTAGTGTATTGTTTTGGGGGTTACAATCATCAATACCGGATTGGAATATTTGTTTAACCGGTTTATAATTTTCTGGTTTTCCGGTGTTGACAGCAATGTTGCATCCTGATTTTCAAGGAATTTATACGAGGGCACTTCTATAATATACCTGTCATCCAAGATTCCGACAGGATTAAAATAGAAAAAAGAACCAAACAGGTCATTTTTATATTTGTTGTGGTTAACAAACAAGTGTTTCTTAGTGCGCTTATCATAGTAACCCGAATAGTAATTTTTTGCATGATCCAGTTGAAGAAATATATGGTTTCTGGTTGGTAAAAAGCTAAAAAAAGTGATTCTGTCCGTTTCATTATTTAAATAATTGCCCATATCATTTTGGATTTGCCGGGGTAAATTGTCGAAATACTCCCGGGTGAATGCCTTATCTCCAAAATCAATAAAATAGGCGGGTTCCGGCTTTTCGTTTATAATTTGAAAAATTGTATCACAAGCCGGTAAATGAAAAAATACATTTGTATCAACCGAAGTCAAAGGATACTTACTCGAAGCATTGTTTATTTTTGAATAGGGAATGAAAGAAGAAACGAGATTCCCAAGCGAATCGGCCAGCCTAATTCTATAATCTTCAAAGCCCCCCGAAAAAATAAAATCGTTTTCTTTTGTCTGTGCCATTTCAGGCCCCATAAATTTAAGAGGCAAGCTCTTGATAAACAAGCCGTCCAATGTGAACAAGTGAAGTTTGTAATAATCAGGAACGTAGAGTATATCTTTTTCAGAGTCAATGGTAAAGTCGTGAATTTCAAAAAATTCCCCGGGGCCTTCGCCGCTTCTGCCGATTTTCTTAATGAATTTTCCCGTAGCGTCAAATTTTAAAATATTTTGAGCACTTTCATCAAAAACATAATAATGGTCTTTATGAAAAATGACTTTTTTAATCTCCATAATTAAGCAGGAGCTATCTGTTTCGAGTGGCACTAATACGAAATCCGCAATTAAATCACTCAAATTGCCATGCTGCAACAAATCGTCCTCACTAATTTTGATAATCTGAATCGGGCTTGGTTGCGTTTCTGATTGATGACTATCAACACAAGAAGTGAATAAAGTCAACACGAATACAAAAACAATATTTTTCATTTTTGGTGGAAGTTAGAAACAAAATTTATACAAATTAAAGATATTCGGGAACAATCATATAAACAAGATCGTACAACTACATAACATACGTTCAACCAACGAAGTTATCAACTAGTAGATAACCATACTACATATTGGCGATAAAATTTTAGAAGCCAAAAATCGTTCAATGATTATTCCCGAACCGTAACATCCTAATGGTTAATCATTCTGCGGACATTTAGGATTTGGATCAGTTTCTCCATAGGTACTACAGCTGCCTTCAGTTCCTGTCAATTGACAAATACTGTAGGTTCCTCCATCCTGACATTTCACTCCCGTTTTCCAGCGATAGCTAGGGGCTTTTGATTGGGAAAGTTCGTGAGCATTCAGAATGCTTGAGAGATTGAAAAGGACGGTTGTACTAAAAACCAATCCCAGAAATAATTTTAAGGTTGTTTTCATTAGTAAAAATATTAAACTGTGTATAAAACGTTTTCAAACCAAGTACTCGTTTGCAACATCAGGGCTTGCCGGCTAACATGTTGCCTGTTTTGCTAATAATTACTTTGTTTCGATTGCAAAGCAAAAAAAAAAAACAGAAAAAGCAAGTTTTTTGGGATCAATTTTTAAAAATTATTAAAGCCCGAAAATATGATCAACTTTTTATATTTTGTGCTCGGAAATCTCAGTTTCATCATTAGGCATTTTCTATTTTTCAGTAATAATCATAATTATCGGATTGTCTAGCACACCTGAAACAGACAACAAACTATCTAACTCATTTCTTTTTGAAGTATTATTCACAACTTGTTTGCTGAAAAAACCTGTGTTTAAAAGCGCTTTAAGTTCATGCCCAAAGAATGTGGTATAGAACTTACCCTCACTCGTTGCTTTCACCGGGTTTATCGGCCAACCTCCATCAATGTTATTTTCAAGTCCTATCTTTAATTGCATCGATTGACTCATATCGTTGTAAACCATATAATTATAGCCTCTTCCGGTGTGTTTGTCGATGACAAGATGTCTAATTTTGCTATTAACTATACATGGGCTAACAAATATATATCGTTTTGAATCGATGATCCGCCCATACCATATTCCTTCGTCTCCAATTCCTTTGCTTGCAGTAACTGATTCACTTCTACTGTTACTAACAATATAATTATAAAAGACTTTTCCTTCATTAGAAATAGCATACATCGTATCAAGACCCATTTCCCAAAAGAATAAACCATTTGGTTTTTGTTGTAATTGAATTCTTCCCTCAATAGGCGTATTGCGATCGTAATCACGACTTTGAAGCTCGCTTTTTCTATTAATAACGCTGCCAACCGAATCACCTGAAATGCTGTAAATGGAAATCGCACAGAAATCATTACTAGCAATTTCAGGAAAGGGAATGACTGCTGCAATAAGCGAATCACCTAAGGCAGCAATTCTAATAGGAAAGGATGAAACACGAAATTCATTTTGATATTTTCCATCAAAACTGTATACAATACTCTTTAACTGGGCAATGTCATAAACGACAATAAGTTGCTCTTTAGGTAAAAGTGCGAAAGAATAGGGCTTTTTAAACTCTCCTGGTCCAGAACCTATATGCCCAATGGAGTTAAGATAATGACCCTGATCATCAAAGCGTGATATAATTAACTGATCATCCAATATAAAAAGGTTGTCTGCGCAAAAATCCAACTGTACTATCCCTCCCAAATAACAGGAATCGTTTGTCTCCAACTTGATATACTTAATATCTGATGCAAAATCATTTAAATACAGTAAGGTGTCTTGATTTATATAATCAGTAATATGATAGGTTGTTATCGGATTTGTTTGTTTAGCGTGTTTTTCGCCACATGATTGAAAGATGCTCGCTATAACCACAATTAGTAGAATACAAGCTGAAACAGATATTTTCTTCATATAGAGTTCCGGAATTAGGTGGAAAAAAATTCAGAGGACTGCATTACTCAAGTTTTTACTATCACTTTCCAAAAATTCAAAAATAACACAAATACCTTATTGGTCACCTTGAACCACATAGCAAAAAAATTTGCTAATGACAACTTTTTGTAAAATGCTGTATACAAGATTGATGTGTAAATTAGGGAAATAGTAATTCCTGGGGGATTTCTCTCCGCTAAGGCGGATACGAAATGACTAACGCTATAACTAAATAATTGTTCCATTTTCATTTTGTTGATAAACTGTTATTCAATTGCTTTCGGCTGCGCAATCATTAGTACCGGGTTTGAATACTTACTAAGTTCACTAATAATTTTCCGGTTTTCTTCTGTTGAAAGCACATTGGATTCCTTATTGTCGATAAACTTATGAGCAGGAACCGCAATAATGTATTTGTTTTCAGATGTTCCAATAGGGTTAAAATAAAAAAAAGACTTAAACAGGTCGTTTTTAAGTTCATTATGATTTATATACAATTGCTTTTTTGACTGCTTATCATAGTACCCTGAATAGTAATTATTTGAAAAGCTAAGCTGAAAAAAGATGTGGTTTTCAGTTGGCAAAAAGCTATAAAAAGTAATTCGATCTGTTTGATTATTCAAATAATTGCCCATATCGTTTTGAATTTTAGCGGGTAAATTGTTGAAAAACTGCTGACTGTAAGCTTTTTTCCCAAAATCAATAAAATATGCAGGTTTTGGTTTTCCGTCTTCTATTTGGAACACCGTATCGCAAGCGGGTAAATGAAAGTAAACCCTGTCGGCGACAGATGAGAAAATATACTTTACCGGAGCATTATTTATTCTTGAATAGGGTATGTCTGACGAAACCAGGTTACCTAGCGTATCAACAAACTTCAATCTAAAACCTTCGAATCCCCCATAAAAAGCAAATTTGTCATCATTTGTCTGTGAAATTACATCACCCATGAAATCGAGAGGAAGGCTCTTGATAAAAACCCCATCCAAGGTGAAAGAATGAAGAATATAATAATCAGGAACAAAAATGATGTCCCTGGTCTTATCAATAATAAAGTCATGAATTTCAATAAATTCTCCGGGGCCTTCGCCTCTTGAACTGATTTGTCTTACAAATTTTCCAGCATCGGTGAATTTCAAAATTTTTTGCGCGCTTTCGTCAAATATGTAATAATGATTTTTATGTAAAATTACTTTCTTAACCTCTATTATTAGGCTCGAGCTATCTGTTTCGAGTGGCACGAGGCTAAAACCCAAAATCATATCGCTCAAATTACCTGTTTGTGTTAAATCCTTTCCTTTAATTTCAATAATTTCAACTTCTCTTTCGGTATTCTGGTTCTTTTCCGAACAGGAAAACAACAGAGCCATGACAAAAATAAGGACAATCATCTTCTTCATATGATCAGTACTAATTAAACTTTCACAAATCACTATCAGCTAACATATCAACTTGGTCAACGGCAAAATTAAGAGGAGAATAATGAACTGTTTAGGAACAGATTGAGAGTTAACATCAACACTCAAAATCAACCCCTCATATTACAGTACTTGACTTTTTTGGTTAACGTTTAATATCGTGATTAATTATCAAATCTTGACAAACTGATTACAAACAATAATAATTACTACAGAATTTTTCTACTTTTGATTTTTTATAAAACCTGATCATGAGCAGCAAACGGATTCCCTTTTTCTCAATAATTCTCATATTTACAGCTCTAAGTTTATTGGGTTGGGTATTTGTTCCGTTGCTGTCGTTGAGGTTGCAGCCATCATCAGGATTGGCATCATTTACCATCACAAGCACATGGGAAGGCACTTCGGCCATCATTGTTGAGGGGCAATTGACTTCGCAATTGGAAGGTGCAATTAATACACTAAATGGGATTAAGAAAATCAGTTCCGCTTCATCGCCCGGCTTTTCCAAAATTGACATTGAAATAGATAAATATTCTGACCCTAGCCAGTTGCGTCTTGAGATTTCAGCCGTTATCAGACGGCTGTATCCAAGTTTACCCGTGGGGGTAAGTTACCCAAGCATCAGCCTTAGCACACCCAATGAAGAGGATGAAAAACCTTTGCTTATTTATACTCTCGTTGGGCCATACGATAGTGAAATACTTCAGGAATACGCCGAAAATAAGCTCAAAACAGGTTTGGCGTTAATCAACGGAATAGAAAAAATATTGGTGTACGGTGGTACTGATGATGAGTGGCGGGTTACATTTCAGCCGGAATCCATCAGCCCCTTATCGATTACACCTGAAGACATTTTACTGGCACTTAACTCATTCTTCCAACATCAACCAATTGGCCACGTTACTGAATATGAACAAGGAGAAAGTCATCGTGCAGAAAGAAAAATATCAGTAAAATTGGCTTTAAAGTCCTCAGCGAATATTCAATGGGAGAACATTCCAATAAAAAAAGCAGGGAACAAGATTGTTTATTTAGGCGAGATAGCTCGTGTAGGAAGGGTAAAACAAGAAGCCAATTCCTATTTCAGGGTTAATGGGGAAAATGCCATCAACATGGTAATTTATCCTGAAAAAGGGAGCAATGCATTGAAGCTGGCGAAACTTATCCGTGATCAAATTTCGAAACTTAAAACTGACTTGCCCAGTGAATACGTTTTGGAAACATCTTATGATTCAACCGAATATGTTAGTAAAGAGCTTTCGAAAATATACAAACGAACCCTGCTAACATTCTTCATCTTGCTGGTTTTTGTTTTCCTGGTTAGTTTGAGTTTTCGCTATGTATTGCTCATCATACTTAGTCTTTTTACTAACTTATCGCTTTCGTTTATATTATATTACCTCTTCGGTATTGAAATTCACCTGTATTCGTTGGCGGGAATCACGGTTTCTCTTGGTCTTATTATCGACAACTCCATTGTTATGACGGATCATCTGATTCACCGAAAAAATCTAAAAGTATTCACTGCCCTTCTCGCCTCTACTCTAACTACGATGGTTTCGCTTATAGTCGTTTGGTTTCTGCCTGAAAACCTGCGGCTTAACTTATGGGATTTTGCTCTCATCATCGTAGTTAACTTGTCAGTTTCTCTTGTGGTGTCTCTATTTTATATTCCTGCACTTTTGAATATCATGCCCGTGAAAACAGGGTCAAAAATCAAAAAACGGAATCTGAAACGCGTGATAGTGTGGATAAACAATTATTATACAGCGTTTATTAGGTTTTTGCTGCACTACCGAACTGTCGCGATACTTGTTCTAGTATTAGCCTTTGGGCTTCCGGTGTTTATGCTTCCCAACAAAATCCAATCAGATGGGATGTGGCCTAGAATATATAACCATACTCTGGGTAGTGGCTGGTATACCGACCATTTAAAAACGCACGTAAATAAGTATTTAGGTGGCAGCCTTCGCCTATTTTCATACTATGTTTTTGAAAATTCCTATTACACAAAACCCGAAGAAACCAAACTTTACCTACAGGCTTCTATGCCAAAGGGAGCCACCGTCGGGCAACTTAACTCGGTAATGGTTGAAATGGAAAAATTTGTTGAGCAATACAGCAATCAAATTCAATACTATAGCAAAATACATGGTCCACAATATGCCGAAATGACCATTACGTTTAATAACCAAAACTTAGACAAAGTTTTTCCCTACTTGCTTAAGAGTAAGTTAATTGCCCGAAGTATTGATTTGGGAGGAATAAACTGGAATATTTATGGCATAGGCAAAGGTTTCTCGAACAATTTGGGGGTTAGTGAAATGATTAATTTCAAAGTCGCCATGTATGGTTTCAACTTTGATGAGCTTGAGGCACAGGCAAAAAAACTACAAGTTAAACTAGAGGCCCATCCCCGAGTTAAAAAAGTAAATATTTCCGGCGGTAAATATTGGTGGGAGGACGAAAAATCGTATGAATACTACATCAAGGTTTACAGTGATAAAATAGATTACGGAAACACCACCCTTAGAGATGTTTATGGCGAGTTAAAAAATAGCACTTCAACAAGCGGTAACCGGATTGGGTTATTCACGGGTCATTCGTACGATTACATACACCTGACCCCATATAGTCGGATATTAACCGACAAATGGGGACTTATAAACCAGCCGATGGCTTCCTCAGGACACAAACTCAAGGAATATTTAAGCATTGAAAAAGGAATTGAACAACAATCGATTTATAAAGAAAATCAAAATTATATCCGAATAGTTGATTTTCAATACATAGGTAGCACCAAATTCGGAAACGACTTTTTAACTGAAGTATTGAATGAAATGACATCTGAATTGCCAATCGGATATCGCGTTGAATCACTTAATAACTACTACAATTCAAAGGAGGAAACAGTTTCATACACCTTGTTGGTGTTGCTATTAATCGTTATTATTTTTTTCATCTGCAGTATCTTGTTTGAATCATTACTACGACCATTTGCCATAATCTTAACCGTACCAGCCTCCTTTATTGGTGTTTTTCTCACCTTTTACTTTTTTAATCTTAATTTCGATCAGGGAGGATATGCTTCGTTTGTATTAATCACTGGTTTGATAGTGAATTCGGCTATATATCTCTTAAACGAATTTGATCATATCACCGACAAAAAAAGATCATTAACAACTCCTAAAAACTATGTAAAAGCATTTAACAGGAAGATTATTCCAATACTTTTAACAATTGGTTCAACTGTTATGGGACTGATTCCCTTCATGTTTTTCAGTCAAGATGAGCCCTTTTGGTTTGCTTTGGCCGCAGGGACAACAGGCGGATTAATTTTTTCGATTGTGGTGCTCATAATCTATTTACCGCTATTTGTACTCAAAAAACCCAATACGTTTAGGAAAGCCCTTTCGGACTAAACCATCAAAAATTTTTATCTCATAACTTTTCGGTCTATTCTGAAATAACCCGGCTTCCACCTGAATGGGCTGCAAATTCGGGAGCGTACATGCTCTGTATTGTGGCTATGCCATTGGTAAAAGTTCCTTTTTGTGTCACAAATAAACCATATTCGATTACGTAAGTGCCTTTGGGCAGATAACGGATAAAATAGTCAATTCCTGTATCGGTTACCTGTCTGTAAAAACCTAATCCACCCGACCATACATAACCGCTCAGGTTCGAAATGGGCTCAAGGCCGGTGGCCCGCGTATCCGACAAGTGTACAAATTCCAGATCACGATCGGTGGTTACCACCATACGTACTACCAATTTGTCGCCAATACTTATTACCTGTGGATTCTTGGTCGGCATGAGCACCAATCCACTATCGGTGGCTGTTTCAACAAATAACTTTTTCTCTATGCCAAGGGTCGTTTGCTTTGCAATCACCTTGTCCATGTTTTCAAAATACTGCCAGTAGGCAGCACCCCAGGCCACATGGTTATTGGGATTATTTACCTTTATTTCACCCATTTCCGGAAAAATTTCGGTTTGCGACCATGACTTGCTAAAATATCCGCTTCCGGCTTCTGCCTTGATGCTCTCATCTTGGGATATATTCAACGCTTGACCTCCAACGGTTATATCGACCGCTGTGTTCTGGGTAAGCAAGTCACCTCCCGTCATCAACAAAGCATAAACTGCCTCAGCCGTTGCCGTTGAAGTACTCCATCTGCCGGTTTGCTTTTGTTTAAGCAACCATACTTTCATCTGATCGACAAGCGAAACGTTTTTCTGTAGCTGACTAAAGGCTTCAATAAGCATGGCCTGCGTTTCTACCGGTGCTTCGTACCATCCCCAGCCCCGATCGTGTCGCCAATACATTCCAAGCTCTTCGCTCACCAAGGCTCTCTCGGTTAATGAGCGAAGGATGGCCTCCGACACGTTGCGGTAGCCAAATTCAGGTAAGGCGAGTGCCAGCATGGCTTGCAGATAATTGCCCTGATCGAGCCAATATTTTCTGGCCTGACCTACGAAATAGTCGATCGCCTTTTTTGAAGAGGGCTGAACAGGAAAAGACTGTGATAACAGCGATCGCAAGTATAGAAACTGGATGTGTGTGGCTGACAGGTGATTTATATCTGCCGTTTTTGGAAACTCTTTGATGATTTTATTGTAATCGTTTACCATTTCATCATCGAGCCACCTAAGGGCTTTTTGAACCATCGCCATACGTACCTGATCAGACGACAGGCTTAAAACGCCTTTGTTATCGAGTTTGGCGAGGCCAAGCAAGATGGCTTGCGTTGTGTACCGGTCGTCGCGCATTCCGTCAAACCAGGGCCATGCACCACTCGGCAGCTGTGAAGCCAAAATCCATTCCATGGTCTGCTCTTTTTCGCGGGCCAACCTGTTCAGGTCGAAAAGTAAAGCAATACGTTGTTTTTGGTCGGCTTCGTTTTCGGCTTCCAAAACCCAGGGAGTAGCCTCAAGAACAGCGCTTTTAAGTTGTTCATTTTTCTGAAGATTCGACAAAAAAGCATCCGGCGAATGCTGTTTCCAGGCATTGAACACTTGCTTAATCAACGGGTTGCTATTTAAAATATAAGACGATAAGGCATTGGCCTGGTAGCGGTTAAACACAGAAAGGGTGCTTTTGTAAACAGGTTCGCTCATTGAAGGCAGTGCCTGAATGGCATACCAAGCCGGATTTGAGGTGAACTCAACAGTAAAGCGTAAATTTTGTGCCGAGGTTTGACGCATCATGCGGCCGGTATTTATCAGGCTTGTGAATTCAAAGGTCTTTTCCTGAGCAGCTTTAACATTCATGGGCATGGTTTCGGTAACCAGTACCCTGTTGGTTAAAACCGGAATAACATGCTCTTCCCCGTCGGCATGAGTGCCATCAGTAGCTGAAACACGAATTCCCAGCAGCATCAGGTCGAAGGGTATATTTATTTCTCTTGAAACGGCTGCACTTTGCCCTTTTTGAATCATCAGGATGTCTGACTCCAAAACCTGATCGGAGAATAAATCCAGATCATTTCCTGTAAGCGGATCAAAAAACGTAATGGCCACCGTTACTTTGCTGTCTGCTTCCGACAGGTTGACAACCTTTGCGGAAAAATCCAACACATCGCCCTGGCGCACAAATCGGGGTACATTAGGCATCACCATCAACGACTTCTTGGCCTTGAACTCCTGTTGGGCGCTTCCCGTCTTTAAATCGGTGGTGTAAGCCAGCATCATGAGTTTCCAGGTAGTCAGGGCGTCCGGCGTATCGAAACTGAAAATCACGTTGCCTTCACTGTCAGTACCCAAATCCGGATAAAAGAAGGCCGTTTCGTTGAAATTTTTACGCAGCACGACTTCATTGTTTTGGGGAACTTCCTGGTCTGCAACAGCCTGATTGGTTTCGACAGGGGTGGCAACGTAATACATTAGTTCTTCATCTTCCTCTGCGTTCAAGATTAATCCACTTCTTCCGGCGAGAGATTTTTCGTAAACCAGATTCGGGTGGGTATACAAATACCCAAACCAGTTCACCTCAGGGTAAACCGCATTAAATCCGGTTAATGAAGGTATTGTTGGTGTTTGAACTAAAAACGAATTTTCGGTGTTAAACTTGTTTCCCTCCCATCCGGCAACAGGTCTGTTTTGATGGTATAAGGACATGTCCCAGGTATTGGCAGCCAATTGATCGAGGGAAGCATCGTACATGCCTGCCATGAGGTTAGCCACCAAAGGCGATCCATTGATATCAGTCACTTTGATGCTCCAGGTTTCTTTTTCTCCGGGAGTAAGGAAGTTCCTCTCGGTTTGGAGCACGATATCCAGTTTTTTGTTGGAAAAGGGCACATCAACAAAGTACCTTTGCGAAAACAGTCGGTTGTTTAGCACCATCGTGGTGTTGATTTGAAATCCACCCCTATATTCTTCTTCAACAGGTATTTGCATTGTTTTCACTTTCCCTCCCGGGCTTATCCATTCGCTCGATATAACCTGCATGCCGCGTGAAATCTCAACCAGTATCCGTGCCTTTTTGTCGGCAGACCCAAACGAAAACAGCAAACTTTGTCCGGGCTCCACCGATTTTTCGGGTTCGGCTACCCAGAAAGGAACCAAAGCAGGCAAGTCTTTCTTTTTTGTGGAGTACAGCGAAAAATAATGTACAGCACTCACTTTTTCTCCATGAAGATCGACACCTTCAACCTCCAAAACATACTCCCCTATCGGCCACGATTTTAATTCATCTACCGCCACAACAGCTTGTCCGTCAATCGTCAGCTGACGGCTTTGGACTTCTGTTCTGATCCAGTTTTGCGGATTGTTTTCTTCGTTCCAGGCAAGCGTCGGGAATTTTTCACGAAAATCCTGCTCGCTCATCAGCACCTTGTCTTGTTCGGGATAAGGAACTGAAAACAACATCTTTTCGGGTGTTTTTAGTTGAAAGAAGGTGGCTCTGACAGGCAACTCCACGCCTACCCCGGACAGGTTGGTGGCAGAAATTTGAATGGGCTTGGGATTATCCAAATCAATTTGATCAGGAGCCAAAATATCAATCAAAGCAGCTACCGAACCAACCCTTACAGAAGACTGATAGTCATGAACTTCTCCGGTAATATCGGTAACCTGAACAAAGACGTTATACACATAAAACTGTGGTTCGTGGTTATTGTATGAGGGCTCGGCAATGGCCTTGAACCTGACAGCAAAGCCACCATTTTGATCTGTAGTCATTTGCCCGTACGCAACCGGATAATCGGCCAGAAGATAAGGAGGGAACCAGGTCGCCTGCCGATAAGGACGTGGGCTGAAAGTGCTCCGGGTAACCCGATACGACACAGAGGCATTGGAAACAGGATTTCCGGCATAGTTTTCAACCTGGCCAAACACCGGGATGGTATCCGATAACTTGTACTGACCAGAGTCGGGGTGCATTTGAATAAAGAAACCCGGACGCTTATATTCTTCCACGCGGAAAGCAGAACTCCCGGTTTTGAGCCGCAGATTCATTTGCCCGTTAAGTTGGCCATCAGGAATAACAAAAGAGCCCTGAAACGAACCGTTTTTATCGGTAACGACAGGTATTTCAAGGAGTTTTTTCCCGTTAGGGCTGAATAATTGTAACAAATCACTTTCACCGGTTACCAGACTGCACTTGTTTTCGGCACATGAAACAATTATTCCCTTGTAAAAAATGGTCTGTCCCGGACGATAAATGGCGCGATCGGTAAACAGGAAGGTCTTAACAGCAGGCTCGTAATCCCTTTCCACCTGATAAAAACGCAGGTATTTGTCGCTGAAAAGGGTATCATTATTTTTGGAAATCAAGAAAGAATAGTTGCCATAATTTTCATTTCTAAACGCCGAAACCAGGGTATAACCTTCCTTGTTGGTAACCAATTGACCGACCTTTATATTTTCGTGGGCTCTGAGTTTATTGTTGTAGCGATTCTGATACACTTGAATATCAACCCCTCCAACAGGCCGTCCGGAAGTTCTGTCCAACACATAAAATTCATTGTTTCCGGTTTGGTTGTTGTCTTTTGAAATATAGCTCAGATCGGAAACCCAAAGCGTTTGAGCGGCTATGGTACGCTCGGGGTTAAAATCGGAAGCGTTAGAAACAAACAGCACATAAGCCCCCGTTTTTAAGGAAGGCAAGCTCACAAGCGATTGATGCGATCGGTAATCGTCTGTTCTGGGCAACTCCTGTGAAAAAGTAAGCACCGCCTCACGTGTAAGGTAATTTTTAACAGAGACCCGGTTAGATTTTTGAAGGAAATCCTTGGTATGAAGTCGCACCACCTTAAAGTACAGCTCCGATACATTTTTAAAAGTTACACTAGCCAGAGCCGGACGGTTTGGAAGCAGTACCTCATCGGTAACAAGCGAAAACTCCTGTTTCATAATCCTGGCCAGCAAGGCTTCAAAAGGTGCACTATCCAATGAGTCGGGATACAAGCCGATGGCCTTGTTGCAAATGGCTGCTGCCTTTACCAGAAAATCTGATTTACTTGAATCCATTTCGTTTTCAGCGAGCGAACGGTAATAAAAATCAGCCAGGGTATAGTAGGCAAGACTCAGGTTTTGCGTGTTTTTTGAGCTAACGATTTCCGACAAGGCGCTCAGGTATCTGGCCTCAGTTACAGGCGTATGAACGGAATGCCGGTAAACATAATCCAGTCGGCGCAGATCCAGATCGATGAGGGCTTTGGTGTTTTTCGATGCATGATGAAAAGCCAACAGACGCTGGAAAAGTATCAGGGTTGTGGTCTGGTTTTCTCCAATCGAAGACGCCTCTATTGGCAAACCAATAAACGTTTCCACAGAAGCCAGGAAAGGCGAATCGGGCATAAATGAAGGTTCAGGCATTTGGTTAAACAGGCCGGACGACTCACTGAAAAAAAGCAAGGCCCTGTTAGCCAAAAAATCATACAAAGTTGGCCAGGCTGTGGTGTTGTACTCGTTGAGGATTACGTTAAATTGAGCTAAAGGAATCTTTTCGAGTTGTGTTTTATTTTGCAGTGAAGACAGGTAATGACCCTGTATTTCCCTTTCAAACTGCATGCCATCCCACGATTGAATGTCCTCGGATGGTGTTCCAAAGACAGGAGTGCGCTGCAGAATTTCCCATTTATGCTGGGTGTAATAATGCTGTAGAAGCTGCGCTAACAATGAATTAATTATTTCTTTCTGAGGTGTTTGAGCTGTTTTTTCGACACCAATAAACTGTTGGATGGCCGCTACAAGATGTTCTTCCTGAAAATCGCCTTGAAGACTAATTTTGTACAGTAACGCTTTGATTTGCTCCGGTGCGTTGTTTTCCTGTCCTGCCTGCTCATAAACTTTGTTTACAAGTTTTAGGGCACTTTGCGGCAGACCTTGCTTTTTCAATGCCTCAACTTCGCCCCAAATTTGGGTGAAATCAGTTGGTAGCTGTGCCAACGCGGTTGTCGACATCAGTAATAAAGCCGTTAGTAATTGAGCAAATCGTTTCATGCTGAGTTATTTATGTTTTTATCAAAAAGAAAACGCCAGAACAACCAAGAACATTGTTGTAAGTGATTTTTCGATCATGGCTTTTCATGTGTTTAATGCATACACGCAAGATTATACAAAGATAGTGCCTAAATTTTTTAAGTAAAGAGGAAAAACCGAAGGCATGCAAACAACTGAACGTATTGTAGTTAAGTGGATGTTTGTTGCTACTTGTGTACAAATTCCAGCGGCTTAACGAGACCTGAATAATGAATAAGCTCCATTTTTACCGATCCAACCACAACTTCTGACTCACCCATAATCGGAACATGGTTTTCATCGTCGCTTACCCAAACATACATGGGATATTTATCGGCAAACACATCGCCTGTGGCCATCATGGGTGCAATTTTCAGACAACGGATTTTTCCCCATTTGGTTTTTAGAAGACCTGTCCCCATGAATTTTACGGCAGAAGTATAAACCGAATCGTCGAGAAAGAAATTAATTTGGTACATGCTGTCAGCACCGAAGTCGCTCACATCAAGGGTGCGCATAGAATAAATGGCAGAGATAATATCGTGCACATTGTCGGGGATGTATGATTTTCCGGCCAGGCTGACAGCTTCATTTTTTTCGCGGTTAAAGGTCACTTTGTCGTCTTTTTCAAATTTCCCTTCACGGGTCTCACGCAAAAACACATAAGGAAGCAGGGTTTGTTTATCGACATAAGACTGAAACTTGTCGCGAACCTTGAAAAAGAAATTGAACAGCCCCAACGAATTTCCTTTACCCGTGATATGAAAAACCGTTTTATCGTTGCCTGTGTATTTTTCCGTCCAGTCCTCGACGGTGAGGATGGCCTCTCCTGCAGTTAAATTTCCGACACCTGAATGATAATACACACGGTACTCAAGTCTTTCTCCGGTTTTAAAAGCGTTGTTTATCAGGGTGTCCTGAGCAAACAACGGCGATGAAAACCAACAGAAAATAAATCCGACAAAAAAGTAACCCATTCTTTTCATAACGCAAACCTAAGTAAAAGAATGGTATCCCGCATTACTTGCGCTATGAAATAGTTAAACCACAATATTAATAATCCGTTTGGGCACAACGATAATTTTCCGAACGGGTTTGCCTTCGAGCCACTTTTTGGTTTCATCGGCGTCGAGCACAGCCTTTTCAATCTCTTTTACTGTCATGTCGGCGGGCAGCTCAAGTTTAAAACGCATTTTACCATTAAACGATACCGGATATTGAAAAACAGATTCAGTTAAATATTGTTCATCAAACTCCGGAAAGGCAACACAACTCACACTGCCCTGATGTCCCAGTGATTCCCAAAGTTCTTCGGCAACATGCGGAGCATAAGGTTCTAATAGCAAGACGAGAGGTTCAAGAATCTCCTTTTTATGACATTTTAAATCAGATAGTTCGTTCACACAAATCATAAAAGCACTAACACCGGTATTGAAAGAAAATCGCCCAATGTCATCGTGAATCTTTTTTATGGTTTTGTGCAGGATTTTCAATTCCTCTTTCTCAGGTTTTTCGTCCTCAACAATCAGTTGGTCGTTGTCGTCGAAATAAAGCCTCCAGAGCTTTTTAAAAAACCTGAACACCCCTTCAATTCCATTGGTATCCCAAGGTTTATCCTGTTCCAAAGGACCAAGAAACATTTCGTAAAGGCGGAGGGTGTCAGCTCCATATTTCTGGATTAGTGCATCAGGGTTTTGGACATTATGCTTTGATTTTGACATTTTCTCCACTTCCCATCCACAGATGTATTTACCGTCTTCCAAAATAAACCCGGCTGTTTTAAACTCTTCGCGCCAGTTTTTAAAGGCCTCCACATCCAACACATCATTGTTTACCAGCTCGATGTCCACATGCAGGCGTTGGGTATCGTATTCGTTTTTAAGATGATACGAAACAAAAGTGTTCGTTCCCTGAATACGGTAAACAAAACTGCTCCTCCCTTGAATTTTTCCCTGGTTGATTAATTTTTTAAAAGGTTCATCCTCACAGACCAACCCGATATCGAACAGAAATTTATTCCAGAAACGGCTATAGATCAAATGACCGGCAGCATGTTCATCACCACCAAGATACAAATCCACGTTGCGCCAATATTGGTTGGCTTCCGCCGAAAAATAGGCTTGGCTATTGTGTGGGTCCATGTATCGGAGATAATAGCCACTAGATCCGGCAAAACCGGGCATGGTATTGGTTTCCAGAGGATATCCTTCTTTGGTTTTCCAGTTGGTGAGGGCAGCCAGTGGCGGATCGCCCTTTTCGGTAGGCAAATAGCTCTCTACATTGGGTAATTTTAAAGGCAAGTCGTCTTCGCTCAAAGCATAAGGCATGCCCTCTTTATAATAAATCGGGAAGGGTTCGCCCCAATAGCGTTGGCGACTGAAAATGGCATCGCGCAGCCTGAAGTTTACCGTACCGTAACCAACGCCCATATCTTCAATTTTATCGATAGTCGAACGGATGGCTTCTTTTATCGACATCCCGGTAATAAACCCTGAATTAATCATTGTTCCCTCTTTGCTGTCGATGGCATCGTCCCACGATTGTGGGTCAGACGGCTGCTGCCCCTCAGCCACAACCACCTGAAGAATGGGGAGATTAAAATGACGGGCAAAGGCAAAGTCGCGGGAATCATGACCCGGAACAGCCATGATAGCCCCTGTGCCATACCCTGCCAACACATAATCGGCGATCCAGATTGGTAGCTTTTCTCCGGTAAGCGGGTTCAGCCCATAAGCTCCGGTAAATTCACCGGAAACATTTTTAACTTCGGTCATTCGTTCACGTTCCGACCTGTTTTTAGCTCTGGTAACGTAAGCCTCCACCGCACTTTTTCTGTCGTCGGTGGTAATATCGAATACCAGCTCGTGTTCGGGAGCCAGCACCATAAAAGTTGCCCCAAACAGTGTATCAGGACGGGTTGTAAAAACCTGAATTACGGCTTCTTTTCCGCTGTTATCGCGCACTTTAAAATCCACAGCGGCTCCTTCACTTCTTCCAATCCAGTTACGTTGCATTTCCTTTATTGGTTCCGACCAATCCACCCTCTCCAACCCATCAAGCAGCCTCTGGGCATAAGCTGTAATACGCAACGACCATTGCAACATCAGTTTTTTTTCAACCGGATATCCGCCACGCTCCGAAAGGCCCTCTTTTACTTCGTCGTTAGCCAGCACAGTCCCCAACGCCGGACACCAATTCACCATTGTTTCCGACAAATAAGCCAGGCGATAATGCAGCAGAATTTGTTGTTGCTCTTTTTCAGAGAAATTAACCCATTGTTCAGCTGTAAAAGAGATTTCACAGGTGGTGGCAGCCTCCAATGCAGTATTGCCTTGTTTTTCGAAATGACGTATCAGGGTACTCAGGTCCTCGGCCTTGTTGTTTGCCTTGTTGTACCAGGCATTAAATAAACGAATAAAGGTCCATTGAGTCCATTTGTAATAGGCCGGATCAGAAGTTCTGACCTCACGGTCCCAGTCGTACGAGAAACCAATTTTATCGAGCTGTTCGCGGTAACGCGCTATGTTTTTTTCAGTAGTTATCTCCGGGTGCGTTCCGGTTTGGATGGCGTACTGCTCAGCCGGCAGGCCATAGGCATCATATCCCATAGGGTGAAGCACATTAAAACCCATATGCCGTTTGTAACGAGCGTAAATATCCGAAGCAATATATCCCAGCGGATGGCCCACATGCAATCCTGCTCCGGATGGATAAGGAAACATGTCGAGCACATAAAATTTCGGTTTGTCGTGGTCCACTTCGGCCTTGAAAGTTTTGTTTTCTTTCCAGTATTGTTGCCATTTCTGCTCGATGCGCTTAAAATCGTAACCCATTCTACTTTATATCTTTATCGGTTTTTGTAACATTCCCGAGTTAATTCTTAAAACCAAATATCCAAAAGTGGCATTATCCATTTTATGATCAACTCAATTAGCGTGCAAAATTACAAAAATAGATAAGCCCTTTTTGCAGCCAGTGTAATGCTTTTTGGGAGCGGGGAAGTGGGAAGCTTTTGAACACTGAGCACCTGACCCGCCGGGTTTTGCCCAACCCGGCGGGTCGAAATCGAAGTCTTGACTTTTTCTTCGACCCGGCGGGTTGAAAAAACCCGACGGGTCTGTGATAAAAAAGCAGTATTTTTAAAAGGAGTTCATTCTGTTTCAGCCAATACCCATAGCCCATACCCTTCCCAAACACCACCTAAAAGTGCCGTAGGCACGACCGACATTGTAACCCTGGATTTCAATCCAGGTTACAAACTGGATTTCAATCCAGGTACCAAAAAGAGCGTTGTCGTTGGTGAGGTTTGATTACCTGCTCATTAGCCATCACCTAAACACGTTTAATCCCCGAGCAACCAAAAAGCCAACCGGTATTCCCAAGCACATTATTTAAAACGGCTTAAAAATTCAATGTCATTCAAGTTTTATTGAATTTTTTTGTTTCAGGAAATATTTTATTCATTACTTTTACATTCGAAAATCAAATGGGCACTTTTTAAAGAACCCAAAAATGTTAATTGGAAGTGAAACCTGAAGTCATGAATAAATTAAAAACACCAAGGCCATGCTGTTAACCGCTGGGGCTACTGTGCTGGGATCATACGCACGGGGGATATATCAAAACTTTACACTTATTGAAACAAGTAAATTTATTGTAACAAATTAAAAAAAAGAAAGTTATGAAAAAATTAGCGCTATTGATAATAGCAGTGATGCTACAAACGACAATTGTTTTAGGGCAAGATTGCGTTGTGTGCAGCCAACCCCCTACTGTTCCAGGAGCAAGTGTAATTGGGACTAATAGCATCGCACAAGGAGTAGGATCAACCGCCATTGGTACCCATAGCTACACTGAAAGCCAAGCTGGAAATAGTATTGCCATTGGAACATGGGCAAAAACTGTGGCAAGTTTGTCGGTAGTCATTGGGAGTGGTCGGGATTCATACAACATGTTGGTTAATAACATGCAACAATCATTAATGGTTGGTTTTGGCAGTAAGTACCCCTCACTTTTTGTGGGTAGGTCACCGTTTGCCGACAAAACCGGCAAAATAGCCATCGGCAACGTAGTCAATCAAAACGGCCAAATGGACCCCCTCACCAAGCTCCA
>Ga0180009_10001908_pt1 | contig 24822 bp, 27 predicted proteins | sample OS_PC_MetaG_FD_123537 | JGI IMG/M metagenome (GOLD analysis project Ga0180009, IMG submission 123537) | Groundwater microbial communities from the Aspo Hard Rock Laboratory (HRL) deep subsurface site, Sweden - OS_PC_MetaG | ecosystem: Environmental > Aquatic > Deep subsurface > Groundwater...
ATGAGATACGACTACGAAAACATAGGGCAAGGGGCAAACCCAGGCGTTCATTATATTCCTTCAGGTCCAGAAGCACCTTATTTGTATCATTATGAGATTCGTATTCGTGGACCGCCAGGAGGATCAACACTGCAAGCAAAATATGTGCCGATGGTTGTTGCTCATGAGGACTTGCACCTAGCATTCGCATTTGGAGAGCACAGCCCTTACATCCAAGACCTATTCTACGCGGACGCATTAAGTAGATGGTGGGCTGGCCAACCCTTAAAGATGAGTGCCAGAGAAGAAAAAGCTGTTAAAACAATCTACGCGCTAGAACGAAACCCAAAACTATTACACTACAAGAAATAAATGTTTTTTCTTAAACCGGAACGCCAAACGAGTCAATTTCTTTCCAGCAGGAATAATTATAGCCCTTGTCACAGTTAGGACAACAATACTCAGAACCATCAGGCAAAATCTCTCCATCATTTGTGCATGGAGTCTCAAGCGGACGACAACGACTTTCAGTATCATCCCAACTGTATCCTTTTCGGCAGCACTTGTTAGAAGTGCAAGTGTCAGACAGATAAGGACAGTCAGCAGGGGTGTCGCATTCAACGCACTTATTCAAAGTAGTGTTCCAACGAGGAATGTTTGAAGGACACTCACACTTATCAGTTGTAGAGTTGCAAAACGCGCCAGATCCACCGTCGCACACGTGAATGATAGAAGTTGACAAGGCACCATTACAGAAATATTCTCGAATATGAGTTTTGTTTTGGCCGTTAGGAGCAGCAGTTAGACAGCTAGATACTGAACAACAATAATCAGAGTTGGAGTAGGGATTATTATTGTAATAACCACTCACAGTACCAAAAGTTCCAGCGGCATTTCCACCATCAGTATCACTGCAATTATTTGCGTAAACACAATAGTTTGATAAACAAATCTGACCAGCAGCACAATGAGAATCTTGCATGCACTGAACACAATTTGTGCCGTTCCAAAAATCAGAGCCGCAAGTACAAGCACCATCTGAGCAAGTAGAGCCACCGGGACAAGTCCTTTCTGAGCCGGAAGCAAATTTCAGGACGCAAACCCGCTCAAAAAGATTACCATTTAGGAGGCAGTAATCACTAACAACACTTGGTCCTACACCACTCGAATAAGTAGTCAAGTTGCCCTTGATAAAATTACTAGGAGGAGGAAGCTCGTCATCAACGCAGGAAGTCCAAATGACACAGTTACTAACAGAAGAATTCCAACCATAAAGAGTTGAAAGAATATCGTTGCACTCATAACAAGAAGTTCCTGAACCACAATAATAACTGCTGCTTATATTTGTAGAAAATGAAGGCGCAGATACTCGACAACCAGTATTTCTAGTGCCATCCGCTGCAAGAGGACAAGACTGTTTACAAGTGCTTCCACTCCAAACAAAGCCAGCGTTGCACTGATAACAAGAAGTTCCAGAACAATAATAACTACTGCTTACATCTGTAGAATATGAAGGCGCAGATCCTTGACAACCAGCAGCATTAGTGCCAGGAGAAGGGCCAGGACAGTTAGGAATACACCAACTACCACTCCAACCAGTGCCAGCCGGACAAACACACTTATCAAGCGAAGAGTCACAAACAGTCCCAGCGCCACACGTAAGAATCACAGACGCATTCAAAACCCCATTACAGTAAAACTCCCTAATATAAGCTGTTTGCCCAGAAGAAGCAGCAACACCACAAGAAGAATCAGAACAACAAAAATCATCATTTGAATAAGACACACCATTAAAAGAGCCGCTAATAGTACCAAAAATCCCCTGAGAAATCCCACCATCAGTGTCAGTGCAAGAGTTTGAAATAGACATAACACAAGCAGCGCCATTCCATAAATAACCACTACCACATTTATAACAAGTGTTTGGAGAAGAACAGTAGAAAGACAGAAAATTAACATAAGCTGGTGAACTCAGGCCTGGTGGGAGACAGCTAGCATTAATAGTGTTTACCGCTGCGTTAGGACAAGGGGGTATGCAGATTGAACCATCCCATACAAACCCTGATTTGCACTTGTAGCAAGAATAACCAGAAGAACAACTAGTAGGTCCAAGATAATCATACGTTCCCAAAGGAGGAGAACTTGGTAAGCAGCCAGTATAACCACCATTAGTCCCAACCTGGGCTGAAGGGCAAGGAAGAATGGACACACAATCACTACCTGTCCATTTGAAATTAGTCTTGCACTGATAACACAGTTTAGGACTTGGACAGTAAGGAACCGTTAGGACGTCATAAGTTCCTGATGAGGGAGCGGAGTTCAAACAGCCAGCAGGGCGAAGACCTACTTCTGCATCCGGACAACAATTGTTTAAAGTGCAAATAGCACTGCAAGTACCAGGACACTGACCATTACCAGCACCAAAGTCGCATAGCTCTCTTCCAGCACCGTAATTGTAAATATGGCCGTCACCGCAAACACAACAGTCCCCACAAATCGTTGGAATAGTTCCTCTTCCTACTTCAACATTATCTAAGTAAATGTTTAAAGGCACAAAATTTATTGGCTTTTTATATACAAACCTTATCTTAAGAGATTTTTCACCACTAAACTCAGGTAGGTAAAAATTAGCGCTATAGTGCTCGACTGTAACCCTATTATTACTAGTCGGACCTAACTCTTTCAACAATATGTACGTTCCAGGATTAGAGATGTCCTCATATTCCACATAAAAACGCTCATTAAGATTAAAACCAATTGGAGTTTTATAACTAAACCTCGTAGACACCTGAGCGTCATAGGCAGCTAAAGGATGGTCGTAAACAGGCACGTTTAGTGTCAACACATAATTAGTTACAACGTTTGTGCTAACCCCCGCACAAGAACCACTGCCACCAGCACACATAGAGCCAGTATAAAGCACCCAATTGCTAGGAGAAAAAGGAGACAACCCACTACTAAAATCAAAAGTTTCTAATTCAATTAACACCCGGGGATTATTAACAAAGCAAACCTCAAAGTGTTCACCTTCTCTACTACAAATATAGTCGCCACACGTTGGAGATGGAGGTACAGGACAGCTACAACTGGACAAATCAGGGCAGCCAGGACGCCTACAAATTCCATCATTAGTATTTGTTGACTTACAAGTAAATCCACTTCCGCAACCAGGCCCAGTCAAGCAATAAGCATTACAAGTAGAAGGTAGTTTACAATCGCTAGTGCAACCATCACCACTAACAGTGTTACCATCATCGCACTGCTCATACTGGCCAAGACCGTTTGGAGATTCAAGTAACCCGTTGCCACAAACCTTGCTAGTACACCCAGGTATGTAATCACAAACACTAGTTAGTTGTGAAGAACAAGCATTAATAGTGCCATCACACTCGTAATCCAACATCGTACCCGTACAACAACCAGAATTATAACACGTAGGAGTTGAGTCACAAGAAACCCACCGCCAATCACAACCATTAATAGCCTCACAATCAACACCATAACCATTACCATAAAAGTAAATACTACAATAATTAAAGGTTAGTGTTCCAACACAAACCGCTAATACGCCACCAGAACTAACAATGAACAAAAACAACAAAGCAATCAGCAATTTTTTCAACCCAACTCCTCTCGACAGGTTTGTGAGTATCCTCGTGGTATTATCATATCGTCGCAGAGTGTTAAGTCTCTCGTCTGCTCGGCTTTTTCAAACAACTTAAAAGTTTTGCAGTATTCTTGTGCGTAAGGCGTCTTTAATGAGCTGCACTTCTCAACTCCGCCCAAGTTTTTAATCTTGCTTGCATCAACGCATGAGTCTTTGGAGTAGCCGCTTAATGGTTTGCAAGCATCTGTTGAGCCGCTGTTTAGTGCTTTGAAGAATGCTAACGTGTCAAGCCTGATGTTATCTAGCTGGTTTTGGTGGCTTATCTCTAACTCACAACCAGTCTTATCAGTACCAGTGTAATTCTCACATTCAACAACCACCTCCTTAACTATCTTTCTAACAGAATAAGGCTCTGGCAACACTTCACCATCACCACTCGTTTTAACTTCTTGACTAGTAATATTTATAATTATGAATATTAACACTAGAAAAGCAATAACAACTATTGAAGCAAATAACAAGTGACGATTATGCTTTTTATGCCGTACATGCCTTAAGTGGTGGTGAATGACGTGTTCGTGGTGGCCAACACCAAGCAACTTCTTCTTAATAGCATCCTCACTAACACCTTTTTCCAACTCTTTTTCTATATAAGAAACTAGTTCAAGGGACACCTTAACCTCTTTTTCATCAACCATTATACAAATCTCAAATTAACCACTATATTATATAAATTTTTTCTTTAATCATTAAAGCACTTATCCTTTGCATAGCTATCAATTATTCCATCGCACAAAGACTTATCATTATCACGAAGAGCTCTAGCTAACAACTTCATATCCTCAACTGATACAGAGGCGTACTCCTGCTTGACCTCTTCAAGTGATTTATCTAGCTCTTCAAGTTCATAGTTGTTAAAACAGTCATCCCTTGCAGCCTTGTTAATTAACTCGTTGCAAGCATCCTGCCCAGTCAATTCAACCTTGACTTCTGATGGCTCGCTGTTTAAGTATAAACTAACAATAAAAGAAATTATAACTACGCTTATTAACCCTGCAATCTTCCAAGTGTTCATCTTAAACATTTTTAGGTGCATCCAAACGAGACGCTTAGTCCTCCATCACCATTATCCTTAATGCAATCGCCGCCAAGCATGACTGCGCCCATGAATTTTCCAGCCCTTATATGAGCGTCTGATACGAAGTCTTGCCTAACATTAAAATTAACGTTCACCGACAGATTTGAAACGTTTAAATTCGTGAATTTAGCGGTGAAAGCAGTTAACTCTTTAACATTTAGTTTTCCACTAAAATTTGTAGATGCATTAAGCGTTATTGGCTCAAAAGTGTTTCTAAGGAAAGGAACACTTCCAAGATTAGCAGTTCCATTAACTATTAATCCGCCATTAACATTGATATCGTCGTTTAAAACAACTATTCCCGACAAACTATTATTAACAACCCCAAAAACTGTTAAGTTTCCAGTCTGGTTGAAATAAGCAGTTGAGACATTCACCCCTGACTTATTAATAAGGATTGAAGGCGTCAAAACATTATCACCAACTGATAAGCGGCCAGGACTCCATATAGAGTTATCAGCCCTGACAACAGAACTAAGCATGCTTGCACCAACACCAACCCCTAAAGAAGGGTCTATGCGCCAACCCTTAATATTATCATTGCCCTTCAAGACTGGACTGCAAAAGCCTGAATCATCACTCATGTCTATTGCGTAGCAGCCGTGCTTCTCTGAAAGAATATTCTTAACTTTGAAATAGCCTATAGGGTCAAATGCTTGAAATATCTCACCAAGAGGAGACCACCGGTCGTAAACAGCCTTTACAACAATATCATCTTGTGTTGTTTGCCCAACAATTATTCTTGCTTTGATATATGAACCGTCTCTTACCAAGTCTAATAACTGTAGTGAAGGAGGAGGGGTTAACATATATGAAAGCTGATAAAAACAAGCTCCTAATAACCCATTATCATCGCAGCTACTAGAAGAACCAAAAGAAAGTCTAACTTGTGTGCACATCCAGTAAGTCTTGCCTTCATCAATGACGCATGGATTATTCTCAACATCACATCTAAAATTCTCCCTGTTGGAATTATCAATAACTGCACAATTATAAGAGGATTGGTCTGCGCTTGCAGAGTCCAAGTACCATCGATCCGTGAAAAAAGCAGCAAAGACAGGCATACTTAAAAGTATCAAAACCACTAATACAACCAATAATTTTTTGTTTAACAATCTAATCATAACCATTATTTTTTCATCACGTACAAATCTTATTATTGCAAACTCCTGATGCGCAATCACTACCAACCAAGCATACCTGACCAGCAACACATTTATTAGTTGGATCACCAATCTCAATTACCATGTCTGCGCCGCTTTGATAAATCCTTGGACTTACAGTGTCGCAAGCAGGCCTTATATTAACAGGCCCCATAAGCCTATCTTCTGCGCCTGTAACCCTTACGTTTCCATCAACAACTGCGCTTTGTTTAACAACTAAGTTATCAGCTGTAACACTCCCGCCGCTGACAAGCAACGAGCCAAACACTGTTGCGTTTCCAGCTGTTATCTGGTTATTAACGAATAATTCTCCAAAAGCATTAACATCACCAGTTATATTTATTGGGTTGCCAGCATTAGATATGGTGTTAACCCTGTAAAGATAGGTTGAGCCTGAAACATTCAAAGAGCCAAGAACCCTTGCACTTCCAAGGTTAAGCCAGCCAGCACTGTTGCTTATAACTCCTAAAACGTTTAAATCCCCAGTTATAGATGTGTTTGGAAGCTTAACAAGGCTTTTACTCATGAAAACCTGAGGAGTTGCATAATCACCAACACTCAAAGAACCATATGAATGGATTGTATTATAAGAATAAAGCTCTGAAGCATCTATAAACCTCGTCGCTTCGACATCACCATAAACGTAGATGTCAGCGCAGTTGCTAGTGTCAATCACGTAGCACTGATGGCCAAAACCCCTATTCTTAAGGATGTCAATTACTTCAACAGACATAGTAGTCGTTGCACCAGTACTGCTGTTAACAGCGACTGTATAGTTACCAACTATTGGAAGGGAGAAGTTGACGCTGCAACCAGCAGCATTAGAGAATATGTTTCCAGCAGGAAATCCTCTGGTATCACCAATAGTTATCCGCCAAGAAGCAGTGTTTAAAGTCGTGAATTGAGGAGCTGTAAGCATTAGGGTCTCCCCTTCAACAACGACGTATGAACCACTTCCTGTGCATTGAGCAAAAACACTTGCTGCGCTAATCAAAAATGTTAAAACCAACAAAAAGCCTGTTTTCATTTTAATTTTCACCTTTTTTAAAAAATTTTATTATTTGAAGTTTTCAGAAATTCTTTATTTCTGACAACCATTCATTTTGATTTTGATGATTCAAAAAAGCATAAGTCCCTCTTAACAGGGTTTAGTATCTCGTTGCAGAGGTTGGAATTCTTCGTCGCTGAAGCCTCTGAGATGATGTTTTCAACCTCCTGATACTGCGTAGCCTTTACAGTGTTAGTCTCTTCATCAACATAGTACCCATCCATCTGCAAAATTAGCTTTTTAGTGCTTTCATAAACACATAACTGCTTAGCTGCAGAGTCTAATATCTCATCACATAAAGAAGAGTCTTTTAACTCTGATGCCATCCTAATTATACCAGCAGATTCTTGGAGAGGAGAAACCATCTCTGACGATGCTCCAAGGATTGTATCCTTGCAAATAGTCTTCTTGACAGGAGTAAGAGCCTCACACATTGACAAGTTGCCAGACTCAACAGCTAATCTTAACTCGTCAAAATCAGATAAAGGCGGCTCTGGTGCATCTTCTTGAACAGCAGGAGGTCTAATCATAAAAAAGCCAACCAACCCAGCTATTATTATTAAGAATAACACGCCTAACAATATTTTTTCATGATTCAAAGACTTTTTTAATTCATTAGAATCACTAGAAGAACCAATAATTCTTCTTGGAGATTCAACACCTCTTTTATCAAGTTTTTTCTCTCCAACCATACAGCAATCCTCTTTTATAAAATTTCATATGTATAGATATATATAATTTTCGATTAATAAGACAAACTTTTTTATAGTTAAAAACATTCAATAACTACAGATGAAAAAATTGTTGGAAGAAACTAGAAAAGAGCTTCGGCCAGATAAAAACATCATATTCAAAGTAGATGACACTGTAAAAAAGATAAATAAACTGCTAAAAGAACAAGGGATAAAAGCAGAGTGCGTCAAGGGTGGAAGCATCGCAAAAGGCACCTTCTTAAAAAATGACTACGACGCAGACTTATTTGTCAAGTTTGACTACTCATTAAAAGACGAACCATTATCAGATCTACTTGAAAATGCATTAAAGAAAAGCTTCAAGATGGAAAGAGTACATGGCAGCAGAGACTACTTTCAAATACATGACGAGATAACAATAGAACTTGTGCCTGTGCTGAAGATAACAAACTACAAAAAAGCGCTAAACGTGACTGATATGAGTCCGCTACACGTAGAGTACGTTCAAAAAAAGCTAAAACAAGGGCAAGCCGATGACATAAGACTTGCAAAACAGTTTTGCAAAAGCGCAAAAGTGTACGGCGCTGAGAGCTACATCAAAGGCTTTTCAGGACACATAATAGACTTATTAATAATCTACTACGGCTCATTTGAACAATTATTGATGCAAGCAGCAGTTTGGGGTGAGAGAGTCATAATAGATGTTGAAAAACACTTAAAAAACCCGTTAAAAGAATTAAACGACTCAAAAACACAATCACCACTAATAATAGTTGACCCCGTGCAGCCGGACAGAAACGCTGCAGCAGCGATGAGTAGAGAACAATTTGAAGCTTTCAAAAACATGTGCAGGGAATTCTTAAAAAAACCAAGTAAAGAATTCTTCAAAGTAAAAAACATTGAGAAGAGAGAGATAGAAAACAAATTGAAGAAAGAAGAAGAACTATACTTTATAGAAGCACAAGCACTCAAAGGAAAAAAAGACGTTGTAGGCTCAAAACTAATGAAAACATACGAGTTCATCAAAGCAGAGATAGAAAAAAACGAGTTTGAAATAATAAAGTCAGACTGGGAGTACAAAGACAAAGGAACATTCTACTTCATAATAAAAAAAGAAGTTTTGCCAGAAACAATAATACTTCGAGGACCACCAACAAGCGAAAAAGAAGGAGTAGATAGGTTTAAAGAAAAACACGAAAAAACATTTGAAAAAAACAAGCGCTTATACGCAGAAGAACAAAGAAAATACAGAACTATAAAATCATTAATTAAAGATTTACTAAAAGAAAAATATGTGCTGGAAAGAGTGAAGAAAATTTCAATAATTTAATTTTTTCCAAACTTTTTCTCAAGAACAAACACTACTGCAAAGCCAACGACAGCTGCAATTATCATAAACAATAAACTATTATCTGAAGCAGCGACTTTGCCCCATGGAAGCCTCAAGCTCCCAATCATCACACCAGTTAAGAAAGACATCGTCTTTGCCTTGTGGTTCTTCAACAGCCAGTCAAGAACTTTTGAAAATGATAATATACCAATTAACGCACCAAACAAGAAAACAATTATCTTGTCAAACAACAAGTTTTTCAAAGCACCAATCATGTACTCATACTGGTTAAGCAGCAACAGCATGAATGAACCTGATATTCCAGGCAGTATCATTGCACAAATAGCAATCATTGCAGAAAAGAATATCACAACCAATGAATGATTTGCATCTAGCACTTTTAAGCCAACAAACCAAAAAGCAAAAACAAACCCGACTGCTAGAAACAACAAGTTTTCAAAACGATTCTTACTTGCATGCTTGTAAACAAAGAAAGCAGATGAGAGTATCAATCCAAAAAAGAAAGCATAAGTTATACCAGTCCAGACTGAAAGTAGATAACTCATCAAGTGAGAAAGTGACAAAAAAGAAATAGCAATGCCAAAAAGCAAAGGTATGAACAGTGCAAAATCTATCTTTTTGACATTAAAAAAAGCTTTCTTAAACTTTCCACCAACAACTTCTTTGACAACTAAAGAATTTATGCTGCTAATCCCGTGAACAAGCCGTTCATAAATCCCTGTGATAAGAGCAATTGTCCCACCGGAAACTCCAGGAATAATGTCAGCAACACCCATAAATATTCCACGAAGAAAAATCAACAGATGATCTTTGAGATTAGCCATGAACTAAACAAAGGAATTAATTATATTAAAAACTTTTCCTAAAACAAAAATATTAATCAACAAAAATTAACTTTTTTATCTCTTCTTGCACTAACAAAGATTTTTCCTTGCTTAAAAATCCTAGATGCTTATCAATGATTCTCTTGTTAAGAATAAAGAGCCTGCTTGGTTTTATTTTGCTGTCATAAAAGAGTTTTCCAGACTCTAAATCTTTCTGAGTTATTTTTACGCAAGACTCTTGAACTTGTGGATTAGATGTTATCATGCAACAAATAACATCTTCACTATGTTTGTTAAATTCATTATTAGATATTATAAGTGCAGGCCTCTTTTTTTGTGTTGATAAATCTGAAAAAGGAAAAGGCACTAGTACAATTTCTCTTTGATTAGCAGTTGTTCCATCTTTCATCATGTTTATTATCCCAGTCTCTTTTCAACGAGTTCTCAGATAATAACATGCACACTAATGTAGAATCAATATGACGAGTTATCACTTTGTCGGACATTGCTTAAAGAAAACGTTCTCATATTTAAAAAATTTCTGCAAATTCTCAAACAAACACCTCTTCATCCAACGCTTCAAACTTCAACTCTAATTTCAAATTAAGACTCTTATTCACAAAAGAGTTTTTTTCTCTTTCAAAACCATAAGCTCTAACAAGCTCATCTATATATAGCAATATATCATTCTTCACAAAAGAAAGTTCTTCTTTGTGCTTTTCATAATCTAGTATTCGATTGTTTACTTTGATGAATTTCATAATTTATGAGATAAAACAAATTAGTTATTTATATCTGGCGTCGATGTTTGTCCAGTCAACACAAGTCATCGTCAAGAAAACTTTCCGGGTTGTCTCGTGGTTTTTTCCGAAGGTAAGATTTATAAATAAACAAATCATGCCAAAAATTCTATGCAAACAGGAGGCTTAACCTATGAAATTTGAAAACTTACTAACAAAAAACTTTGATGACATAATCGGTCAAGAAACAGTAAAAAAGCAACTCAAAAGCGCACTTTTGTCCGAAAGAAACATAATACTAGTCGGAGCACCAGGAATAGGAAAGACAACGCTAGCAAAGAACGTTTCAAAACTAATGCCAAAACACGATGAAAAAATCGCACCCTTCATCAGAGTGCAAGGATCACCTGACCTAACAGCAGAAGACCTCCTTGGAGACATAGACCCAATAAAAGCATTGAAGTTTGGACCAACATCAAAAGAATCATTTACACCTGGAAAGATATTTGAAGCCAACAACGGAGTGTTATTCTTTGACGAAGTCAACCGATGCTCAGAAAAACTTCAAAACACACTCTTACAAGCCCTTGAAGAGAAAAAAGTTACAATTGGAAGCTACAAAGTAGACTTTGAAGCGAACTTTGTATTCATCGGAACGATGAATCCTGAAGACTCATCAACAGAGCCACTCTCAGACGTATTCTTGGACCGATTTGACTTAATATACATGGATTATCCAGAAACACTTGATATAGAAAAAGCAATAGTCTTAAAATCAGGCAAGAGCATGCTAGAGTTCCCAGAAGTACTACTAAACGGCTGCTTAAGATTCATTCGAAACCTGCGTGAAGATGAAAATGTGGAAAAGAAACCAAGTGTTAGGGCAAGCATAGGTATATACGAACGAGCACAAACAAACGCAATTCTAAGCAATAGAAAACAAGTAACCATTGAAGATATAACTGCAGTCATAATATCAGTTGTGAGCCACAGGATAAGATTAAGACCATCAATTAAGTACTTGAAAAAACCAGAGACTTACGTCAAAGAAGAATTTGACAAGTACATCAACAGGGAAAAGGGTGGTTTTCTTTGACAGCAAACAAACAAAGTATGAACAAGTAGCAGTCAAAAGCGCCGATGCAATAGAAGAGATTTCAGGCAAACTAAAACAAGAAGACCAATACGACAAGCTGATGAACTCAGTGCTTGAAGGAGACAAGCAACAAATAGACAACGGTAAACTAATTCTAGAAAGCATAAACCAAGGAGTTGGAGCATTCACACCAGACATAATGATGCAAAACCTCGTGAAGAACTACGAACTAACAAAGAATATGTACGGAGAAAGAATAATTAGGCAGCTCACAAACTACTCATCAAACTACGTTGAAAAAAACATTAACATACCAGAGTTTCAAAGAGAGATAAAAAAGAACATAGAAGAAAACACCAAGAAATTAGAAAATGAAAACCTAGTGACAAAAGAAGGAATGATAACAGATGAAGGAATATTCCTAAGCTCACTAGTCTTATACACCGAAGAACTAAACAACCTAATCGCAAAAGGATTTGGAGAGAAGAGAAAAAAAGAAAAAGAATTTCACGGAGACAAAGAAGACTACACCAATTTCAAGAAGACCAGATACAAAGATATAGCCATAAGACAAACAGTCAAAAGCGCAATTAGGAGAGGGCACACGGAGATAATAAAAGAAGATATAAGACTGTACAATCGCAAGAGCAAAGGAAAGATATCAATTATATACGCACTAGACTCATCAGGCAGCATGAAAGGAGAAAAACTCGCAACAGCCAAAAAAGCAGGAGTAGCACTCGCGTTTAAAGCCATCCAGGAAAAAAACAAGGTAGGACTAATAGTGTTTGGCTCTGAAATAAAAAACATAGTCGAGCCAACAAATGATTTTATGCGACTATTAAGGAACCTAACAACTATCAGGGCGTCAATGGAGACAGACATCGCAAAGACAATAAAAAAAGCCATAGAGATGTTTCCAAACAAGAAAGAAACAAAACACTTAGTACTATTAACAGATGCGCTGCCAACAAAAGGAACAGAGCCAAAAGAAGAAACACTAAAAGCAGTCTCAATTGCTAGAAACCAAGGAATAACAATATCAGCCATCGGAATAAAACTAGACGCAGAAGGATTAAAACTAGCAAAGAAAATAACAGAGATAGGACAAGGAAGACTCTACAAAGTCACAGACCTAGGAAAAGTTGACAAGATAATATTAGAAGATTATTACAGCCTTTGAAAGAAAAAAAAATGTGCAATCTAGCAATTTAATCTAATCTTCTTTATAGTTTGTTTCAAAATAGTTTTTTGGCAGGAATCTAAGCTCTGCAATCTTCAACACTTTTATAATTTCAAAGTCATAAATCATATCTTCATACTTCTCTCTTAAATCCATTAGGAAATCATCAAAATCACTTTTTTTCAAACACTCAACAGTCACTATCAAGTCCCACTCTCCAAAAATCTTTACTATGTGAACAACGTTTTGGTGTTCTTTACAAAAAGAAATAATTCTATCTTCATTAACAAGGTTGCTTTGATACTTTATGAAAATCTTCTTGCAGACTATGTCTGCTTTTTCAAAATCAATTATTGGCTTGAATCCTCTTATAAGTCCTCTATTATGTAAAGCTTTAAGGCCGTTAGTTATCGTCAAAAAACTCAAACCTGTTTTTCTTGAAATATCTTTTATTCTTTCTACAGGATTATTTAATAGTCGTCTGCAAATCAGTATCTGGTTGTTATTAAAATCAGATATCTCTCTGTCTCCACCAACAATCATGAATTTTTTTTGAATCTTCTTGTTTTCATGAAGGTAAGTTCTTGTAAAAGTGTATGTAACAACTGTTGTTATTATGATGTCGCTTCGTATCAAATCTTTATTGTCACGCCTTATCTTTTGTAGTATCTTGTTAAAATATGACGGGTTTGGAGCAAGAAACATTGCATAAACATTCCACTTGCCATCAAAGACTTCAAGCCTTGAAAGCTCAGGCGTGTTCTTTAAATAATTCAAGAATTTCTCCAAATCCTCTTTTTGCCTGTAGAACAATCTAAAAAGGACTATGTATGAGTTAAGATCAAACCTTGTGTAGTCAAAAAGCGTTGAGAAGCCAAGGATTATTTTCTTCTTAATCAGCTGTTTTACTGTGTAACTAACCATCTGCTCACTGCTTCTGCATTTCTTTGCAATATTCGACAGGCTAGTTCGGGAATCATCGTCTATTTCAGCGAGCACCTTCACAGATAAGCGATTCATGCTTTTAGATAATCAACATAAATATATAAATTTTGTTAGTTTTCACAAAATATCATAAGATAACTGTTTTATAATATCATCTATTACTTTGTTACTGGCTAGAGAAAATAATATCATTTTGTTAATGGACAGTCTCATCAAGCAATTTTTCAGAATAAAAAGATGATAATTGAAAAAAGAACACATGAAGATTTTAAGGACTTAGAAGACAGACCACTAGATAAAAAAGGAAGAAAAATATCACTCATACTCCCAGCAAGACATGAAGAGAAGACAATAGGAAATTATTTCCCAACATTCGCCAACCTAATGAGGATGGGCTGCATTGACGAAGTTGTAATCGCAGACAGTTCTGACAATTCAAAAACGATAGATGCAGCAATAGATGCAGCAATGAACACACACCCATTCTCAAACATAATATACAGAGCTTCAAACAACGGACGAGTATTCCCAGTAAAAGCTGTAAATGTTTTTGACAAGAGATTTGCAAAATTATTCAACGATCACAAACCAGAGTTAGGAAAACTTCCAGGCAAAGGAACAGCGATGTACCTTGGAATGGCTGTTGCAACCGGAGACATCCTTTTATTCTTAGACGCAGACTTTCAAAACATAGATCCAAGATTTCTATACGGATTAGCAGGACCATTTGAAGATAGGAGAACAATACTTTCAAAAGCAACATTTAAACTAGAAGACACCTATGAAGAAGTTATTGATATGTGCAAACAAAACAATCAAGACTTGGCAAGCTGTGATCTCCTACTAAAAAGCGTGAACTCAAGAACACTTGCAAAGCCAATGATGAACATCCTTGATGAAGAACTAAAACTATTTCCTGGAATAAAAAACTTTAACGGACCATTATCAGGTGGATGTGGAGCGCCAAAAGAAGTCTGGCAGTCACTAATGATTCCAATACACTACGGAATCGAAGTATCCTACCTAATGCAGCTAGTAAAAATGTTTCCAAACGGAAGATATGCATATGATGTAAACCTTGGAGAAGTAATTCAAGAATCACAAGATGCAGAGGGAAGAGTAAGAATGGGTGAGAACATTATAAATACAATATTACACCACATAAAGATGGAATCACCAAAACTATATAGAGAATTCTCACAAAATCCTGTTCAACTAACAAATATGTATCTAGAACATGCAAAGAAATATGCAACACATCACACAGATACAGAAAGGATGAACCTATATGCAAACATAATGAATGATGCACTAATCCAAGGAGAAGCAATAAACACACCAATACTGCCAGCGTTAAACAATAATTCATTCTACTTATCAAAAAAACAAAAAATTATAGATTTAGCAAACCAAGTAATGTATGAGAAAGTACATAAACAAACCACTCCAAATATATCTGTTAAGATTAATTTCAACCCAATCCTTGATAAACAAATACCTGCAATGATACAGTACACTCCAATATATGGAAATATGAATAATTAAATACGAGATGAAAAATGATTTACAAAACATTAACGAAAGGAGCAAATCTTTTTGTCGGCGCACACCCAGACGATAACTTCTTAGGAGCATTCAAGATAATAAAAAGCAATTCCTTAGACTCAATAGTAATGACTGTAACAAATGGCGCAACAATATTTCCAAGCGATTATCCAGTTCCAGAACTAAAAGAAGTAGACACACCAGAAAAATATGCTGCAATAAGAAAAGAAGAAGAGATAAAAGTCATGCAAAAATTAGGAGTGAAGTCAAAAAACATGTTCTTCATGAACCTAGCCGATCAACAATCTCATGAATACATAAATGAAATCATCGATAAAATAAAAGAACTGATAACAACCTATAAACCTACAAGGATATTCACACATGAATTTCCACAAGGACACCCAGACCATGAAATTGCAAGTTTCTGCGTTAGCCAAGCAATAAAAGAAACAAATTCACAAGAGATAAACATATTCGAATATCCAACATATGTGATAGTCCCAGGACAAACAAGAGTCAACTCCAAATTATTAACAACAAAGAAGAATGACACGATAATATATTATAAGTTTACAGAAGAAGAATTCAAACTCAGAAATGAATTAATGAAGATGTATGCCAACCAGCCAGACCTAGAAGAGAGATACACCACAAGAGGAGAAGAATTCAGAGTATTATATGAACCAAGAAAATACTCAGGAAAATTTCCAAGAAGCGATTATATCAAACCATGGGTAAGAGAAGTGACACCAGAACAAATACATGAAAAAATAAAAGAAACAGTAGCAAAGAGAAGATGAGAAAAACAAATAAAGCAATAGTACTGGACTTGGGACTGACAGGATACGGTATAGTCAAATGCCTAAGCGAAAAAGACATCCCAATAATAGGATTACACAACGCCGAGTGGAAACCAATAGCAAACCATGCTCGATTTGTTGAAAAAAGTGTTGTTCTATCAGATAACAACGAAGAGATTGGAAGAACTGTATCAAATGAAGAAACTCTAAACAGTCTTTTAGATATAGGAAAAAATCTGGATGAGAAAGGAGTGTTGTTCATCGCATCAGACTACTTCGTAGATTTCTGCTCAAGAAATGCAGAAGAATTAAGTGAATATTTTCATGTACCAATATCAAGCAAATACAATATACATGAAGCATTGTATAAGGATAAGATGAATGAAATAGCAAAAAAAGCAGGATTAAATGTCTTGAAATGTGAAATAATAAACAGAGATTCAAATTTAGAAGAAAAACTATCGGGTTTTCCAGAACTAACAATAGTAAAACCTGCAAACAGTCTACAAGGATATAAAGATCGAATGGGAATAGCAAACACGCAAAAAGAATTATACAAGTTAGTAGATGAGAAGTTTAAATACTGCACAGATCTGATAGTTATGGAATACATACCGGGAGATGGTACACGAATAGAAGAAGCATACGGCCTAATGCTGCCAAACAAGAAAGCATTCATCCCATTCACATTAAAAAAGATAAGGCAGCATCCAACACTACTAGTTGGAAGCGGAACACTAGCAGAGTCAACGTCACAAGAAGACATCCGAGAAATGACCAGAAAATTCGTTGAAGAACTACAAATGCAGGGTCCCTTACATGTAGAATATAAAAGACATCCTGAAACAAACCAACCAATCTTTATAGAAGCAAATTATAGAATAGGTTCAAACATCACACTATCAGCAGCAGCAGAAAGAAACATACCATACATACATTATTTAATAGCAACAAACCAACAAATAAGCATGGATGAAAAAAGCATTCCAGGGATAAGATGGCTTGAAGAACACCGAGACTGGAAACTGGTAGAGTCTGGACAGATAACAAAAGAACAATTAATAGGAGAGTACAAAAACGTAAAAGCATTCTCTATATATAACTCAAGAGATCCTGAACCATTCAGAATAGAGACGATGAGAAACCCATTTAGGATAATCAACGAAGAATATATAAAATCATTGGCAAATCATAATTAGTTATGAAAAAAGAAAAACATCTCTTTCTAGCACCGCACCAAGATGATGAGACAATCAGCATGTGTGCAAGCATAATGCGACAAAAAGAAAATGCAGCATTAATCTTTGTCACTAATGGCACCCCACAATTTGAAAAAAAATATTTTATCTCTCAAGGATACAAGTCAAAAGCAAAATACAAAAAAGTCAGACATAAAGAAGCAAAAAACGCTGCAAAACTCCTCGGACTAATAAATTCTCAAATATTATTCCTTGAAATAAATGACCAAGAAGTACATAAGAAAATAAAAGAATTAATAACACTGATAAAAAAGATTGTCAAAGAAAAAAACATAACACACATACACTCATCCTGCTATGAAGGAAACCATCCAGATCACGACGCAACAAGGTTGATATCTGGAATAGTTGCCAAGCAAACAAACACTAAACTCATAGAGCACTCCACAAACCTTGTAAGAAAAGAAAAGTTTGAACTACCAAGCTTTAAGACTTTCAAAGCCATTAAGTTAACAAAAGAAGAAGTAAACATTAAAAGAATAATCTTAAAAGACACCTACAAATCTCAAATATTAAACGTTGATATCTATAAAGATAAAGAGTATCTTAGAATTGCAAAGGATAATAATTATTCTGCATTAATAAAAGCAAGGACTTTAAGATTTGAAAGTAAACCAGAGATAAGATTGACAAGAAAAGAATTAATTGGCGCATTTGCAAAAAGCCGCTCTTTACTAAAAATTTAAATACAAATTCTTTCTATACATTCAAATAATGAAGATACTCGCATTCACAGACAACCACGGAAGCCCTGATGACTTAAGACAGATTGAAAAGAAAGCAAAGCAAGTCGATATAATAGTCTGCGGCGGAGACTTTACCATCTTTGAACACCAGATAGAATATCATCTTGAAAAGCTAAACAACCTACCAAGAAAAGTGCTTCTAATACACGGAAACCATGAAGATGAAGAAATACTAAGAATATACACTAAGCACTACAAGAACATCGAGTTCATACACGCAGGGTACCACGACACAGGAACTCACGTATTCATAGGATATGGTGGAGGAGGATTTACAACAACTGATAAGAAGTTTGAAGAAATATCAAAGAAATTCCCAAGAATTATGGAAGGAAAAAAATCAATAATAGTATTTCACGGCCCGCCACACGGAACAAGACTAGACTTAATGGCAGAAGGATACGTAGGCAACAAAAGCTTCACCAGATTCATAGTAGACAACCAGCCAGCACTAGTCATATGCGGACACCTACACGAGCACTTCAACAAAAAAGATAAGATAGGAAAAACAATCGTTATCAATCCAGGACCAACAGGAGAAATCATAGAAATTTAAAAAATTTCTAGGATGCCAAAAACAAGTTTTTGAGCATAATAGAAATCTAAATGTTTTCTTAAAAAAATATCATTGAAAAACAAATATAATAACAATATTTAAATATAATTATACATTAATATAATTATACAAGGTGATTAAAATGGAGATTGAATGCACAATAAGAAGCTGGGGAAATTCGCTTGGAGTAATCATACCTAAAGAAGTTGCAGACAAGGAAAAACTGCTGATAAACGATAAAGTTAAGATAACAATCGAGAGGAAAGACAAGCTATTCCACAGGGTTTTTGGAATCGGAAAGACTAACAAAAAAATAGATTTCCAAAAAGAGATTAACGAGATAAAAAAAGGGTGGGAGAATGAGCGTTTACTTTTATGATACATACGCCCTTGCAAAACTTGTGCTTGGAGATAAAGAATACGAGAAATATGACCAATTCGATATAGTCACAAGCAAACTTAACCTTATAGAGCTATACCTTTTCATGCTAAGAAACAAGATAGAGAAGCCTGAAAATATATATTACATGTTCAAAGAATCAACTTTAGACATCCATGACAAGACAATCTTTGAAGCAATGAAACTAAAAAAAGAAAGGTCAAAGATATCATACGTCGATGCAATCGGTTATGTGATAGCGCAAAATGAGAAAGTGAAGTTCTTGACTGGAGATGAAGAGTTCAAAGGCATGAAGAATGTTGAGTTTCAAAAATAAATCTAAGGCTGGTAAATCGCTTTTATCTTAAAATCCTTGACAAGCCCTGCTTCAAATCTATCATGGTATCCTGCAAATTCCCCATCAATCTCAACTGGTAAAGAAAGAGCTGTCTTAACATTTATTTTTTCAACCTTTTTTATATCATTTAATAAAGGACTCTTCTGAGATCTGTCAAAAATATTCAAGTTAACCTCTAAATCACACTTTGAGATTCTATTGTAAAGATATAAAACATTTCTATTATGAATATGATCTGTTTTTTTAGCAGAAAGCCCTAAGAATAATTTTAGGAAATCAAGCCTGTCAATTTTTTCCAACAGTAAAAATTCTAAAGAAGAATCACTCACGTTGCCATAAGGATTAAGTGGCAGACCATTTCCTGCTTCTCTCGAATTCATAAGTGCGAGCATCAAAGTCTCATTCTCGATTTTGACTTGTTTATCATTAATGTAAAGCTCTTCTATCTTACTAGCAAAGTTCTTCCTATAGCTTAGCATGTTTACAAGTGTTGCCAACTCGTACCGCTTATCCTTCCAGACATTCTTCCACTTGTCAGATTCCAAAACAACCTTTGCATCAAACCCTTGACCTAAGATGTTTAAAAAATACCTTTTCTCCTCACTTTCTGGCTTGAAGTATCCTATATCTATCTCCTTTAAAAAATCATCTCCATAAATAGTTTTTACGAAGGACTTTAGGCCAAGAGTATTTTTTTATCCTGTTTATTATGATTCTTCATATAACCTTCAAAGTTACTTATTCCAAGACCTGCATTCGCAAAATCATTTCCAGAACCAAAAGGCAAAATCCCAAATAACTTGTTATGATGACCTGAAAGAATCATACTGTTAAGGACTGTATTTGCAGTTCCATCCCCACCAACTGCGATAAAACCATCAACAGAATTACCAAGTTGTTTAGATAATTTATAAGTATCATCAATACTTTTTGACCTTATAACAAAAGAATCGCTAAAACTCTCGTTTAAGAAACTCTTAATATTGCTATAATTACCACGAAGACAAGAATTATTGACAAAAAAAACGAATTTTCTCTCATTCATTAAATGGAGAAATAAAAAAGAATATAAAAATCTATATTTTTTTATCACTACTCAGTCAAAGCTAATTATTCTATTCGGAGAATCCTTCTTCATCATGAGAACAACTCTGCTTGCTCCTTGCTCATCAATTATTTTATAAGCACAATGCTTTGCAATCTCTCCTGCAAAAGCCTTTACCTCTTTGTGAAGAGGCATGTTTTCAATTTCTAGCCGCTCCCTTGAAGCACCTACAAACATGTAACCCTTAACTTCAACAAAATCCGCGTCACAACGCTCCAACAAAGCAGCATATTGCTCTGGAAATAAATCGTTTATCCCTTTAATAATTGTAATCCTGATGGTTGTTCGAGTCTTTCCCTTCAAAGATTTCAAAACATCCAGAGTCTTAACAAGGTTCTTCCAAGCAATCTTCTTATTCTTAGGCCTGTCTATTACTGCAAGCAGTTCTTCATTAGGTGCATCAAGAGAAACATAAAGTTGTGTTGGCATCTGCATCTTCTTCATAACTTTAGGATACTGGCCATTTGTCACCACAAAAGTTGTAAACCCATTCTTATGATACTCTCTTATCAATTCATTAATCTTAGGATAAGTAAGGGGTTCTCCAGTTAATGATATAGCGACGTGTTTAGGATTTAAAGACTCTTTAAACTTCTTCAGGTCAACTTTTTTGTTTCCACCAAAACCTGAAAGCAGGAAACGCTGGCCCTCAACACCTCTCTGAACAACGAGTTTTGGATCATCAATAGTTGTGTAGGGCTCATCATGCCTCTCCCGCCAGCAAAAAATGCAATCAAGACCACAGTAGTTTACGGATGGAGACATTTGAAGACATCGATGACATTTAATACCATAAAACTTCTCTTTGTAGCATACACCTTCACCTCTCAAAGACTTCTTAGTCCAACTGCAGATTTTAACAGCAGAGTGATCTCCTGCAAAAGCGTACTGCTGCTTTTCCAAAAGAGCCTTGTAGTTCTTATCCATTAATATAAGAAAATAAGACTTGTTTTTAATTGTTTTTAACAAACAATACTTACAATGTAAGTAAAAACTAGTTTAAGAAAACAAGCCTCTTTTCAACCACATTCAACAAACAATACTTACAATGTAAGTAAAAATGAAGATTCCATAATTTTATAAATAATAACAAACAATTCCTTAATTATGCTCCTTAAAACAGCAATAAAGAAATTAGAAGAATCAAAAGAGTTTAAAGAATTCATTAAAGAAAACAAGAATCACTACCTAGCACACGCATTCACAATAATTGATAAAATACAACAAAACTGGCAGATAGGCTACTACGGAAAAGAAACTGACAAAGTTGTAGTTTTCGAAGTAGGAAAAAACATCAGCAGATTTCCAGAAGAAGAAGTGTTTAAGAAACCAGAGCACAAAGTAAAACCCCTCAATCTAAAAAAAATCAAGCTAACATTAGAAGAAGCCTTAAACATTGCTGAAAAGCTAGTATCTGAAAAATATTCATACGAAACAATAAACAAGACAATAGTCATAGTTCAAAACTTAGAAACAGAGATGTACAACTTAACACTAGTCACACAGACACTCCATATAATAAACATAAAAATAGACGCACACACAGGAACAATTCTAAAAGAGTTCAGACAATCAGTTATGGGACTAAACAGAGACAATTAAAGAATAAAACTTCAAAGTTTTGAGCCGCATTTCTTGCAATACTTTGCGTCAACGTCATGTCCTTCAACTATGCAAACAGGACAAGCTTGTGTAGTTACATCCTTGTGCCTCGCAAGTTCTACAGTCACAATACCTGTAGGAACAGCAATAATACCATATCCCAGTATCATAAGTGCACTTGCAAGAATTTTCCCAAATACAGTAACAGGCACTATATCTCCAAACCCAACCGTTGTCATAGTAACTATCGCCCAATACATACTTGTAGGAATATTTGTAAATCCACTGGATGGTCCCTCAACAATATACATCAAAGCACCCATTATAAGGTCTATAGTTATAATTACAAAAATAAAAATTGTAATTTTTCGCATACTAGCCTTCAATGCCTTCATCAAATGAGCAGATTCACTCACATATCGAGCCATCTTAAAAACTCTAAAGAAACGAAGAAGCCTCAAAACTCTAAAGATAAGCAAAGTTTGCATTCCACCAAACAAGATACCCAGATAACTTGGTAGAATTGATATAATATCAACAATTCCAAAAAAACTAAATATATATCCACGCACTTTTCTTACAGCGACAATTCTTAATAAATACTCAATAGTAAATATAATTGTGAAAAACCATTCAATACTTCTAAGCAATGTACCATGTTGTACTTGTATGGAGTTAACACTATCAAGGATAACAACAAACACACTTATGCAGATAAAAAAAATAAGTGTAACGTCAAAAGCTTTCCCTTCAGTAGTATCCGCCTCAAAAATAATTTCATGAAGTCGGTTTTTCCAATTAGGAATCATTAACCTAATATATTAGCAACAACTATTTTAATGTTACTAAAAGAATATGTCTTTTGCCTAACAACAAAACCATATTTAATAGATAAAAAATAGGAAAAATAAAGTCATCACAATTCAGAAACAACAAAACAAAATTATCCTCTTATCATTTTTAAATGTTGTTTATAACAAAGTATACTTTCAAAATATACCTTTGTAAAAAGAGGTTTTAATTATAACACTTTAAAGGTTAATTAAATTTATAAAGGATGATAATTATATAAATAATTGATGGCAGCAATCAGCTACAAAGCAAAAGTATCAAGCAAAAACCTAAACAAATTCTTTGAAACTGAAGAAGAAGAATAAACTTTGCCTGATAATAATATAATAAGTCTATCTTGGAGAACATACATCAAACGCGGGCTTTTTTCTTCAAATGATAATATCCAAAAACAGAAAATTCCTGCACTCAACAAGCTTAAAGCATATTTAAGACTTTGTAAACTATTTTTGATAGCCCACAGATATCATATAGTTACGGATAGCTCCGTCCAGCAGTTCATCCAATCGGTGATGGAAATAACTCTTAAAAAAACGAAAGAATTATATACTATAGTGACTATACTAGCTATAGAATGAATTCAACAATACAAATTAGCAAAGAAACAAAGGAACTTATCGGAACTTTTGGATCAAAAAAAGATACTTATGAAGATATCATTAAAAGGATGTATTCTATGGCCGTTAAGGAACAGTTACGCCAATTTCTAATGTCCTCAGAAAACACAATAACTCTAGATGAAGCCAGGAAGAGACTATCAAGAAAATGGCCAAGATAGAAATTGTTGAAAGTCTCTATAATTATATAGAAAAAAAATTCAAACAAGAAGGTCACAAAATTTTCGATCTAATCTACACCCTTGAAAATAATCCTAAAAAAGGCAAATATGTAGGCAACATTGGAGGAATTGTAATAAAAGAACTAAAATACAAAAATTTTAGATTCTATTTTTTAGCAGACGGATATAAACTAAAATTTTTCACAGAGGAAGAATTAACAGATATACTTCTAAGGTTTGTAAGAATGTCAGATAAAAAAAATCAACAACGGATAATTCAAGAAATAAAAGAAATACTTCTTAAAATAGGACTTGAAGGATTCAAATAACCACACCTAAATTACAGAAGCAACAACAATAAATTCTCAGTCACACAAAGCCATATCGTCCGAACTTTAATTCTTAAAAAAAGTTAAATTTAAAACGTTTCAAAAATACTCTTTAATCCATGCAAGCATTCATAGCAGACGTAGTGGTAGCTGGAAGCGTTGATTTCTCCGAAAAGTTGTACACAAAAATATACTTTTCAGGATGCGACTTCAAATGCCCCTACTGCAACACTCCAGAATTGCTTGAAACCAAGTTAGAGCACGAAAAAGACTTAAAAGAGATTAAGAAAAACTTGGTTGAAACCGTAGGGATTGTAAATGGTATATTTCTAACAGGCGGAGAGCCATGCTTTCAAAAACAAGCAGCGCTTGAGATATTATTAAAAGCAAAAGAGCTAAACCTAAAAAAAGTGATAGATACAAACGGCTCAAAGCCAGAAGTTATAGAAACAATGCTTAAAAAAGAACTGCTCGACGTAGTGATAATGGATGTAAAAGCTCCATTCAACGAGTTATTTGAGAAGACAACAAAGTCAGCAACATTCTTCAAACCAGCACAAGAGATAATAAAAGAGACAAAGCAAACGCTTGAAATACTCAAAGCATACGATGAGAAAGTAGAAATAATATTTAGAACAACAATAGTTCCAGGATTGGTGTTTCGAAAAGAAGACTTGCTAAAAATAGGAGAAGAAATAGAAGGCATAAACAGTGTTTGGGAACTCCAATCATTCAAAAACAGCA